>WLWG01001095.1_pt1 | contig 25712 bp, 7 predicted proteins | sample 6712871 | NCBI WGS metagenome assembly WLWG01 (sample SAMN12718693, study PRJNA515312) | sponge metagenome | isolation source: marine sponge | host: Mycale hentscheli | place: New Zealand: South Island, Marlborough, Capsize Point | collected 2003-05-01
AGCAAGATCTGGTGGTTCGTTAAGTTCTTCTAGACTTGCAGTTTATGTAGACCATGCTGGTGTTGGTAGTTCTTCTGTTGCAATGAAACTAAAATCAGCAAAAGGTTTTGCTGTTGGTGATCTTTTAAGTGTTGGATCTGAAATTGTCAAGATCGGTGCTATTAATGATAGCAATCTTACGATTGAAAGAGCACAAGAAGGAACAGAATCTGTTGACATTTACAACGGTCAAGAAGTTTCCCTATACAAAGCAGGATATAATTTTACTCCAGATTATCGTATTACTACTAATGTGGGATCAGGATATGTAAAAACGTATGATTCAGATACTCAAAGAGCTACGATTGTATTTGATTATGCAATCGATCGAAGAAATGTAGAAGAATTATCGATAGCAACCATATTCTTTGATGCTAGCACTCCAGAAAGACTAGTTACTGTTGCTTCATCTAGTTCTGTAAGTTTCAAGTTTGAGATTTCAGAAGATAACGTACTGTTTGTTCCAAATCCAAATATTGATATTCAAGAGTATTACAAATACGTATTTGATACGTCACACTCATCCATGACTGGTACTTATTTTGATATGAGTCCTAGTAAGAGTTTTAATCTAATCACTCTAGAAAAAACTGCTTCTTTAATCCTGCCAGGTAACTCTGGAGCATTTACAGAAGTTAAGTTTGGATTTGGTTCTAGATTAGCACAGAATAATTATGATATTAAAAAAGGAACCAATTTCCTTAATTTTTACTATTTTGATAAAAATGGTATTGTGAATGCCGATGGTGCATATTTTACAATTATCAACGATCCCTTACAAGGAAAGAAAAAAGTAACTTATGTTACTGCAAATAGGTTTGTATATGATATACCCACAACACCATTATGGGATGGTTCTGGTGATATTAAATATACAACTAAAGGTCAATTTGCTATTGGTGAAATTAATGAAATTTCTATAGTTAATTCTGGTTCTAACTATAAGAAGTTACCTCTTATTGAAGGTGTATCTCCAGCAGAGTCTTATAGAGGAACTGCAACTGTATTATTTGATGAAACTACTAATGTAATTACTTCAGTAAGAATTGATAGTTTAGGATCCAACTATGTGAATCCAATTGCTATCATTACTGATGGTGATGGCGTTGGTGCTAAGTTCAAAGTCGTTCAAGTTGATGGTAAATTATTTTCAATCAACGTAGAAAATCCTGGAAGGGGATATAGTTATGCACCAACAATTAAAATTGTCGAAAGTGATCTTGAAATTTATGTTTCTGGAAGTAAAATTGGCGTCCCTAGAGGAATTACAATTATTGATAACGGAGGAGCATATCATTTAGATAAAACAATCTCATCGCAAGTATCTTCTCAATATACTGTATCTTTAACTAATTTTAGTGGAAATTTTCAAAAAGGAGAATTAGTAACTCAAGTTATTGATAGTGTAGAAGTTCTTAGAGCAAGAGTTTCGGAATATCGTACAGGTACGAATTTACTTAAATTAGAATCAGTAAGTGGAATTATCAGAGAAAACGTTTCTATTTCAGGATATATTTCTCGCGCACAAGGAACGATAAAGTCTGTATTTGTTTCTACATTTACAGAAAATATCAGTAGTTTCTTTGATAATCTAGGATACTTTAAATCTGATAAAGGTAAACTAGGTGTTTCAAACCAAAAACTTACTGATAGTTTTTTCTATCAGGATTACTCATACGTAGTAAAATCTAAAACATCCATCGAACAGTGGAGAGACCTTATCAAGTCTACCACACATCCAGCTGGATTTAAATTGTTCGGTCAGGTTGATGTTGAGACATCAGCAAAAACTAAAATGCCATCTGCTGGTAATAAAAAAGCAGATGCATTTACCACAATTCAATTGTGGGATCCCAACAAAAATAAAATTACTGTTGAAAGTACAAGAAGGGTAGTAACACAAACGATACAAAAAGTAGAAAACACCAGAATTCGTAAAGGTCAAGGTTCCGCTGCTACATCAGAATTCAATTTTAACGAAACTCGTGCTTTTACTTTTACTCTTGATGCTCCATTCGATGGATATTTTGATGATGATGGTAGGTTGCAAGGAACAACTATTTTCCAAGTATTGGATGATTTTGGGAGACCATTTAATCCAGTTAGCGCAGAAAGTTTAATTGTTACTCTTGATGGTATTATTCAAGAACCAGGAGTTGCGTACACAGTAACAAGTGATAAAATTGTCTTTTCAGCACCACCTCTTGGTGATAACACAAAACTAACAGGTCAATCAGTATCCAATCTTACTCCATATAAAGGAACTAAATTTTTAGGAAGATCGTTTTACTTTAAAGACAATCAGTATAACTCCAGATACATTAGGAAAATTAGAAATATTTTCCAAAGAAATGGCAGATGGATTGATGCAGCAAATCAAATTGAAAGAAACAAACAGTTTATCATAGAAGAATCTGTTGGATATGGTAAAGGGTATTATGGATCTTTAGATTGGAGCACAAAATTAGATGATTATCAAACTGATATTGGATATATTCTAGATTCGTATAGTCACGATTTGAGATTTGGTGGAAACACTAAAGTTGTTGATTACGCTAACATTTTTGCTTCTGGATCTGCATATATTACTAATAATAAAACAGAATCTCTCAATATCTTTAAATATGCAACAAACCTAGCAAAACTTGCTATTAGAAATTGGGATTTTGTTGAAGAAAATGTTCAGTACATTCAAGGATCAAAAATAGTAACAGTCTCTAGTACAGATAATCTTGCAATTGGAATGCATATTAGTTCCGGAAGAGCATTTGATTCTGATACTAAAATTGTATCTATTGATAGTCAATCGCAGGTTACATTATCAAAAGCAGCATTAGTTAACTCTGGTGTTGGTGCTGGTGGAGCATCTGCTGGAACCACAACATTAAACGGATCTACAGGTGGCAATGATCTTGGATTGTCTACTAGTATTGGTGCTGTAGAACCAGGTGATCAGTTTGCTGTAAATCCTGGAGATATTCTAAGTGTTCCTTTATCATTCTCTGGTGTTGACAGTGCAACCTTCTATCTGAGTGGTATTAATAACGGAACTTTCTATGATGCATCAAATTTAATTGCTGGCAATAAATTATATCTACAAGAAGAAGTTAGTGAATTTGTTTATGCAAACTATGCTCTTCCATCTAGCGATAAAGCAAAATGCTACCGTGATCTCGGATTCTTAATTGATAATATTGTATATCATTTAAGATTTGGTGGTAATGAAAGGGTAGTTAATTTCGCCCAACTTTACTATACTAATAGAGGATATCCTTATGGCGAGGAATTAACTTACATTAATAGATCATCAACAGAAACAGCAGCTGCTATTGCTGCATGGGATCAATTAGCAGTTCTGATGAATTCAGCAATGAGGAATACTCTTGGTGCTGGAACATATACTAGTATTACACCTTTTGTGGATGCAACTGTTGCTGCAGATAGTCAGTTCCCATATTGTCAAGAAGTCGAATCATCTATAAACACATTTATTGGTATCGTAAAAGATATCATTGAGAATGGATCTGGTATTGTAGAGGTAGTAAAACAAAATGAAAACAAATCTGGATATTGGTCCACAACTCCAACATATTCAAATTTCAATATTATTGATGATCCTCTGTTGACTGCAGAAGAATGCAACGATGTCATATCATCTGTAGACTCTTTATATGAGAATTTAAATGATATATTAAATCTTAAAAATATTGATAAGTCTCTACCAGATTTTATTGATGGTGAAACAACTGAGTTTGATTTGTTCTGGAGTAATGGCGATCCAGTAATCATTGAAGAAGATGAAAAACTCTTACTTACAATTAATGCTGTTCTACAAGAAACGAAATATAATGAATCGTATCCCGGCGAAGATTCTTATTATATTGAGAGAAGTGTAATACCCAATAAATTGATATTTGATGTTGCTCCTATTTGGGATCAATATGAAGGTGCTAAAACTTTAGGAGAAGCAACTGCTGTAGAAAAAGTATCTGGAGTTGGTATTGGTAATTATAAACGACTAACTATAGATTCTTTCCTTGTTAATAACGTTAGAACTGGTCCTTTCTTAATCTTAGATTTGGAAGACCTAACAGTTTTTAATATAGAACAACCAGATTTCTTATTAGTTTTTGTTGATGGTGTTCTACAAGAACAAGAAGTTTCATATACAGTTTCGGGACCAAATATTTTCTTTAAGTTTCCAATTACGGAACAAATGAAGGTTGATATGAGATATCTCTATGGTAGGGATGTCGGTCAGATTTTGACTATTTTTGATTATAATCCTGATGTTTACTATACCAAATCCACTCTTTCTTTAAACACTACCAGTGGAGTGGATCAATTTGTTAACAAATCTTGGATGGGTTCAAAAATTGGATCTCAAATTCAAGTGTTCCAGTTAAACCAAAATAATACACGTAGTATTATTGGAACATTGTTGGATTATAGGGTTACCGGTAATATATTATCTGTTAACTGTTTTGGTAACTCAGCAGAATTAATTCAAGGTTCTGATGTTTACTTCTGTGTTGTTGGAGAATATGATACACTCAATACAGTTATTACCTTAGATGCTAGTGGATCTACTCTAGAGTATGAAAGAGATGTAGATAACAGATTAATTTTGAGTGGTCTGGATCAAATTTGGAGAGGAACTTTCTTTAGGAAATGGTATAAAAATCCATTCATAAGTCTATCAAATGGTTCAAAAATTCAAGTTGAAGGTGAAAATAATTTCAGAAGAATTAAAGAATTACCATCTATACTAACCAGTAAAGAACAAAGATCACAGAGGCAAGTATCTAATTCATACTTCGGGCAAGTAAATATTGAGTCTTACAATGGAGACACTCGTGGTGAGGGTCTCAGTATTGTAACTAAAATTGAAAATGGTGTAGTCGTTGCTTTAGAATGGAACCAACGCAGTTATGACCCTATTACGCAACCGACAGCATATCAATATTTCACACCACCTGTCATACATTTTATTCCACAAGATGGAAATGGGGGTGGTGCAAGAGCTCAAGTTCTGGTAAGTAAAGGTCAGGTAATTAGTGTAGAACTACTTGATGGTGGATCTGGTTATACCAAATCACCAAGAGTAGTTGTTGCAAGAAAATATAATGTATTTGAAGAAACTGATATTGGCGTATCTTTAGTTAATGTAAGAATAAACATAAAGGAATCAATAGGACTTTCTATATTTTCCAGTGTTAGTATCCTCGGTAACCAGCAAGCAAGCGTTCAAGCTGTTACTTCAACATTGGTTGATAGTCCTCTGATAATTGATACAAAACTTGTTGATATAATTACTCCTGCTTCTGAAGCAGTCAGTGAAGATTTTGTAGGTCAAGTTAATCAAATTGAAAGTCATATAGAAAGTGATCCTCAATCTTTTGCAATTTCTTATGGAGGAACTATATCTGTTGGAACCCTTGAAACTCCGTTCATTGTTGATATTGAATCTAAATCAACGCTTACTACTTCTGCTACTAGAGAAATTACATCAAATGTAAATAGCGTTATTCAAAATAATGCTCTTTCCAACATCAATTACTATGAAGTTGCTGCGTTCCTTGACTTGGATCTGGGAGCATTAGATAATATTGTTTATATCCCAGATACAAGTAAGTTTAGATCAAATGGTTACTTGCTGATCGGTAATGAAATTATCAGATACTACCGCAAGTTAAATGATCGTTTCTTAAACATCGAGAGAGGAGAAAATAACACAACTCCACAATTCTGGTCTGCTGGAACTTATCTAAGACAAATTCCAGATCCTTCTGTATCCGTAGCATTCAGTGGTGTCTCTATAATTGAATCTGAGTCTACTATTGTTAGCATCAAAGGTGGTGCTAATGTTGGTAGAACTGAAAGAGAATGTGAATTAGAGATTATAACACCTACTATTGATGTAAAAACAATTGCAAAACAAATAGTTTCTGAAATTGTTCCTGCAGTAAAAATTAACAGTATTTCCACAATTGAATCTCAGGTTCGTTATAAATTAGAACAACCATTTGATGTTGTACTGTCCTTCACAACTACTTCAGATGTAGAAATTGTTAACACAGAACAAATAGTTAGAACTGAATTTAATATTCAAAAAGCAGGAAGTGAAATTCTGTTAACTCCACCTCCTAGTGGTGTTATTGATAGTTATGTAGAAAGTGCATTTATTGCGGATCCTATACAAACAAGATTAAATGGATCTGTAGATTTGCTTGATGATTATGGGGTTGTCAAAAGAAATTCTACTATAATCTACATTGAAAATATTGTATTTGGTAAAGATGTTAAATATATTGGAAACTACACAACAACAAATGTTGGTCATACTATATCACATTTTGATGGTATTTTCGATGACGGTGTGTCCGGAGTTTCTGCATTAACACTTGGTGAATTGACTTTGTATTTCCCTGCAATGACAGTAAAAGACTTTAGGGAAAGAGGTGAATCTAGTTATACTCTTTCGGGTGCTAAATTTAATTTAATGCCACCTTCAATTCAAAACCCCGTTACTATTAGTTCTTCTACTGGAACTATTGGCGGTCCAATTGTTGTACAAGATACAACAAACTTCCCAGATGAAGGATATATATTTACAAGTGGAGGAACTGTTTTCCAGTATACTGGAAAAACATCAACTGAATTTACTGGTTGCACCTTAACTAGAGGTCCAAATAGTATTGTAAGCGGACATGAATTAATTCCGTTTACAATTTCATAAATACGTTATAAATATAAATAACACAGGCACAAACACTACGTCGGAACAAGAAACCAATGGCTGCTATTATCTCAGATAAGTTTAGAATTTTTAACGCTAAACAATTCCTGGAATCCTTGACTGAAGGACCTAGTGAAACAAGTGCTGAACGCACTAGAATGTATTTCTTTGTTGGAAGACCCCAACCATGGAAAGCATATATCGAAGTCTATTCAAAATCCGCAACTAACTTTACTGTTGGAAACGAAGTATATGTTGGAACGTATGGTTCTACTGCTTTCCGTGCAACAGTTGCTGCAGTTTATGATAGTGCCCTTCTTTTGACCGACGTTTTTGGCAGCAATGGTGTTAATTCTGTTCCCGCTATTGGCAGTGTTCTAAAAGAGACTGCAGATGCTGGTTCAACTGACACTGCTGCAACAGCATCCACTGGTGTATATCGTTATGGTACTGAGGACATCCCACCCCTTCCTTTAGATAACCAAAAAGAGAAGTTGGGTCTTTACGACGAAATTATTGCTGCCAAGCGTATTACTGATGCCTTCGCAAGAACAGTTATCCGTCGTTACAACTGGGATCTAGTTGCTAACCCTAAGTTTGACATGTGGAGACCTGATTATTCCGCAAGTCCAGGTGGCGGCGGTCAGATCGGTAAGCAAACCGCAACAAACCAAGACAATATTTCTGATGCTAAGTTCTATGTAATGAACTCTGATTATGAAGTATTTAAGTGTCTCTATAACGGAGAGGATCTAACTTCTGGTGGTGCAAACGCACAGGAAGAACCATCAACTTCTGGTGCTAACTATGCTTCTGCTACTGGTCTCTACACTGAAACTTCAGGTGCTGGATACATCTGGAAGTACATGTATACTATGCCAACCGATGATGTTCTAAGATTCCTTTCTTCGGACTTTATGCCAATTGTTCTTCCTACAAACAACAGTCGTGTTGCAGTCGCTGGTGCAGCAGTCGCTGGTGCAATTGATGTTGCTCTAATCGAAGACGGTGGTGCTAACTTCAATGATGGTACTGCATTCGTTGGAATTAAAGGAGACGGAACTGGTGGTGTTCTACAACTAACAATCACTGCTGGAGCAATCACTGCATGTGAAGTTGTTGCTCGTGGTTCAGGTTATACCTACGCCAATGTCCTTCTTGGCAACGGCAATCTATTTGCCGAGCAAGCACTATCTACTCCTGTTGGCACTCCCGCAAATGCAACTGGTGCTATCGAAGTCGTAATGCCTCCTCAAGGCGGTCATGGTTCAGATCATGAAGTAGAACTTAACGGCAAGCGCGTGATGACTAACATCCGCCTAACCTACGCAGAAGGTTCCGGAGACTTCCCTGTTGATAACGATTTCCGCCGTATTGGTATTATCAAGGACCCATACACTTGGGGAACTACTACTTTCGCAACAGCAGATACCTTGAGTGGATTGAAATCACTTAAGATTACTGGAGCAACTGCAGACTATGTTGCTGATGAAACAATTACACAAACTGTAACTGATGGTACTGCATATGGTACAGTTGTTTCTTGGACTCTTGATAGTGGTTCAACTACTGCTGGTGTTCTTAAGTATATCCAAACAGTTGACGCACACACAGATCAAGGTGTTGTAAGAGCATTTGAAAGTAATGGTTCTAACACTGTCTCTGGTGGTCTATCTGCTGCAGCAGGTAACGTTGAGACTGGTTATGGTGGTACACTTCTAGGTGTTGGATTTACTGCAGGTCTTGCTTCCCCAGAAATCGAGAATAACTCTGGTGAAGTAATCTATATCGAAAACCGTCGTCTAATCACTCGTGCCCCCGATCAGATTGAAGATATCAAACTAGTCATCGAATTCTGATTAAAATTAGATACAATTAAGTCCCCCGATCGATCGGGGGATTTTTTTTATCTCTATAAATACTAAGGACAAAGAATGCTAGTATTTGGCGGAAAACGATGCCACAAAAGACTAACTTAAATGTAAATCCTTACTACGAGGACTTCGACGCGAGCAAGAATTTTTACAAGATTCTATTTCGTCCTGGGTACTCCATTCAAGGTAGAGAATTAACACAGATTCAATCTATTCTACAGAATCAGGTTGAAAGTTTTGGTAAGTATGCTTTCAAACAAGGAGACTTAGTTGTCCCTGGGGAAGTTGGTCTTAACACTAAGTTAGACTATGTAAAGTTATCTTCTGTCTCAGAAGTTGCTGTTAATGATGGCAATAATAATATCGTATATAAAAAATACGATATTTCTCAACTGGTTGGTCTTCAATTAAAGGGTTTAAACTCTGGTGTCATCGCTACAGTCATTGATACAAAACTAGCAACAGAAATTTCTGCAGACACTCTTTTTGTCAATTACTTGAATAGTGGAGATTCTAACGCAGAATCTACATTCCGTCAAGGAGAAACACTAGAAGTAATTGATGGCGTTAATACTCCATTGCTATTTGTTGGTACAGATGGAAGTGTTTTACCCACAAGTATTCTAGTCACAAATCCAGATACTAAGGAAGTTACTTCTCTAGTAAGTCCTGCAATGGGATATGGATCAGCAGTTAAAGTAGAAGAAGGTATTTATTTTGTCAATGGATATTTTGTAAGAAACGATTCTCAACTACTCGTCATTGATGAGTATTACGATCAACCATCTGCAAAAGTTGGATTTACAATTAAAGAAGAAATTATATCACCAGAAGTCGATGCGAGTCTGTATGACAATGCAATTGGATCTCCTAATTATACCGCACCCGGAGCACATAGACTAAAAATTAGTCTTAAGTTGACTGAGTATACTATTGACGAAGCAACCGATAAGAATTTTATTCAATTAATCACCACTCTTAGGGGTGCAGTACAAAAAAAAGTTGTACCAGCAGACTATAACCTTTTAGAACAAACTCTAGCTCGTAGAACATTTGATGAGAGTGGAGATTATGTTGTAGATAATTTTTCTATTGACGTAAGAGAATACGCACAAAAAGATAGAAATGGTGGGTTGTATGCAGAAGATGCATTTGGATTATATAACGGACTTACTGAAGTAGAAGCATCCAAAAAAATGCTTGCTAGTGTTGGTCCGGGTAAAGCATACATCAGAGGATATGAGATTGTCAATAAAGAGACAAAATATCTAGAAATTAATAAAGCAAGAGAAAGTTTAACTAGTGATAATATCAGATTAAAAGCAAGTTCATTGCCTACTTTTAATGTAGTCAATACTTATGGTAGTGTTCCTCTAAACAAAGAAGGAGGTGAGTTAACTGCATATCCCTATATCCATTTATATTCCACTTACAATGATGGTTCTGTAGGATTATCTAATACCGAAAGTGCATCAGATCATCGCCAAACTTTACAACGTAGAGGGAAAACTTTTTCTTCTAATGATGCTATTAAGACAATTGTTATTGACGTAACTAGCACAGCAAAACCCTTATCATCCATTACAGATGGAACTTTTGAAAGTTATTTGGGTGATATTTATTTTATAAAAACTAGAGATAATTCTGGTAATGCAACTTCCGTAGGAACATTAAAATCTGTTGCATATGCAAAAGTTAATAAACCACTACTAAATCAAAACGATGCAGTCAAATTTTTAGAATTGACTGTACTTGGAAGCAAAGATGACATCGATTTCTTGATGGTTGAATATGATAATGGAGATCCCAATTATCTTAGAAAACTATACTACGAAAATGCTGACGCAGCGGTAGATCAAAATAGTATCGGTTATATTGTAGATTATTCAGAAACTCTCACACCATTGATTGGTAGAGTAAAACCAAGCAATTATGCACTCAAGAAAAGAGGATCTGGATTTAATTCTGATAATGACATTATTCTGTCTCAAGGTAAATCACCATCTGGAGACTCAATTTATAATGCTGTATTTGGTTTGTCGTATTTTGATCCAGAGTTCTTCACTAAAATTTTATTAGATAATCGTCCACAAGCGGGAACTTTCCAAACAGGAAAATATGTATTTGGATTAAAGAGTGGAGCATATGGTGTTATTGAAGGTGGTCCATCTGGAGTGTATTCAGTAGGAAAACTTCTATTCATCAAAACTTTATCTGGAAGATTTTTATCTGGAGAAACTATTAGAGACGAGGAAGATAACACTGCTAAAATTGCAACTGATAATACTATTTCTCACTTTATTGTTACAAATAGAGGATTGTCATATGCAGACGGATCTAATATTTTAATTAATGGTGTTGAATATGACTCATCAGTAGTTCAATTAGAGAGATTGACGAATGGGTCATTTTATTCTGCAACTATTAATAATAAAGCAGCACTATCTACAATTTATTCTCAACCACCAGCTGTTACTATAAAGCAACCGGATGGTTCAGCAGACCCATCACAAGGAGCAGTAGTTCTTCCTATTCTAACTAGAAATGCTGTAACGACATATACCCCACAAAATGTTAAATCTGTTGCAGCGGAATATGGATCTGGTAATGCCAATGTGTTTACTGCAGATCTCGTAACTAACGATGAAAAGTTTGCAGAGATTCGACCGGTCACAGATTTTACTTTCTTTGGAGCAAAAGGTTATAACTTTATTGAATCAACCAGTTTTAGTGCAGACGCCAGCACTTTATTGCAGCAAGGAGATATCGTTCAGTTTGCTGATGTAGATAACAACTTAGTACGTGCTGTAGTTAAGTATGCTACAGAAAATTCTGGTTCGTTAAAATCTAGAGTTTACTTAGATAACATTCTTCCTGGTGATGTCGTTAATGCTAGTATTGTTAGATTGCGTCCAAGAGTAGAAAATTCAGGAAAAGGAACTCTTCTGTTCCCAACTGGAAGCAAGCAGATTAAAAAAATTGTTGCATCACAAGATGAATCAAATATTAAATATTTCTTTAGAAGAGATTTTGTCACTACAGCATCTTCCAGTGGTGGTATTATTACATTTGCAGCACAATTAGATTTTGGAACACAAACATTTGCTCCATTTACCGAAGAAAATTATATTATTACTGTATTAGATCCAGGAGATGCGCCTAACGTAAATACAGGAGATATTGTTTATATAAATCCAGATGATGTAACTATTACTTCTTCTACAGACACTGCCAGTGGTTTATCTTCTGGTTCTATTAGTTTAGTTTTAGCATCATCGTATTTTGGTACTATTGCTATTAATGGTACATATCCAAAATTAAAATTAACGGCGACAGTAGAAGTTGTAAATGCGAAACCAAGACTTAAGACATCTATTGAGAACAAGAGAATTGTAGTCACATCTTCTGGTGATAGGGTTATTCCTTTAAGAGGAACTGACTATGATAGTGAAGTTGTAGAAACTCTTTCTTATTCAGATGCTTACAAACTTAGATATGTTTATGAAGGTAGTGCTACACAACCGCCATCAGTAGACGCTGCTGGAAATCTTGTTTCTGGTGCTGATGTTACTGATAGATTTACATTTGATAACGGTCAAAGAGATACAATTTATGATGTTTCTAGAATTGTATTAAAACCAGGAGTTGAACAAACAGCAGGACAATTGGTAATCGCATTTGATTATTTCGATCACTCTGCAGGTGATTTCTGTACGATCGATAGTTATACCCACGAAGCAGGAGTAATTGAAGAAGAAATCCCAGCATTTAATTCTTCTGTTCTGGGTATTGTCAATTTAAAAAATGTTCTGGACTTCAGACCAAAAGTAGATTCAACTGCTACCATTAGTGGTTTCCAAGACAAAGCATCTCTTTCCACTACTGTTGGACCATTTGCAAGTTCTGGATCTATTATTGCTTCCACCCCTGCACCAGACTTGGTGCTTCCATATACAATATCATTCAGTCAAGTACAATATCTTGATAGAATTGATGGAGTGTTCTTGAATAAAAAGGGAGAGTTTGTAATTAAAGAAGGAAACTCGTCACTGAATCCTTCAAAACCAGATCCTATTGATGATGCAATTGTTCTTTTCTATGCATATATTCCAGCATACACTCAAAATAGTAAAGACGTAAGAATTACACCTATCGACAACAGTCGCTATACGATGCGTGACATCGGTAAATTAGAAAAACGTATTGAACGTCTTGAGTATTATACTACACTTAGTATACTAGAGCAGCAAGCTCTTAACATGCAGATTAAAGATGAAATTGGATTTGATAGATTTAAATCAGGTTTCTTAGTTGACAATTACGAATCTCATAGAACAGGCAATCTTCAATCATTGGATTATCAATGCTCTATTGATTCTCAGCAGTCAGTTCTGCGTCCACAATCAAAAGAAGATTCTTTAATTTTAAAAGAATATAATACTAGAGAAGACCAAAGAGTTGTATCTGGATATAAGAGATCTGGAGACATTGTAACTCTACCATATACAAATTTAAGTCTTCTTGGAAATTCATTTGCTTCTAAGACTTTAAATCCAAATCCGTTTGTTGTTCTTCAATATGTTGGAGATGCAGATATTAGTCCAAATATCGATCAATGGTACGACCAATCTACTGCACCATTAGTTGTTGACACAAATACGGATCTATATAAAATTTTCTTGTCTAAAGTAGATGTAAAAGAAAGTTTCTCTAGTTTACATAATTCGTTTATTGTTAACTGGGTTGGATCTTCTCCAGCATTTACATCTATTAATTCTTTGGGAGAAGTTAATACATTAGACGCACAGAAATCTGTTAGCACAGCATCTGTCGCAAGTTCTTCTAACATTAGTCCCAAAAACAATGAAGTTGGTAAAGGAATACAAACAAAAACTGTGAGAGGAAATACAGTTTCTTCTTCTCTCCAGTTCTTTGCTAGAAGTGTACCAATTAAATTTGTTGTGAGAAGGTTAAAACCAAATACTATTATTTCAATCTTCTTGGAAGGAAGAAATATTAATCGTTGGGTTAATCCAGACTTAAGATTTACCGGAGTTGCTGGCAATTCACTCTCAGCATTCAATGGAACAGTTCAAACTGATGAAAATGGTAACGCTAGTGGATTGATTTTATTACCTGCAGGTGCTGCTCCTAGAGAGAATGCAACTTGGGGTGGAGATATTGCTGGAGTAGATTATGATTCTACAGCAGAAGAATTGAAAGTCACTACTGGAATTAAGACATTTAGATTTACATCTAGTTCTACTGATGAAAATAAAGCAACAGTAGACACATATGCAGAAGTTAAGTATTATGCTACTGGCATTTTACCAGAAAATCCTTCCAGTATTATCTCCACACAACCATCATTCTTCAAAGCAAATGAAGGAGTTCAGTTTGTAAATAGCAACACTGATAATCCAGTCAGACCAAATCCACTAGCTCAAACATTTAAAGTTGAAAATTATGATGGTGGAGTATTCACTACCGGAGTAGATCTATTCTTCAGCAAAAAGAGTGATAAAATTCCACTCAAGACATATCTAACTAATGTAGATTCAGATAAACCAGCAAAGAATGTTATCCCTGGAACTGAAAAAGTTCTATTACCATATTCATTCATTAAGTTCTATACTAATGGAAATGTATATGTAACTAAAGGAGAAACTATAACTGGATCAACATCCGCTGCTACAGGTCCAATTGAAACTATTTACGATAAGAATGGTACAGAATTGATCGCATCTTCTTCTGGCAAATATTTGCTGACAAATGAGCAAGTATATACTCTTGCCTTAAGTAATAATAATGGAAGATCATTTAAAGCAAACGAGCAACTGATTGTTCCTTCTGTTACCCTAGCAAATAACACAGAAGGAACCAATTCTATACTAACAATTTCCAAAGACAGTGGAAAAGTTTCATCTATTAAAATTGTAAATCCCGGAACTAATTACGAGAATGCAATTATTACAATTGAAAGTCCACAATTACCCGGAGGTTCTGTTGCAACTGCTAGAGTTGAAGTTTCTGATGGAAAAGTATATAACTCTGAAATTTCCCTAAATGGATTTGGATATACAGAAGCACCATCAGTGGTCGTAAGAGGTGTTGGTAATGGCGCTGGAGGATGTGTTCTTGAAACTGAGATAGAGATTGATACACCAGCAGTTAGAATGGGTATTGCAGTCGATTATGAAGGGGTCACAAACTCCACTACACCAACCCATTTTGAGTTCGATCATCCTGTATATCTACAGAATGATACTGAGTATGCTTTAGTTATAGAAACAGATTCTGTTGATTATGAGATGTGGGTATCTAGACTGGGCGAGACTGATGTTTCTACTAGTACAGTTATTACAACACAACCATCTCTTGGTTCTGTTTACAGATCACAAAATACTGAAAATTGGACCGAAGATATTTTTGAAGATCTCAAATTTACTCTTTATAGAGCAGAGTTTGATATTACTAGACCTGCAGAACTGCTGTTAACAAATAAATCTCTTGGATACAGTTTGTTAGACAAAAATCCATTTAGTACTAATGCAACATCTAATACAAATGCTACATCAAAATTATTTGGAAACAACAACTATATTGTAAGAGTCCATCAGAGAGATCATGGTTTTGAAGATAGTGAAAACTCTTATGTATTCTTTAAAGGAGCAAAAGAAACAGGTGGAATTACTTCAAATACTTTGAATAATACTTTGTTTAAAGTTACTAATAGTGGTATCGATACATACAATATCACTTCCCCTATTGCTGCTACTGGCAATCTCTCTGGTGGAGGTGATGTAGTATATGCATCATATAACAGAAAGTTTGAAACTCTGTATCCACAAATTCAGTATTTGAATTTTACTGGAACTAAATTGGATACATCAATCAAAACCACAAACGTAGTACCAGTTGATTCAACAACGTCAACTTATACGACATATTCACAAACTGGTTATGAAAAGACTTTCTTAAACGAACCACATTACTTTACTAATCAAAAATTTGTTGCTTCTGCTATCAATGAAACATTAAATAATATTGATGAATCCTTGATGTATAAGTTAGATTTGTCTTCGACAGTATCTTACTTGTCTCCGGTAATTGATTTAAGTACAAGCAGTGTCAAGACTATTACAAATAGAATTGAAAATGCCGAGGGTCAGGAAGATAGATATGGTAGGAGAGATCAAGTAATCACTTTCTATCCAATTTATAAATTTACTGTTGGTGGAACTGCTGGCACAGCAATTCAAAATAATCAAGCAATTGAAGGTTATACATCTAAAGCAGTGGGGTCTATTGCTAAAGTAGATGGAAATACTATTTGGGTTAGATTAAAGACATCACAATACTTCCAGAGAGGCGAAAGGTTGAGTTTAGGAAATCAACCATCGTTAACTGAAGAAGTGGGTGGTGTAACTCTACCTGCAGCATCTGTTGATACCAATCCTATTCAAGTATTCATTACCGATATTGATGATGCTGCAACTATCGTAGCACGAAACCCATCAGTTATCACTGAAACATATGATAATATCATTAGTGGTAAGACAACTATCTGGAACAGTCAAACTCAAGAGTTAACTTTAAGAGTTGATACCCAACCAGTTGAAGATAATTTTACGGGAAGAATACAGGACAGTGTATCATTTAACAGAAACTCTGTAGTCAACGATCAATTCGATGATATTTTTAGAGTTGGTGATATTGTCAAGTACCCCAATCAAGTTGATGAAGATGCATATTTCTTAGAAGTTGCAAAATTAGAATACACAACTGGCGTTTACTTTGTTTCAGATAATTCTTCTAAAAATAGTTCTTCTGTTGCAAAATATGTAACTAAAGAAATTTCTATTGCAAACCCAGCAACAGCGATTGACGTTCATCTAACTGTAAATGTTAAAGATATTAAGAATATAGAAGTACTTTATAAATTTAAGACGGCATCGTCTCAAGAGAACTTAGATGATCTAGATTGGATTTACTTTAATGGAAACGGTCAACCGGATTCAAATGAAATTGCAACACCAGAAAATAATATTTCTAGTATTGTAGAAAAACAATCTTCATATCAAGAGATTGTATACAGTGCTGCTAATGTTTCCGAGTTTTCGTCATTTGCAATTAAAATTGTTATGAAGGGTTCCGATCCTTCTTATGTTCCGAAGATTCAAGATATTCGTGCAGTTGCTGCTTTCTAATTTCCGCGTATGTCATATATTAAAGTTGAAGGGCATGATGGTCTCGTCAGAGATGAGACCACAGGTGCCATAGTCAATCATAGCGATTCTGCTATTCAAGCAAGACGCAAACAAAGACAATTGAATTCCGCGTTAGACGACATAAATATGTTGAAGGATGAAATCTCTGAAATCAAATCCCTACTTAGAGAGTTAGTAAGAAATGCCAGCAATTAATGTCGCAAGAACTGATACCTTTGAAAAACAAAGGGTCAAAATTAATGAAATTGGTGCTCAAATTTTTAATGTTACTGCAGGTGGATCTGATCTATCTACAGGAAACTTAAAATTAGGTGATGGTTCAGTATCTGTTCCAAGTCTAGCATTTGTAAATGATGCTACGTTGGGTATCTATAGAAATGGCGCAGGTGTATTAGGATTTACTAGTAACAGTAAAAAATTATCAGATCTGTCATCAAAAAACGTTAAGTATTACAGGGATTTTGTAATTGAGAAAAATAGTCTCGATACGCTTGGCATTTCTATTTTAACTACTGGTAGTAATTATGACGCTGGATCTTATTCTGGCATTGCATTAATTGGTGGTACTGGTGATTCTGCTACTGTTGGTATCGAAGTTGATGGATTTGGTGGAAGTATAACCCAAACAGGTACTGGATATATACCAGGAGTTTATTTAAATATTCCCGTTCTTAGTAACGGATCCGGCACTGGTGCTCTTATCGACTTTACGGTCGATGAAATTAGTGGTGCTATTACTAATCCCGGTATTAACTATGCTTCCGGTGCATATACAAATCTACCAGTAACTGGTGGTAATGGTCAGCAAATGACTGCTGATGTTACAGTTTCATCTTTCGCTGCTACAGTAACTGGTGGAACCAACTATCCAAACGGGGTGTTTAAGAGCATCCCAATGACGGGTGGTAATGGAACAGGAATGCTGATGAATCTCAGTGTTCAAAATGGTGGAGTTCAACCAGTTGGTGGAGTTGATAGTAGTGAATTTGTATCTGTCACATCTCAGTATACTGCAGGAGATGTTGTAACAGGAACTATTCCTCTTGCAGGAACACAAACATTTGAAGTTAAATCTTCTCTAGGTAACAAATATTTCCTTGATGGATTTGAAGGAGGAGATTTTAATCTTCTAAAAGGTAAAACTTATATCTTTGAAGTTATTGATCCAACAAACGGTTCACACCCGATGTTCTTTTCATCTACACAAGATGATGCCAATACTATTTTAGATGCTGCTGATGGTTTTACATATGTTCTAGACGGAGTTACGGTAACTGGGGCAAACTTTGTTTCGGGTTACTTTGGTGCTACTAATAGAAGCATTACATATGCAGTACCAGCAAACCCAGCGAATGCTGTTGTTTATTATGGATGTGCTGTTCACCCCAATATGGGTGGTGGGATTACTCATTCAGATCCAAATCCACAGCAAAGTGGATTCCAGATGGAAATCGACACTGTTGGTGGTAGTATCACAGAATTTATAGTTAATGCTCCCGGAGATGGTCTTTACCAAGCAGGAGATGTTGTCTCTATTGCCGCAGCAAATTTATATGATGTAAACACTGCTAATGCAGGAGCACTAGGTTCTGGTCTGCAAATTACTCTTGGTGGTAATTTTGGTGCTATTGGAACATTAGATCAGGTCGCTAATTTTGGTAATGGTTATCAAACTGGAGATATTCTTACATTAGCAAGTGCGGTTAATAATGTTAACACTTATGCTAGAGGAGAATTGACCTTTACTGGTGTTACCTTCACGTCTACAGCAGGTGTTACTGAACTACAGTTTACAGGTAATGCTTTTGGTAGTGCTAGAACCTATAGTAATATTGCCGTACAAAATATTAGTAGTGGTGGTAGTGGATTAACTGTTGATATTGTTATCTCAGAAGGTGGAGGTAACACTTTCTACGAGAGTGTAACCATTGTAACAGCTGGTACTGGTTATTTACCAGGAGATTCATTATACATTGCAGGTGATACTCTAGGTGGTTCTGCTGGTGCTCAACCTGGATCTGGTGGTAATGATCTTGCTATTAGTGTTTCTACAATTGATGCTGGTAGTCCTCAGATTACAGTTTCCGATACCACTGGTATTGAAGTTGGTGATGGTGTCGAATTAGTACAGAATATCAACAATCCAGGTCAGATTCCTGGTGGTGTAACTGTTGCTAGTGTCGATAGTGCAACACAATTTACAATGTCCGCAGGACCAACTGTTCCTGGTAGTGCTGATCTTAGAATTGTCAACACAAATTTAAGTAATTTAACAGTTGCGTCCACGACAGGTATTGTTGCTGGAATGGCGGTCACTAAGGTAAGTGGTAATGGTGAAGTTATTGCTGGCACAACAGTTACCAGTGTTGTTGATGCAACTACTGTAGTAATTTCAATTGCGCCAGTTGCTGCTGGTACAATGGTTGTTAACTTTGAACCAGAATATGGTGGCGGTAGTGGATTCCAATATACAGTTGGTACATTAGGTTTTGTCAGTGATGTAAGTATTATATTAGGCGGCAATGGATATACTATTGGAGATACTTTACAAGTTAGTCCATTTGATCTTGTCCAACCAGAAGTATATGCGGTTACTAACTTACAGGTTGATAAGATCAATTTTGTAAGTAATGTAATTCCTGCTGCCACGTTTAGCGTAGGAGATACAGTAAGAGATGCGGGTGGATCTATCTTAGCATCTACGGTAACAGTTTCTACAGTCGTAGCAGCTGCTAGTGATGGTGTATACAGTGGGGTAGCACAAAGTGGAACATCTGGAAATGGTGTTGGTGCTACCTTTGATGTACAAAGAGATAATACTGGCGCTATTCTGTCCGCTGTTGTAACAACAGGATCTGAAGGATCTTTCTACGCAGATAATGATACTATCACAATTCCTGGCGCATCTGTTGGTGGTTCCACACCTGCTGATAACCTGACAATCACAGTTAACTCTGTTAATGATGCTGGAACTCCTGTTGTTGTTCGTAAGGTAGCAACTGCTGCTGGCAACATTGATTACATTGTAGTAGATAGATTTGGATTTGAAGCGGGAGATCTTCTTGTAAATGTTAGTGCTCCAACAGTAGGATATGATATTGATACTTCCATAACTGAATATCGTTATTTTGTTGATTTAAATGATGGTAATGGAGCAACAATGACTCCATCTTGGACAGTATACGCAGGTAACAGTTACACATTTGATCTTAGCGATGGGACAAATGGTGGTCATGATTTTGCTTTGTCTACATTTAGAGATGGTATTTGGGCACCTAGTAGAAGAGAAAATCTTAGTACCACATTAGTAACTGCTAGTAAAATTATTACTGTCACATCAACCAGTGGAATTACTGCTGGTATGGTTGTAGAGAAAGTATCTGGAGATGGTATTTTTGCGGATAATACAACAGTTGCATCTGTAGACAGTGCCACTCAATTAACACTAAGTTCAAATCCTACTACACCGGGTGATGCTGTTATCAATATTTTTGGTTCCAAATATACTTCTGGCGTTGTTGTTGATGGAACAAATGTAACAATTAAAATTACAGACACAACACCAAATTTATATTACTTCTGTGCTACAGACAATGTTGATCATCAAAATGAAGGTGGTGATGATAACGATGAAGCACTAATTACAGTTAACACAGTTAACCCCAAAACTTTTGGTAGTGGATTTAGTTTATCTGTAAATGACGTTCTTGTAGAAGAAGTTGTAAAAGGAACTGTACAAGATGGTTTCTTCAATGCACAAAAACTTACAACACCACTAGTAGAAGCAACTGAAGCTGCGATTGCAAACGCAACTATCAGCACATTATTAACATCCACCGCAATTACGTGCGGCAATTTTACTGGTCCTTCAGCAAGTAATATTGCTATTGCTGTTGATGATCCTCTTACTGGAATTGTCAATGTTACTGCCGCTACATTAAACGTAGGTTCTAAAGTTCAGTTTGCGGCAACAACAGGCGATCTTACTGTTACCAACATCCTCAAGGGCAGTGAAGTAAGAATTGGTGATTATTTAAAAATTGAAAACGTTGACAATGCGTTCAGATCACTTGGTGGATTTGATGTTAAGTTTATTCCTGATACAGGTAGGATTGCTGATTTCCTCACCAATACTGCTATTGCTGTACCATCTGGCAATACAGCAGAAAGACCTGTTGCTGGCATTGTAAAGAATGGTTGTATTAGATTTAACACAGACACAAATCAATATGAAGGTTATAGCGCACAAACTACTTCATGGGCATCTTTGGGTGGTGTTCGTGACCTAGATGGAAATACATTTATCTTAGCAGAAGAAAGCGTAGGTAACAACGATAATACTTTATGGTTCATTAATGACAACATTAATACGGTTAGGTTTACTCCCAACCATCTCGAATTTGTCAACATGAAGAAGATGCGTTCTGTGAACGTAACTGCTCCCGCATACACAGAATGGGCAGCAAACGTTCCTGTAACGGAAGGACAATATCTCAAGTATAAGAACAACCTTTACCTTGTTCCTGTTGGTGGAGCTGGTGTTACTGCTACAAGTGGTAGTGAACCAACACACACAAGCGGTACTCTACCTAATGGTTCTGCACAACTAGAATACTCTCAAATAGCAGTTGCTCCTCTGACATTTGAGGATATTGAAGAACTGAGAGTTGGACCTCTAGGTGATTTACCATTGGTTATTAATAGTGATTTAAGATTAGCAGATAATGTAGTTGCAACTGATATTAATGATTTGCTTTTAAGACCCAACTCTGGCAAAAAAGTTGTTGTTGATGCAAATACATCTCTTGTTATTCCAAATGGAAGTACTGGAGAAAGAGGAACTGCGGAGCAAGGTTCCATTAGATATAATACGACTACTTTAACATACGAAGGTTATGATGGAACCAATTGGGGTTCGCTTGGTGGTGTTAAAGATGTTGATCAAAATACTTACATTATTCCAGAAACCTCTCCTGGATCTAATGAGAATATTTTATATTTCTATAATGATGGAAACAACTCATTACAACTCACCACCTCTGCGCTCGATTTCTATTCTGTAGATACAATCAGATCTCAATCAAGCAATCAATTTGAGATCACTGCAAACTTAATGACATTTAATAATGCGGAAACTACATTTGATAATACTGATACAACTAGGACATTCCTACATACTTCAAAACCATATTTTGATCTTGGTGTTTCCACAGGCATCTATGTAGACCCTATTCTTAGATTAGATGATCAAGGTGACGTATACTTAAACACTGGATTTGGTACTGGCAATTACAATGGAGTTAAGGTCTTTGATGGAGATCTTAAAGAATTTGAACTTGCAGATATTAAAATTACAACTGAAAAGATAACTCTAACTAAAGGTTCCGCAAATAATGGTGGTTCCAACATATATGACACGACTATTGCCAAAGGAGCAAAAGTAATTGTAGTGGCAGAAAATCAGGCAGATGGATCTAAAGAGTTTATAGAATTTGGTGTAACTGATGATGGCACAGATATATTCCATACAGAGTATGGAAACTTGAGAACTAACTATCAAATTATTGTTCCATCATTTGAATATACTTCTGGAAATGAAGCAAGGTTAAATATTACATTAGGAGCTGATGTTCCAACTACAAATACTGTAGTTATTACTTTCTCATCCACAATTACCAAGAACTAAAATGGCAACTACAATCGAAAAATTTGATTCAACAGGTGGGTTTTCTATCGGAAAAACTGTGATTGTCGATGAAAGTCGAAATGGTAAAGATCTGAATACTTTAGAAATTAAAAACTCTAACTTTACGGATAGTAATACTACCACTTATATTTTAAGAGGTATCAATACAGCATCTCTAGACTTAGATGGCATAGGAACACAAATTCCTATTGCTAATAGCACCATGAATTTTATTACTGGACACGTCATTGCAGTAAATGCTTCTGGTGTTATCTTTACAAGTAAATTAGAATCTGCAGTTTATTGCGACGGAGTAGGTATAGTTACTGTAATGTCAACTATGGAAACAATCATTAAGGAAGATATTCCTTCAGGTCAAACCTGGTCAATTACTCCAGTGGGCGCAACTAATAGATTTTCTTATTCTACTATTAGAGCAGGTACAACCTCTACTATCAAATGGGCAGTATCAACTCAAGTTACAACACTTGAATGGGCCTGAGATTGCTAAATACAACTGAGGATAATACAGGTTCTGGGAGTTAGACTGCGACATGTCAATTCATATTAATTCCGATAAAGAAAAGTTTCAGGGTTCCAAACCTAAACTGGTCGGTGATAATGAACTTACTGTTAGAGGCGGTACAGGTTCATTAGAAAAAGAAATTCTAAGGACGCAGTTGGATGCTAATACGGGTTTACCCCGTGTCGGTATTAATAGAACGGGGCAGAGAGTTAACGATGTTAAAATCTTAACTGGTGGTTCTGGATATATTTCACCTCCAACTATAACAATATCTTCACCTATTGGTGGTGGTGGAGTTCAAGCACAGGGTTCTGCATTCATCTTTAACGGTCAGGTAGTATCTATTGCTGTCAATGATCCGGGCAGTGGATATACCCAATCTCCCACAGTTACCATTCAAGGCGGCGGCGGCGTTGGTGCTTCTGCTGAGGCACTACTTGATACTGTCGATTTTGAACTTGACATCAACGGTGCTATTAGAACCTCTACGTCTATCATTTCTGATACGGCGAGAATCCTCAACTTGGATATCGACAACTTCGTTACTCCAAACGCAGCATTTAGAGCACCATCTCTAAAAACTTTCATTAATAATTCTGGTACTTTATGGTCCTCTGGTATTATCCTACAGGAGAATGCATATAGGTACTTTGGACAGAACGTATATCAAGCATTAAACTCAGGACAAACAGGATCTAGCGCACCTGTCCATACGGATGGCGAAGCACTAAATGGCGAAGTTAATTTTAAACATATTGGTTTTCGTGTAGTTGACGAAAATGCATATGGTTATTCTGAAACTGGGCCCGCTGGTGATTTCCCTCGTTCTATCACACCTTTACTTGGCGATAGATCAGACAAGATTGCTACTACAGAATACGTCCTCAACCTAGCAACGAATGACGTTGGTGGTCGTATCTATGTTTCTCAAACAATTGGTAGTGATCTAAATGATGGTCGTTCTGCAGTAAACCCAGTTCGTTCTATCAAGAAAGCGGCACAGCTTGCATGGGCGACTCCTGGTGTTAAGGAGACCCTTATTGTTTCTGGTGGTGACTATGTAGAAGATAACCCAATTTCACTGCCACCTGACGCATCAGTTGTTGGCGATAACCTTCGTCTCGTAATTATCAGACCTGCTAACCCCGGTAAGCACATCTTTAAATTTGGCGATAAAAACTACGTTACAGGTGTAACTTACAGAGATAAGATTGACTCTAATGGTGACGCAGTTGCGACTTGGGATTTCGCAATGGTCTTTGATGACAAACAGCGTATCTTAGTTGATTCCGATGCCAATGGCGACTTTGGAACTAGTTTCCCAATCGGTCATCAAATTTTTGGACCACAACAGTTTAGAGTTACATTCCAAAATAACACTGGTCTATCTACTTTAATTACTGGATTAAAAGTAGTTGGTGTTAATACTGGTTCTAGAGCAACTATACAAAAAGTTGAATTTAATACTATTACTGGTCCTAGTGCATACATTGATGGTACTCTCGACATTACACTAGATAGTGGTTCTTTTGTTGAGGGAGAACAATTTAATTTTGTAACTTCTATTAGTTATAGCGCAGGGAGTCCTTTAGCACTAACGTCTACAGGAACGACTGCTGCAAACAAAATTACATTTAGCACTGACCCAACTTCTATAACCGCAGCCGGAACATACGTATATTTAAGTGATGTTGGTAATGCGGTATTTACTCCTTCTGCTGGTTATTATGAAGTAACTCAGATTGAACCAAATGATATTAACAACCCAACTTCATGGGAAGTTAGTTACTTACCTGTTCTTGGATCTACTGGATGGACTGCAATTCAAACTGCGTCTATTGAAGTATTTACTGGAAATGCTCAAGTAGAAACATTAAATACTACAGCTCTTAAATCAATTCGTGCTGAGGGAGAAGTTGTTTCTGTAGATGAAGATTACACATCACTTTTGCCTATTTCCAGATTAGATTTCTCATTACAAGGAGATCCCAGTATTGCAACTGGCGGTTTCCAAGGCACCCAATTTGGTGATGCAGAAGATCTTGGTGGTGTTATATCAACGTCCCCTTAATTTCCTAATTGCTCTTACTGCTTCACTTTTCTCTCGTTGAATTTCTCTTCGTTCAGTAATACTTAATATAACTTCTTCTTTACCTAAATTAGTAGAAACTTTTTTAATTATTTTCTTCATAGCAGGTCTAATAATTTTTAAAAGAAGATTTGCTATTGGTCTAGCAACTAATGCACTAGTTGCCGCAGCAGCGGTTTTGGTTTCGTGCGTAGGCACCTTTCGAGCTCTTGACGACTTGCCACAAATCCAACGGCAACTCGTCTCGTTGGAAGAGCACCTCGAGAAACTGAGTAGGATCCGCTCGACCCTTGCTTCCACGATGTGGCGTATTCGCGTCCTCTCGCTCGGCGGTGACGAAGCGGTGCGCGACGAAATGACCGCTGCTATCTCGCGAGGCGAGCACCTCGTCGACGAACTCGGGCATCGCATGGCGCGGCTCACCAATGGTCATATTGATGACCTCACCGCCCGGATCACTGGCGGCAAGCAATTTCCGCAGGCGCGGAAAAGCATAATCGGGAAGGTTCGCAAACCTTTCGGGGAACG
>WLWG01001099.1_pt1 | contig 25628 bp, 53 predicted proteins | sample 6712871 | NCBI WGS metagenome assembly WLWG01 (sample SAMN12718693, study PRJNA515312) | sponge metagenome | isolation source: marine sponge | host: Mycale hentscheli | place: New Zealand: South Island, Marlborough, Capsize Point | collected 2003-05-01
ACGAAAATACAATTGCTTCTGAAAAACAAGCTCTTTCGGTAATGAAGGACTTAGGGATTGACACAACACAAGGTAATTTATATGAATTAATTGATCCAAGGTTTGAAGAGTTTTATGTAGGCAAAAAGGCAGTAGATCAAGTCACATCTGTTTTGGCTAATAATGGGTTTAAAGCTATTAAATATAAAGATGGCGGACAAGTTTCTAAAACAACTGATAGCATTGTTGTGTTTGACAAATCTGCTATTAGTGATAAAAAAATAACTAAAGCAATTGTACAAGATATTGCTGCTGGAAAATCAGAACTACAATTTAGTAGAACATTAGCAAGTGAAATGTCTTCAGAAAAAGGAAATGTTTTTTGGAGTTCTAGAAATATAAAAGCTTTTAAAGATTTAATTATTAATGATCCTGAAAATATTGGGAAGCATTTCAAAGAAGTTTATGGAGGGGTTTTTAATAACGAAGACAAAATTGCCAATGAGCTTGATTCTGAATATAAAAAATGGAAAAAATTAGATAAAGACAAAAAAGACAATATAGAAGAACACATAGTCAATTTTATAACTTCTTTTGGTCTTCGCGCTGGATTAAGAAATATTTTAAAACTAGGAGATGATTCATTAAACTTTAGAAATAAAAAGCAATTAGAAAACGCTAGAAAAGCTTTGCGAAAATTAGCTGAAAATATTTCCGAAGAAGATTTTATGAAATATTTGTTACCAACTCTTCAGTCTGGATGGGGTCTTATTGGTGGTAAGTTTGTTGCTGAAAAAAATAGTGATGGGTATATTTTAACCGAAGTAAGTCAAGATGGTTCCAAAAGTTTTAGATATCACTTAGTTAGTGGTAGAAATGATGCGATAAACATCCTGCTTAAAGATACGTTTGAAAATGAAACTTCATATATACCAAGATCAACTGAAGCCATTATAAATGGTAAAAAAATTAAAACTACAAAAGTTCCAAATCAAACAGCAAATGATTTTACTAGTGGTAAGTTTGAGAAAGATTTAAATAAAAGAAAAGACTTTGCCAAAGATCAAAGAAACGGTATGTTAAAAATATCAACAACGTTGCAAGAGTTATTAAATAATGGCTCTGTAAGTGCAAACGATATTGGTATGATATTAATGACATTTGCTTCAAACACAAACGCTTTAATCCGCACTGCTGCAATACCTGAAAATAAATTTGATGGTCAGTTTCTAGAAAACACGGAGTTTGTTTATGAGCATAGTAAGCCAGCTAGAGAAGTATTAATTCAAATAGCTGATTTAATTGGTAATAATAAATTAAATAAAAAAACATATAACAATATAATGAAAGATTATGTTGTTACTATTTTGCCAAAAGTATACGATGATATAATCAATAAATATTATAAAGACTTTTCACCTATCGATAAAGATGGCAATTATTTAAAATCTACAGCAAAACGTCCTTCAAGATATTTTAATGATTTAGTTGAAGCAGGAATTATTGCAGAAGGATTACCACCGTTGAAATTAATTTCACTTGGTACAAAGCCAAAGAGAAAAGTAGTTATACAACCAAGTCAAACTTTAGATAAAACTGCTAGAGAAAACAAACAGAAATTATTAGACAAGCAGTTTAATGATATATTAGAAAACAAAACTGGTATTGCTTCTGAAAAAATATATAGTAAAGCAAAAGCCGAGGTTGTAGGCGCTAGTAAAGGTAAATTTAATTGGTTTATTCCACCAACAGCTGAAGATTTTGTTGGTTTATTATATCAGTTTTTAGGTAAAGGAAAAAATGGAGACCTGCAAATGGCTTGGTTTAAGGTAAACATATTAAATCCATATGCTAAAGCTATGTCTAAATTCACGAGAGATAGAGTTAGCACCGCTAGAAATTATAGAGCTCTTAAAAAACAATTAAAAATTGTACCTAAAAACTTAAAGAAAAAAATTCCAGGTGAAGATTTCACAATAGAACAAGCACTAAGAGTTTATTTATGGACAAAGCTTGGATATGAAATACCTGGTTTAAGTGCTGAGGATGCTAAGCCTTTAAGAGACTTTGTTAAAAACAATGATCAATATAAAGATTTTGCTGAAAAACTACTACTTGTTAACCAAGATGACTACGCAAAGCCAAAAGATGGTTGGTTAGCCGGTACAATAACTACAGATCTTTTAGAATCATTAAACGAAGGTAGAAGAACTGAGTATTTAAAAGATTGGCAGGAAAACGTAGATGCCATATTTAGTGAAGATAATTTAAACAAAATAGAAGCCGCCTATGGCTCTAAATTTAGATATGCTTTAGAAAACTCATTAACCAGAATGAAAACTGGTAGAAATAGAACCTATGGTACTGATAGTTTAACTGGTAGAGTAGTCGACTGGTTAACAAACTCTATCGGTGCTATTATGTTCTTTAATACTAGATCAGCTATACTACAGACATTGTCTTCTGTTAACTTTATAAACTTTAGTGACAATAATGTATTAGCCGCTGGTAAAGCATTTGCTAATCAAAAACAATATTGGAGTGACTTTTTAAAGCTATTTAATTCTGATTTCTTAATTGATCGCCGTGACGGTCTTAGATTAAACGTTAATGAAAGTGATATTGCTGATATGGCTAAACAAGGCGGTGTAAGAGGTGTTGTAAGTGAGATACTTAAAGCTGGATTTCTACCAACGCAAATGGCTGATAGCTTCGCGATTGCTTCTGGTGGCGCTACTTTTTATAGAAACAGGTTGAAGAGATATATCAAAGAAGGTATTGATCCTAAAAAAGCAGAGGAAATGGCCTTCATGGAGTTTAGAGAAATAGCTGAAGAGTCTCAACAGTCAAGTAGACCAGATAAAATCAGTGCTCAACAAGCCGGTCCATTAGGTCGTATTATATTGGCTTTTGCAAATACACCTGCTCAGTATGCTAGATTAATGAAAAAAGCCGCTAGTGATCTTAAAAATGGTCGGGGTGACGCGAAATCAAATATATCTAAGATAATATACTACGGTGTAGCTCAAAACTTAATTTTCAACGCTATGCAGCAAGCTTTGTTTGCTGTTGCGTTTGGTGATGAAGAGGAAGATGAAGAAGAAAAGAAACAGAAAAAAGCTATAAATATTGCCAATGGTATGGCTGATAGTGTACTACGTGGTATGGGTATTAGTGGTGCTGTTTTCTCAGTATTAAAAAACACAGTTAAAAAACTAATTGAAAGATCTGAGAAAAAACAACCTGATTATGCTGAAAATGCTTTGATGGAGTTATTAAAAATATCTCCACCAGTTTCTTCTAAAGCAAGTAAAGTTAAAAATGCTTTGAGATCTTACGAGTGGGATAAAGATGAGATGTATGAAAAAGGACTCGCGTTAGACAACCCAGCTTATTTAGCGGCTGGTAATATTGTTTCAGCAGCAACAAACGTACCACTTGATAGAGCAGTAAAAAAAGTAACAAACGTAAAAGATGCCACGGGTGAAGATCTTGAGTTGTGGCAAAGATTAGCCTTACTTGGTGGTTGGTCTGCTTGGGAGTTAGGAGTTGATAAAGAAGAAGAAAAAAGCTCAAGAGCTAAAACAAAATATAGTAAAACAAAATACAACAAAACAAAATACTAAATACAAAAAAATGGCAGAAATTTCAAAAGACAGTAAATTCACGTTAAGCATTGAATCGCTTGTGGTTATAGGAAGTGTATTAGTTACTATGGTGGGTATGTGGTTCACGCTTCAAGCTGAAATACAATTGGCGAAAGAATTGCCTCCGCCAGAAGTATCAAGGACGGAGTATGATCTTAAGGATCAACTAATTAGAGAAACAATATTAAACACTCAAGAAAGAGTTGAAGAAAACAGCAAAAAACTTGATGACATAGATGGAAAACTATACGAGTTAATTAAACAAAAATAACAACCATGAAACAATTTACTTTAATCTTAGCGCTTTTTTTAACAACAAACATATTTTCACAGGAATTTAAGCTAGTACAAATCAATGCTGAATGGAACCAACACAATGACATAGGCTTTAGTGAAATCGAAGGAATTCAAATACAATATGCTTTGTTACACCAACAATCAGCTGAACTAAGAAGAGAAATAAAATCAGTACCAACGCTTATATTATATAGAGACGGCCGTATTGCGTATAGTTGGAAAGCTGGTATTGATCTTAAGTGCAAGGTAACACCACACGATATTATAACTATTATTGAAAGACTAAAACAGTAATATATGGATAATAAAATAAGTAAACACATATCTTACAAAGAAGCTACGTTTTCACAAACAGCCACTAGAAAAAGTATAGACAACACGCCATCTGCCGATGTTATTGAACGAATGAAAGCTGTTGCTGAAAATGTCTTTGAACCACTTAGAGCACACGTAGGAGGTCCTATTAAAATTAATAGCTTCTACCGTTCTATTGCTTTAAACGTAGCTATAGGTGGCGCTAAATCGTCTCAGCACACACGTGGTGAAGCAATTGATATCGACGATACATTTGGTCACATGTCAAATAAGGAGATGTTCGCTTTTATTAAAGATGAACTAGACTTTGATCAACTTATATGGGAGTTTGGTGACGATGAAAACCCAGCGTGGGTACATGTTAGTTATGCATCACCTAAAAACAACCGTAGAAGAATATTAAAAGCTGAAAGGAAAAACGGTAAAACAACTTATAACGTAATGAACGTATAATTATGGCAATGAAAAAATCAAAAAAGTCACCGTGTTGGTCAGGATATGAAATGGTCGGCATGAAGAAAAAAGGAAATAAGAAAGTTCCAAACTGTGTACCATTAACTAAAAAAAAGAAATAAATCATGGCTTATTCAAAAACAAAAACAAAATCGAAAAAATCAAAGTGTAAAACATGTGGTAAATCACATGCTGGTAAATGTAAAAAATAATGGCTGATAAAAGTAAGATGGCTTGTAATAAGCCTGTAAAATCTGACAGAGCTGGTAAAAAGAAAATGGTTAAAGCCTGTGCTAATGGTAAGGAAAAACTTATACATTTTGGTGCTAGTGGCTATGGACATAACTATTCTGCTGCTGCAAGAAAATCTTTTAAAGCCAGGCATAAGTGTGGATCAGCTAAAAACAAGTTAACAGCTAAGTATTGGGCCTGTAAGAATTTATGGGCTGGAAAAGGGGGAAGTAAAAAGTCTAACCCTAAAGGAGTCAAAGGTAAATATTAAATTATGAAAAATTTTATTGACAAATTAAAATCAGCTTGGAACAGCTTGATGTATAAATTAATGTTTAAGAACTATAAATAAAAAAAAATAATAACCAAAAACTAATAATTAACAAAAAAACAAAAAAAATGAAAATTTTAAAAATTGAATGCAAAGCTCCAGGAACTTTAAAAAATGGAACTTGGGTTTACACTTTTGACGAACAAAATTTACCAATTGCTATCGAAGGATCGTCTTCTGGGAATCTACCGGTTGGTTACCAAGTTGGATTTTTTGGCGGTATTGGACAAACTGTTTATCTTAAGTTCACTGATAATGGTGTTGGACTAGATATTCCGCAGTTATTATCCAAACCTTTTTTAACTAAAAACCCTGGAGGCAAAGTTGTTACGTTAGACCTGCCTAAAGGTTTTTCAGTAATAGATATACAAGAAGGATAATAAACAAAACAAAAAATAAAAAAAATGAGAAAAAAAGTAAAATTTACAGTTAAAAATGTTGATCCTGTTATAAATGGTGTTTATACTTTTAATGACGTTAGATCAGCAAACCAAATCAGTGCGACTGAAACAGTTATTACTCTTCAAAATCCTAATAACTATGGGATTAATATTACGTTGACGCATGATGACACAGGTACAGACCCTGTTGTGAGAGAAGCATTTGTTAACGCTATTTTAGCAACGCCCGGGGGAGGAGTAGCACCTGTTTATCCGACTTTAAGTAACGGCACCAAAGTTGAATTTACAAATATAGATATTTACTAAAAAAATAAAAGAAATGACAAACTTAATAATAACAGCAGACGGATTAGATTTTTCTCCATATAAACAATCATTTGCAATTCCACTTGAAATGGCGCTTTATTCACAATTAGACGCGCTTGAAAACCAAATAGTTTTATATATGGCGCAGGGAGGTAATATTTACTTTACTAACACAACAAATCCTCCTACAATTGATTATTTACGACCAGCTTTAAATCAAGCTTTTGCAGCAAAACCAGGACAAGGGGATATTGAATTGGCAAATTTTTTACCAGCTGATTTTTTAGATGGTTTAGTGGTATCAAATATATAATAAAATAAAACAAAGTTTTAATATAAGGAACAATACAAAGTGGGCGTACCATACCCAAAAGTTCCTGTAACCAGAAAGGGGATCTCAAATGAGGTCCCCTTTTTTGATTACTAACTAAACTAAACTAAACTAAACAATGCTATACACATTAAATATTATATGTATGAAAAAGTCATAACTTTTGGCCTTTAGCCATCGCATGACAGGCAGTCTGGATCCATTGCTGATGCCGCAATATCTCCTCGCAATACTGATTCTGTACGCACATAATATAATGTTTTAATTCCTTTTTTCCAAGCTTCCATATGTACTTGGTTAAGCCACTTCGGGGTAGCTTCACTTGGAAAGGCTAAGTTAAGACTCACTGACTGGTCTATATACTGCTGTCGTATTCCCGCTTGATTAACCAATTCAAGTTGATTAATCTCTTTAAAAGTTTTAAAAACTTCCTTAGCAGGAATATCGTGCGCCATTTGTATATTATCCAGCTCACTGATATCTTGAACCGAACCTCCGTCAGCCAAGATTTTATCCCAGATTTCATTTGTATTTAATTTGTGTTTCTTTAATAATTTAACTAGTGTTGGGTTTTTTCTTATGAATGTTCCTTTAGCACTCTGCTCAGTGAATACATTAGCTGCCCAAGGTTCGATGCCAGGAGAAATGTTACCAGAAAGCTTGCTGTTACTAACAGTGGGGGCAATGGCTCGTAAATGAGTATTGCGCATGCCAGTGCCAGCACACCAAAGAGGTTCGCCATAAGTTTCAGCCAAAGCCATTGATGCTCTTTCAGACTCAATCTTAATCTGTGAAAATATTTTCCTAGTTTCAAACTGAGCAAGCAAACCTTCAAAAGGAATACCCTTTTCCTGGAGATAGGTGTGCCATCCAAGTACACCCAACCCCAACGCGCGCCCTCTCTGAGCAGAACGAACGGAGTTTTCAAAACCTCTAAGTCCTTTTGCTCTTTGAATAAATTCCTCCATAACCCCATCAAGAAACCATATGGCGTCGTGTATAAGGTTAGTATCTTTCCATTCTTCATATTTAGCTAAATTTAATGACGACAAACAGCAAACAAAGCTATGATTCTCATCTGTATGTAATGTAATCTCACTACAGATATTAGTCATATGAACCTTTAGTCCGTTTGCTTTATATGCGACTGGGTTTGCTTTATTAGTATTTCCTTTAAACAAGATATATGGCTCTCCAGTTGCTTTACGTTTCCTAAGTAGTTTACTCCATCTAGATCGTGCTTCTGCATCGCCTTGCTCAAGCTTACGCATAAATTTATCACCAACAACTGCGCACTGGTGTAGATTAAGACTTTGTCTGTTGACGTCTCCTTTAGGTTCTCGTATTTCAAGCCATTCTGGAAAGTCATCGTGCTCAATGTTAATATTGACTGAAGCAGCTCCTCGTCTAACTGAGCCTTGATTGGTAGCAAGTATGGTAGAATCATATATCTTACAAAATGGTACAACACCATCAGACGTGCCGTTACCGGTTATTCTAGCGCCAGCGGGTCTGATCATATTTACACCGATGCCAACTCCACCGCCGTGCTTAGCGAGTAACATCATCTCTAAGTTTTTACCACCGATTTCCTGGATGCTATCACCAACATCGATACCAAAGCAACTAATCGGTAAACCACGATCTGTACCTGTATTTGACAATACTGGAGAAGCTAGACATAGCCAACCGTTCCATATGTAATCAAAGAATTTTTCTGTTAACTCAGGCTTATACAACCTACGAGCGACGCTACTAGCAACGCGAGTGTAAGCATCACGAGGAGTTTCACCAGGAAGTAAGTAACCTCCAGATATTGTTTTTTTGTATACATCCGTGTTACCCCACTCAGGATAGTCTTCACCTTTTTTCCAATCATTGTTCCACATATTATTTGTCTATCTTGTATTTCATTGCGATCATCGTCATTACAAACGATACTACAAAACCTATTAATAAAAAATTACTCACTGTCATCTTCTTTTGCTTGTTTATCAACCTGCTCTTTTAGTTTTTCAATAGCTTCTTCATAATCAGGCATACACTTAATTGTTTCAAGTGTACCAACAGCTAGATCTTTTAAGTACGCTGTTTCATCCAGTAACTGTTGAACAACATTTATTAAAGCTTTAATTTGTTTGTCGTGTAAGTCTGCCTTACTTTGTTTCTGTCCTTTCATAATAGTATATTATTATATTTAATAAAATTTATAATGGTATATTATTGCCTACCAAATGTCCTCAAAATCCTCTCCTTCACCAGCTTTACTATAGTCCGTGGGCCTAATAGCAAAGAAATCTGTATGAGTAAGACCACCAGTAAGGTGATAGAACCAATCAAGGTTGCTCGCGGCCCCTCTATCAAATACAAAGTGGTTAGATAAATCACTATAACCGAGCTCGACAAGTTTTTCATTAGCACGTTTTTTAATAAAGTGCTTAAGGTCATTAGCTTTGATGCCTTCAATGTCTCCCATCTCAAACATTTTGTCAATGTATTTGATCTCAAGATCAACCATTGTTTCAGCTGCTTTAATAACATCATCTTTACATAAATGTTTTAGTTGATTATTTTCCTCACACATATGACGGAATAATTGACAACCCATCTTACTGTGTAGTGATTCATCTCGTACAGACCATTTCATTTGTTGGCCAATACCTTTTAGTAGGTTTCTTAGCTGAAAAGAATATAACACAGCAAAAGCACTATAAAGGCTAACGCCCTCAGCAAAGGCTGAAAATACAGCAAGAGACTTGCCAATACCAATAGGATCATTACCTCCATAAGCCACCAAGTTTTCAAACCTATCCGCCGTCGCAGGCTCGTGTAAAAACGCTTCATAATCTTCAAGTCCTAATGTTTCATTTAAATAACTATATGCCACAGCGTGTACTGTTTCTTGACTACCAAACATCATAGCCATCTGCTGGATCTCATGCTTTGGAAACCAACTAACCACTTTTTGTGTCCAGTAATCTGATACAGCACATTCTGTTTGTGCAAATCCTAATAGGATATTACCCACTAGGTTTTTTTCTTTTTCAGTTAACTTCTCATTCCAATCTTTAATATCAGACTGCATTGAGATCTCTGTGTGAAGCCAAAAGCTTTGTGCTTGCTTCAACCAACCCTCTGTATAATAATCAGGGTATTCAAACGGCTTGTACGCAATGCGCTCATCAAATAATCCCATTATTTCTCTATAATTAAAGCTATATCAACAAATGGTAAATAAAAAACATATATTGTATTTTCCTCTTGCCTGTATTCTCTAAAGCCAACTACAACCCCAGGATAAAATCCTAATTGTACGGCCCAACCTTTTTCTTCTTTATCCATAACACTTAATATTATATTTATTTTGTATTTCTACAAGTTCTTTATATTTAACTCTACCACGATTAGTTATAGACCATTTAATCCACTTATCAATCTGGCGCTCTACATACTTCTGTCTTGCTAGCTTTTTCGCTTTTGCAGGATCATGTCGATTGTTCTGTCGCATTCCGTTTGATTTTGTGGTTTATATAATACCCTATTGTCACTGTTGTCTGTCATCCATTTTTTAAACAACTTCCAACGTATCGGGAAAGACTCATTAGCGCGGCCTTTGCATTCAATAATAAAATCGTCTGCAACGAAATCAGGTGTGTACTTAATGTTAAGTATCTTCTTACACCCTCTTTCTCTGTATTCACCTTTGCCATTTGATTGTCTTTCTATTGAGCTGTTTGTGAATTCAAAACCTGGTATTAACTCAAATGTTGTTCCTTCATAATCAGCTTTGATCTTAGCTTTTTTCAAAGCCATATACATATATCTCTCAAGACCTGAAGCAAAGTTAATACCATCATATGATATTTTCTTTGCTTGTACTGGCCCCTTTTTTTTAGACTTCTTCCTCCTCATAATGTAAACCGTCGTTACCGTTTTGTCCAATTATATTCATTCTTTCTTCGTCTGCCGTGCTAAGAATATCTAAGTCTACAAATTTATTAATCAATGCTTCCTCTGATAGATCTTGTATTTCTTCTTTAGCAGCTTGTATATAAAGTATTGCATCCATTAATTCTTCTTGAACATCGTTTATATACTTAAACAAACCTTTTAATTTAGTAGTACGTTCTTCATGTAAAGTAGTACCATACTTTTTATAACCAACATTAGACCTGTCAACGAATTTATCTACAACACGTTCAACTACAGGATCTCTAAATACTATTGATTTATTTCTCATAAAGTTACTTTTTTCCAGTGATCAGTTGTACCTGTAGGCACTGATACTTGTTTTACAAATGTTCCATTAACCATTTCACCTTTTCTATTTGCTATTTCATTATATGCTGAGGTAACACATTCTTCAATACGTACATCTTCAAGTTCAGCAAGATTAGTAAGAACAACAACCATATCACCGATAGCATCGATAATCTCAGCTTTATCATTTTTAAGCAATGACTGAGCTAGCTCGCCAGCTTCTTCCATAAGCTTAACGTATTGTGTTTGTGAATTGCCTTTGTCGTATATACCTCGTTCTTTAGCCCAAGCACGTATGTTTTTAAACATATCTAGCTCTTCAACTGGATTAACAAGTGATTCAGCAAATGCTTTATTGTATATGAAGCTTTTGTTCTTATCGAACATAGATGGCTTGGCATTTTTATAAATCCATTTAGTGGTAGATTTATTAATTTCAAATTCATGACCGTCGGGTGTATTCCATTTAACACCGTTCATGTCCATTAGTCTGCCTTTGAGTTTGTTAACCGGGCAGTCAAACGTAGTTGTTGCTTCTGTAGCTCTTGGTAACATAGATTTAGGTTTTTTATTAAACAAGCTTTTATATGATCTTCTATCAATCTTATACCCGTATAAATGTTGAAGTTCTAGCTCCTTGCGTGATACGTAATCAATGTCTTCGCTCGAGTCTAGAACCTCATATTCTCCTTTCTTGTACCCTTGCGTTACAGTAACCCGCTTATTAAGATCACGTGTGACCCCTATTTTTTTACCTGGTATGTGATAAATATAATACATTTTCTTTAAAGTTTATCGTTATATAAATGTAAATTATTAGCAAAATGATAATAAGTCCCAGTTTCAATATTAAGACGATCTGCGACCATCTTTTGCAACATTGAAAAACAGTACTGATCATTACAGAAACCGTACCAGAGGTCGTTAGAACGCATCATAACAGACATATTGAGCTTATTGTCGACAATATAAAAATGTATAGCATAAGTACACGGTGTATCGTACTGGTACTTAACAAATTCCTTGCCGTCAAATATAGACAATGATGCTTGCCTTGTCTCAGGATTATCCTTTAATTTATTTACTACAATATCTAATTGATAATCTCTATTCCATTGCCAACCATAGTTAGACATAACTCGTCCAGCACTGTTAGCCATTTTTTTCCAGATCTTAGGTACTCTACCGTATATCTCTCCGAGTTTTTCTAAGCTAGGATCGCCAGACAAATACCATAACCATTCAGCCTGAGCATAATCATAATTCCAAGCTCTATCCCTGTGCGTGATGTGATTATCCATAGGGTTTTGAATTTCAAAACCAACATTGAATAATGCTTTTGTATCACCAAACTTAACACCAGTGTTTCTTATAACTTCATTGAAGTATTCAAACGCGTGGTCAGCATTTTCAAATTCATTTTTTAGGTCCATGTTTCTCATAATAATACATATAATACTCGTTCATTTTTTTGTCTAAATCACCCTTCAAATAATGATCTGGACTTTGGTGTTCTCTACCATTAATGTTAACCACAATATACCAAGCGCCTGGTTTAGGCCCTCTAGCTATTGCTCTAGGGTATATCTTGATGCCGTTTTTTATGCACCAGTAAAAAGCTTGAAATTCATTTTCTTCTTCTCCGTATGTACCCATTTATTCCCAAGGCATTTTTTCTCCTTCGTCTAACTGTAGTGGTTCGTGTGGTATAAAGCATCCTGATCGATGCTCCCATTTAAAATGTGCTTCGGCTCCGTTCTCACCTAGGTTTTGGAATTTAACCTTAAGAACTTTTGCCTTAACCGTCTTAGCCTCATAATCTCTGTGTACCAAAATACCGTGATATGAAGCATCATACCATTCGCCGCCACCCTTAATGTTGTACATAGTTGGCTCTTCGATTTTTCCATCTTTATCTTTATACATTTTAGTTGGGTGAGCAACAACAATAACAAGTACATCATACTTCTTTGCAAATATTTCTATTTTAGTTAAGTACTCTAGTGTATATACATTTACATCACCAGAAGCATCTTGTGCTCTTACCTTGTTAAACGGATCTATAACTAAACACTTGATACCCTTGCGTTTAACCAGCTCAGCGCCTTTGCGTAAGACAGCGTCAAGAGTATAACGTTCCATATCGATAAAGAAAAAGTTACTATTAACGTGATCAGCAACTTGATTCCATTTATCAGTGTGGATATCGTTTTCAGTAGGCATATCTTGCCACACCTTACGCATTAGCTTATGAGCATGTAAATAAGTAGGTTGGTTTTCTGGAGAGGCAAAAGCTGTTTTCCATCCGTAGTTTTGGTTGTAACCAACAACCATTTGATCTACAAAATCACTTTTCCCAGAGCTCGGAATGCCAGTGACAGTAATGAACTGGCCAGTATAAGTACTAAAAATAGAATCAAAGTTGTCCAAACCAACTTGAAACCCTGGTTTAAAACCGTTTCGCACGAAGTCTGTGACTTCATCTTCCACGTCTTTGAACGTTGTGACATTTTCGAGTGGTACTGGTCTTGCTCCGGTAATACGCTTTTGTAATTCTTCTTTGCCATATTTTAATAAGTATTCATTTGCATCTTTACAATCTTCAAAGCTAGCTAAATAGCAAGTCTCAGATCCAAGACGTCTTACTAACTCTGACTGTAGTGCTTGACCTGCTTCGTCTGAGTCAACAGCTATGATTACTTTTTCTTTGTCTTCAAAGTAATCAATACAGTTATCAAGATATTCTAAATTATTTGTATTAAGAGTTGCACCGTTTGGTACAGATATTACATTGGTAATACCAGCTTCGTGTAAAGCTAGTACGTCCATTTCGCCTTCAACAATTATACAATTGTCAAAGCCAACAACACTATTAATGTTGTAAAAGACTTTCTCAGCCCCCTTATATAATTTAAAGTTCTTTCTTCCATCACGATACTTAATATTAATAAGTTGATCGCCCATGAAATAATTGAACTTTATAACATTCTCGGTTTTACCGGTTTGAGGCATATACTCAGGACCGTTGCTAATACCTAAACTAGCAACACTTGCCTGAGATATTCCTCTTGTAGCAAACCATCCCAGCACTTTAGCATCAATGATGTCAGCTAATTCAGGGACATCAGGCCGAACATATTCTCGTTCTGATGCTCCCTTACGTTGATACGTATGTAACTGGAATGATTTATTACAATTGTGGCAAGTACCGAGACCCCGTTCCCAATCATAAGAAGCACATTGTGCTTTTTGATTTTTAGGTTTTCTATCAGCAGAGCACAAGGGGCAGATTCCTTGTTTTTTGCCTGCGTCTAGATCGTACTGATTGAACTTGTCAATCAAGAATCCATTGATCTCTGTTTCGTTAACTTGCATTGATTTGATTTGATTTAATAACCTGATTCTTCTAAACAGTCTGGGCAGATATCACAAAAGTCATAATCTTGTACTTCCATTTCTTTCCCGCAAAATTCGCAATTCATTAGAACGGTAGATCGTCTTCAACGACCTGTGGAGCTGGAGCTTTATATTGCTGCTGCTGTTGACCATCACGTGGTGCTGCAGCTACGTTATCTCCATTTGTCCAGTTTACTTTGGCGTTACCTAAATAAACCTTTGGTACCTTAGCTTCACGTTCTTCTTTTGATTGAGCTACAATAACTGGTCCATTGTTTCCAAAGTTATCAAGCTCGTCATTAAGTGTTAGTGTTACTGGTAGATACTTACCTTTTTTCCCATCAATAATTTTTTCTTTTGGGATTTTTGTTAGATCAATACTAAAATTAATAATACTTGCCATTTGTTAAATAATTAATTGTTAAACTTACTTTTATAATGTTTTTGAAATAAAATATTCTGCTGGATTAAAGTTTTCGTCTTTATAGAATAACCTATATTGCTCAACTGCTTTTTGTACTTTTTCCTTGCCAGATTCTAAGAACTGTGGGGAACAATCAAATATACCGATTTTTTTAGACTTTTTACATATGACAATGAATAAAAAATCCATCTTGAAATATGTAGAATAAATGTATGCTTGACTATCGTAGTTATATACTTTCGCTGAATAACTAAATTTATCTATGTCTGATGTAGTCTTAAGATCAATAACATAACCTTGAGTATTATTAACTATATCAGCCTTAAGCTTCCACCATTCGCCCTCTAACTCTTGTACACCAGGTACTTCGTAATCAACATCGATATCTTGTATAAGCTCTCTGGCGGCTGTAACACCTAATAACTTATCCCTTAACTGGTTGAGCTCATCTGCTTCTTTTTCAAGCAAACACATCTCACCGCCAGAAAGATCCTTATACTTTTTTGTATTCCTAGTAGCAGCGTCAATTATCTTAAATCGTTCTAGCTTATCAGGTTCTAGTACCAGAGTATGAAAATAAGATCCTTTAACAAGGTTGGGATTACCAACTATTGGTTGCTTGAAGCTCAACGGGTCTTCTAGTAAAGATTTGATATCTGAATTAGATAAAAATTGTCTACCAAATTCACCGTAGTATTGCTCGTCATCATCCAGCTTATGCAGGACCTTATTTAACTCTGTCTTTGTCATATTATAATGTTCTTAGTTGTGCTTCTAGTTTTTTATCTAAAGCGTATTTGTTTTTAATAGCATCAACTGACCCTCCAGACTTGACATAGCTAACAGCTTTAGCATACGCTGGATCTTTATCAGATGTTAACGTTGGCTTTGCTTTTTCTCCTCGACCGTGAGTATTTGTAGCGTCACTGTCTTGGGTGTCGTCGATTAGTAATAAATTACCAAGTGAGTATTTCTTGGCGTAAGAAGATGCAGATCCAAACTGCTGAGGTACTTGCATACCTTTTTGATTTAAGTCAACTCCTACAATTGCTGAAACCTCAACTGGCATACCGCCTTCGGCATCGTGTATAGCAGCTGTTGACTTGATCATTGGTAGAGGATCTGTGGAGATTACCTCTTCTGTTACAGTAAAATACACTTTGTATTTACCGTTAAATGGTTTTAAGGCTTCTAATATATCTTCAGCTGATCTGAAGTTATACTTCCCAAAGGAATTATACCTTGTCTTTTTAGCCTTAAATTCGGCCTGAATAACACTAAGTTTTTCGTGGATGTTCATATAATTTAATTTAAAGTTTCTTTATTTATAATTACATATTTTAGGGTTAATTTACAGATAATCAATTACTTGCGAGTGATCTACACTGTCAATTAATTTTTGAACTGCTTGTTTTTTAATCTCTGATATTCTAACATAAGCACTAGGTTTTTCTATCCCTAATTTAGCTGCTATCTCATTTGCTGAATGTTTTTCACAGTCAAGTCCATAAGATAATCTTAACACCTCATATTCTGTATTATCAAGATGTTTAAGTAGCAAACCCTTAAGGTATATATTAAGCAAAGCTATGTTATACGGTTCAGACTTGTCTGCTATTTGATAGATCATATTTTCTTCTTCATCATCACCATAGCTTTTTTCATCTGTGGATAAAAACATAGCATTAAAAAACATAGCTACCATTTTTTCGTCTTTAGGATTTTTACGTATCTCATTGATCTTGTGCTCAGGTAATCTAATATTACCTCTATTTATATCAATAGCTCTACGTATACCACCTTTAACTCTTTTAGCAAAAAACGATTTCAATGTTTTTTCAATGTCTTCAGCTTCATTTAATACTAACCAATCAAGCTTATCAACAGCTTTGATTAAAGATAAATTACCCTCTTGCAATATATCAAGTATAGACATAACTCCAGATGCCTGTTGAGATGTTGCAAATTTTCTCGCTATATTCTCAACTAGCGGCATAAACTTTATAATCATTTCATTTCTACTGTACTGATCATAAGGTTTTTCTTTAGGCATAGATCTTTTCAAATCTTCTTTATACCTAACATAGTTACTTATGTTATACTTTTTCATATCATACTGTTAAGAACGTCTTTTTCTTTTTTAAGCTGATCACCCATATTTCTGTGTATTGTTCTGGGTGTACAGTTTAATTTGTTAGCTATTTCACTTATTGTTATTTTTTTACCATCATCGTTTATCTCTATCATCATCTCATATATATCATCCTCAGTAATACGTTTTGATCTACCAACCATTTGCCCAACAATCTTAAGTTTTTCTTCCAATGTTAATTGGCTGAACTCTTTAAATATAACCTTGCGCTTTTTATTTCTTGGTGCTTCGTTAGTACTCTGACTTTGAATATCTTGAACGATGTCTTCTAATATTCGATTTGATATTTCAAATGTAATAAAATTATTTTTAATATTTGTTATGTAGCGTGATAAATTTTCAAACTGAGCATCGTTTAATTCAGGGTTTAAATATCTAAGAACTAATAGATGCCATTTTAAAGATTTATAACTAGTAATCTTAGCTTTACTTTTAAAGAGCTCATAACACTCAAAAGTACCGTCAGCATAGTAACTCCCCCAATCATACACCTCTGTTGGTATATCATTAACTGGTGATCGTCTATATACGATGCGTCTTTGAATTAAATATTCAAGTTTACGTTGTGACATTAGCCCCCTACTATATATTATACGTAGCCTATTGTCACAGTCTACATATTGGTTTTTGCAAATTTATAAAATAAATTTTGATTATTACACATATCCTTGGTCTTTTATTACATACCAACTTGTATATTCTTTAACATACTTAACTTTTTTAAGTTTAGTTTTACCGTCCAAAATTACATTACCGTTTTCTAAGAACTTAATCGTTTTCATACATTTCTTATTTTATTTACTACTCTATGTTTTTGATAATCAGGTAACATTGTAATTGGATTACAGTACGTTTCCCAAAATTTATGAAATCCTTTGCTTGGTTTTTTTTCTTCAGGTTCTACCCAACCTTCTATACGTTTCATTTTTCTCATAAACTCTTTTTTAATTTATTAATTTGTTCGACTACTTGAGCTGCGTGTTCATAATCTTCATTGTTTAATAATACTTGAAGATCTTTTTCAAGCCTAACTATTTCATCTTCAATCATTTGCGTGTGAGCATCAACATATTCTAATTTTATACCGTTTTCTCTTTCAATTTGTTTTACGAATTCTGCGTCATATTCTGCTTGTTTTAATAATATTTTTTCTACAATAATATCTGCTAACTTGTTTAATTCGTCGTCTGACATGGGCGTTTGATTAAAGGTTCACCGGCATTACGCACGGTATGTTTTTCGTTTTCGTAATAATTCCAGTAAGCTGATACAGCGTCACCGTCAACTTTATATTGATCAGGCATGCACTGAGGAGGCTCAGAAAAATGTGTGTATAGCAAACCTGGTGGTGGAGTTGCTAAAGCATCGCGGCATTTATCAATACTTAAATGATGCTTGCCATAACGCTTAGTATACTCTTTGCCAAGTGCTAACATGTGCAAATATAACCATTTATAATTAGCAATTGATGATCGTACCCATATAGTTGATGGATGATTTAAATGTGCTTTTTTATATGGTACATTGTGCCCATTATTAAATACATGATGAGCAGTACACAGCATTTGTGCTGACTCTAGTATCATTTTAACTTTGTGCTTGTCATAAAAATAACTAGCGGCTTTGACCGGATCGTGGTCAAGATAAAATATATTCATATTGTTTGTTTATTATATTATCTACAGTTAATCGTATTTAATTTGTAAAAGCTTTAACACGAAGTAAATAACAATAACGTTCCTATAAGGAATAAAAAGAATACTATTCTCGCACTGTCTTCATATTGTTTTTCTCTATTTGTCATATTAGTGGAATATTAAGCCTACACGATGATTTTTATTGAACCATTTGGTTGCATATAAATCAATCTTAGACGCGTTTATATAGTTTGCACGTGATAGATCAGATTCATTGTTAAAGATGTCTGTATGACGATCTATGGCCTTGTCGATCATATGCTTTTGTTTGCCAGAATTACTGAATATTATATCGTAGTTATGTGGAAGCTGTGCTTTTTTAAGCATGTCAACCATATTGGTGTAGCTATAAAACTTCACGTTAGGGTTGAGCTCAGCAATCTTTATCCACTTAGCAAGATAAGCGCGAGAGTAATAGTCACCGCTATCGTGCACACGTACGTAGTCAGGTCTCTTACGTTTGATCTCTTTATTCATCTCCCAAACAAAACTATCTAATTTGGTGAGTTCATATCGTCTCTCAAATGCAGGTTTGACGTTGCTCCATATGTATGCTCCTTTTTTAGCGTAACAAAACTTCACGCACTCATCTGCCATCGGGCATGTTAACTTACCAGACGAAGACTTATAAGCCGGAATTCCGAAGTTAAAGACTCGTACACCCAAGTCTTTAGATGTTCGTTTCAGTTTAGTGTTTTGTGTCAGTAAGTTCATAGCTTTTAATTATATCATCAATTTCGTTTTCATAGTCTATAAATTCCTCACATAATCTTAATAAATTACGTAAGCCTCGTAGCTCGAATCTGCTTAATTCAGTGGTTTCACCCTCTTCAAGAGCATACAAGCAGTCTTGCAGATCTTGAGCCGTGTTTTCAAAACGGCAGTAGCTCATATTAGGCATTAGAATAAACCGCTAAAAGTTAGACCAGCAGCTTTAACTTCAAGAATACTTGGTACGTGTATTGACCTGTAAGCTTTATCATTTACAGACCACACAACAAGTAGGTTGTAGTTATCAGGATTATAGCGGGCATTACCTTGTAGGTTTCGTTTAACGCCTCGTCTTGCTAACATTTTGCGTAGTGATCCGTCTTTTTTTCTGAACGTTACGCTAAAGAAGCGGCCATTTTCAATGTAGTTTTTAGCTAGTTTCATAGTTTGTTTGTTTTAAATTATATTAATATTATCTCAAGTGTTTCGTATTTAATTTGTAATTAGTCAAGTTTAATCAAGTAAACTTTAGTAAATTAATTTTTTAATATGTAATTATATAAGTATGAAAGAAAGATCTAAATATTTCCGTCAATACGTTATATACCAATTATTAAATACCTTTAACGGTAAGAAATACATTGGCTGTACCTCTAATTATACCAAACGCAAAGCCCGTCATAGATGTAGGTTAAACGCAGGTGTGCATGTCAACCGTCATCTACAGTCGGCTTGGAATAAGTATGGACAAGAGGTATTTGAGTTCTCTGTAGTCCAAATATTAGATAACCGTGAAGCTATGTTCGAGCTTGAGGCAGATCTAATAGACCACTTATCCGAACGCTTCTACAATCTACACGAAGGAGGTTGCGGCGGTAGTAGTTGGGATAAGAGTAGTAAAAATGCTTCTCTTATAATAGCCAAAATAAGTGCAGCTCATAAAGGTAAACCTAAGTCCGCTGAGCATAAGGCTAAGCTATCTAAAGCAAAGTCAAAACCTTGTTCCGTTTTAGGGGTAGAATATCCTTCCAAAAAAGAAGCAGTAAAAATAACCGGCATAAACGATGTGACCATGTGGACAAGACTTAAGAGTGATAAATATCCTGACTACTATTACCTCTAGTCTAGCAAAATTAGATATGCTTCAGCATTATGTGTACGGAACCAACTAAGGCCACGTGCCATATCTTTTTGGTATTCTCTGGTTTTAGGATTGAACACGCCACCGTGTCTGTCGATAACAAACTGTAAACCAATGATATAGTCGTACAAAGAGAGCTCTTTAGCCGTGAGTGTATAGCATGCGCCACTGAAAGGATTTTCAACTTCAGCTCCTTGTGTATAAATAGTTGGTGATAATCTGTGGTTAGTGAACCATTTTGGTAATTCTGCTTCTTTTTTAGTCTTCATCGTCGTCGTTATTAGTTAGTTCTTCATAAATTCCTGCGTATAATTCTTGCCAGTCAAATAGGCCGTGGCTTTCAAGCTCTTCATAATCACTGCCGCTAACTCGTAGTGTACCGCCAGTGCGTAAGCATTCCAACACTACTTCATCAAGGCCATCAGCATAATAGTATACGCTTTCACTTGGATATACTTTACCATCTTCGTATTTAGCAATCCATATACTGTAGCCATCAGCTGATGTTTCTTCATAAACCCACCAGTCATAATGCTTTTGCATAGTATCGCTGTCATCAATTTCTGATTCCCAATGGTTAAGACAAAAGTCTTTTGCTTCGTCGTGCAATAATTCATACGGCTCTTTTAATTTAGTCTTTGTCATTTGTTTCAATTAAGGTTAGTATATATGACCACACTTTGTGATCACGTTCGTTGCTTTCTAGCATCATCTCAACTGTTTCTTGGTTAAGACTACCAAAGCTGCGGTTTTTAATATCATTTTTGCAGCTTAATATAGAGATGTTGCAGTTCATTATTTTTGACCATACTTTTTTATGAGCTCGGTCGTGGATGTCTTGTTGTTTCATATCATATATATTATCCATAGTGATTCGTATTTAATTTGTAACTAGTTTCATCTTCAAAAACGGTATCACACGATATTGTATAAACTCTTGAATATCATCCTTAGGTATTTGGTTCACATACTCCCATAATATGTTGTTGTTGATCTTGTTTAAAATAGTTTCATTTTCTTTTTTAAGATCTTCAATTTCTTTATATAATTCGTTTACATAACTAGCAACGTGAGCTGGCATTTGGTAAAGCATTTTGTCGTGCTTAATATTATATTCGCCAGGTACGTTTTCTATTTGATTAAGTACGTGATTATATAGCGATAAGTAAATAGGATCGTTTACGTATGTATCTTTAGCTTTACGCAACGCGAAGATAACAGTGGCATGATCACGTTTGACACATTTACCGAGTTGATGTAGTGTAATACGTGGATATAGTTGCTTAGCTATAGTATAAAAAACAGCTCGACCATACATGTATGTGTCTCTGTCACGGCGTTTGCTTACTATGTTAACACCAGCAGCCTTGCTGCATAGGTTAATTAGATTTTGTAGTTTATCATTATTCATAAACTCCTTCGATTATATGGTAAATATCTATATCATCGTAGCAATTAATGTTTAGAAATTTTTTCATTTCAAACCTTTCTCGCTGATATTTTTTTGTAAAGTAGTCACCAATTACCATACCGATGGCCGTGGTGAGCATTGTGTATAGCACAACAATGAAAGTAACATTGCCGTATTTAGAGATTTTATCAATTTTCTTCATATTGTTCTTTTAAATCTTCGTTAATCATTCGTTCTAATTCGTAGTAGTTGACGTCACTTAAAAATGATCTAGCATAATCAGCGGCTAAACAATCTTTCTCAACAGTGTTGTTAAAGACAACATCTTCAACAATCAGTTCTAGGTCATCAGCTTTTACTGGGCTTTCCCATTCGATGCCATCGAGTATTTCTAATTGTACCCGCCAAGTGGCATAGTTACTGTAGCCGTTATGTGGTTTACTCATAGTGAATAGGTTTGTAGTTCTTTTTGTAATTGTTTCACTGTTTCGCGTACTACGTCGTAGTATATGTCTTCAGCTAGGCCAAGGTCTTCGACTTCAGCTTCGACAGTCTCGACAAGCTGCTCCCAGATAACTGGAAGAATCTTATCGGTTAATGTACTGTAGGTGTATGGCAGGTGTGGTTTCATCGTGCAGGGAATATTTCGTTAATATCTTGGTCACACATTCTTTCAAGATCACGCACCATGCCGTAAGACATATCGGTGTAGTACTCGTTATTAATCAGCTCAGTGAATAGCTTGATGGTAATGTTCGGGTATTCGGAACCGCGCGTATATAGCTTTTTGAGGTTGTCGTTAGAGAATCGGTAAATAAGTTTTTCTTTCATAATACTTTGTTTTAGTCGTTATAATATTCAATTGCTTCAGATAGTTCAACTATAGACTTGCATATTGCTACAATGTCTTCATAGTACATGTCAGTAATTACATCTTCAAGTTCTTCTTTAGTATATTGCTCAAAGGTGATATCTAGACTGTCATGCCAATCGCTTAGCTGTTCATAGAGGTATTTGGTATTAGCCATAGCTTAATTATTTATTTGTTACATTAATATTATCTGTGGTGAATCGTATTTAATTTGTATTAAGACATTAAGTCTAGTTTAGCCAGTAGCTCTTTAGATTTATGCCGCACCATACTGTCGAGGTGGTTGTCTTTGAGCATGTATAGCAAATGGCTTTTGATAGCGTGTGGTTGGATACAAGTGGCGCCTTGGACGTTTTCCGCGCTTATATAATGATAATAGTTACTGCCACCGTATTTATCTTTTAGTTTTGCAACACTATTTAAAAAAGTGTCGATTATTTCTTCGAGTTCTTTTACTGAACGCTGTTCTAATTGTTTTTCGAGTTGATTTAGTTCTTTCATGGTTTTAGTTTTTATCGTGTAGTAATTCGGCTAAGGTTTTCGATATGTTGGCGAAGTCAGTGTCGTTTAGATCGGTGTCATCATCGGCTTTAATTACGTCATTAACATATTCCCACCAATTATTTTGGATGTTAGCTAGCATACGGTTAGCAATGCGGTTTGTTTGTCTTTCAGTTAAATTAGGTTTCATAGTATAGTTATTAAAGTTGGTTTGCTTGTTCTAGTATGCACAGTGGCAGGATGAAGGGGTCTTCAAGGTGCTCGAATAGCTCTAATTGCCGCTCTCTTAAGTATTCAACTTGCTCATCAGTAAAAGCGGGTAAGTTAGTGTCGTTAGAGACAAAGTCAGATGGGTCATCATCAAAGTGCCACCATAAGCGGTCAAGATAGAGTTGTAGTATAAAGTCTACTGCATCTTGTGGGTTTTTAATTGGCCGAAGCATATAAGGTTGAAGCATAGTTTAGTTTTTATTGTTACAGTTATATTATCTGTAGCGATTCGTATTTAATTTGTAAACTTGTATTTACTCTTCTGACTCATCAAACTCTGCCCACTCAAGGCAATCACCACACAATTCATCACTTAGGTAGCTCGGTGGAGCACCACAGCAGTTGGATATTAATTCACTCATATTTTTTAGGTTTTAGGTTTTAATACTTCATCTTTAAGTTCGATCAGTGAGGCGGCAATGTGGAAATCACTGATATTGTCGTTACCATCACGGTACTCTTGTAAATCTACAATTAGTAGGTCGATTTTGTTTTTTAATTCAGTTGTCATAGTATTATAATTTACGGTTATCATCTTTTTCTATAGCTTCGGTAACCCGGTCATGAAGGTCAACAATTAAATCTTGGTGTGTTTCACCGTCTTCAAGCTGACACTCGTACTTAACATACTCTAGTATACGGTTGAACATACGGTGTTCGCCATCGGTATCATAAATGTCAACAAAGTAGCCAATAGTGTCCTCGTCCCAGTGATAACGCTTCATATTCTTGCGATTAACTTGTCCATTGGAAGTTCACTATTGTCGTAGCTTTCTTCTGGAAATTTAACATAAGTTGAGTAGAGTATGTACTCTGCTAAGTCGTTTTTATCCCACTCCATTAATTGATTGTAAGTGACGATGTCTTCTGCTTTAAATAATAGCTCCATATATATTTATTTTGGTTACGTTTATATTATCTGTAGTGAATCGTATTTTATTTGTACTAGTTAATTTCCCAGTCTACATCCCAGAATTCTTCAAAATATTCACCATCCCAAAATACCTTTTCTAGTATTTTACTTATTTCTACTGTCTTTAAATCTGATGTGAATTTTACTGTTACTTGTCTCATATTACCAATATTTTAGTTGTGATGGATCACTTATAACCTCGTATAGCGTTACGGCTAAACCGCCGAGCACGAGTGTGTATAGCATAGTAAACCACGCCTTGATTATTACATTAGTGATTTTAATTAGTGCCGTGTGTGAAAATATTCGCTTCACAGATATAGATCTTTATCTTGGTTATTTAATTCTGTTAAATACTTGTTTTCGTAGAATTCTTCTAAATATTCAAAGAAGTCAGTTAATTGATCTTGAGTGTTTTTCATAGTGTTTTATATTAAATTACTTCTTTATCTCTTAATATTACTGGTACACTAGTGCTTGAAGTGTAGCTTCCGTATTTTATGAAGCAGTTCATAGCTTGTAGCTTTTCACCCATGATCTCCCACACTTTGTCGTGGTTGTAAGTGTACTCTTTACCATTTTTGAACGTTACTTCGATTACTTGATTTTTACCTACTAGTGACTTTCTCACTACGAATCTTTTGCTTTTTAATGTTGACATAGTTATATATATTTAGTTGTTACAGTTATATTATCTAGAGTGTATCGTATTTTATTTGTATTTAGTGTTTGCTGAAGTGTAATAGAGTGTATGGTTTTAGATCTGACTTTTGTATGAAAGTGTAGCCTAAGTGATTGAAAGCGTAATGCTCGCGAGTTAAATATGATGGAATTTGGTGTAAGAGAAAGCCGATATATTTAATATTATTTTTAGTGATGCGTTTTGTAGTAATAACTTTTGAAGTGTGCATAGTTTTTTATATTTAAAAGGGTGAATAATTATTTGAGTGTTATTTTTTATTGTTAGTTGTAGTGCAAAGTGTTATGATTTAAGAGTTAATAGTTTAATTTCGTTACATATATATTATCTTGCGGTGATCGTATTTAATTTGTAATCAAGTGCTTACAAAGAAATTACGAAGTGAAGTGGATAATAATAATGAGGGAAAGCGAAGTGCTATACACTATGCTATACATAGTGCTATACACACCGCAAGCGGTGGTATTGGCACACATTGCGTGCTGTTACAGAAAGTGTGACAATAGCCTGTTAAGTATAATATAGTAAGGGCCTAATGTCACAGTTTTTGATAAAGTAAAAGCTATTGTGAAATAGCTCTTACTACTAGTGGCAGATTAGTTGATGAAGTATATGATTTGTATTTCGCCCAACAGTTCATTTGATCTAGTTTTGACTTCATTGCTTCATAAGCTTGATCGTGATTGTAAGTTGCTTTTAAGCCGCTTTTGAATGTTACTTCGACAATTTTGTTTTGGCCGATGATAGATTTGCGAATGAAGAATCTTTTTGATTGAATTTTGTTTTGAGTAGTTGACATAGTTAAAAGTTTTAAGTTATTTATTTGTTACGGTTATATTATCTTGATAGCTTCGTATTAAGTTTGTATTTAGTATCACTTCGCCGTGTAT
>WLWG01001101.1_pt1 | contig 25585 bp, 11 predicted proteins | sample 6712871 | NCBI WGS metagenome assembly WLWG01 (sample SAMN12718693, study PRJNA515312) | sponge metagenome | isolation source: marine sponge | host: Mycale hentscheli | place: New Zealand: South Island, Marlborough, Capsize Point | collected 2003-05-01
CTATAGTTTCTACAGATAAACAAGAAGACATAACAGGACTTGATACAACTATTGATTGGAAAAACACAGGTGACAATGCTTATGATGGTGAAAAACTAAGATTATTAGTACATGATGAAAGTGGTAAGTGGGAAAGACCTAATGATATACAAAATAATTGGCGTGTTACTAAAACAACATTAAGACTAGGTTCTAGAATTATTGGTAAGTGTATGATGGGATCAACATCAAACGCTTTAGATAAAGGTGGTAGAAACTTTAAAAAATTATACGATGACTCAGACGTTACAAAAAGAAATGCCAATGGACAAACTCGTTCAGGATTATATTCTTTGTTCATTCCTATGGAGTGGAATTACGAGGGATACATTGATTCTTATGGCTATCCTGTCTTCGAAACACCATCAAAAAAAGTGTATGGACCTCATGGAACGCCAATCAAAATCGGGGTTATTGAATACTGGAATAATGAAGTAGAAGGTCTTAAAGATGATCAAGACGGTTTAAACGAATTTTATAGACAGTTTCCTCGTACAACTAAACATGCTTTTAGAGACGAGTCTAAAATGTCTTTATTTAATCTAACTAAAATTTATCAACAAATAGATTTTAATGAAGATTTAAAAAATTCAATATCAGTTACGCAAGGTAATTTTCAATGGGAAAATGGAGAAAAAGATACTAGAGTAATATTTGCGCCAAGCAAGCAAGGTAGATTTTTTATAACATGGGTACCGCCATTACAATTGCAAAATAAAAGATTTGTAAAAAATGGAGTTAATTATCCGGGTAATGAACATTGTGGTGCTTTTGGTTGTGATCCATATGATATATCAGGCACGGTTGACGGCAAAGGTTCTAACGGTTCTCTACATGGCTTAACTAAGTTTAGTATGGAAGAAGTGCCGCCAAATCATTTTTTCCTAGAATACATCGCTCGCCCACAGACAGCTGAAATATTTTTTGAAGATGTACTTATGGCCTGTGTATTTTATGGTATGCCAATATTAGCAGAGAACAACAAACCTAGGTTACTTTATTATTTTAAACGTAGAGGTTATAGAGGTTTTGCTATGAATAGGCCTGATAAAAAAAGAAACAAATTATCTGTAACTGAAAGAGAAATAGGTGGTATACCTAATTCAAGTGAAGATATAAAACAAGCTCACGCGTCTGCTATAGAAACTTATATAGAGCATTTTGTAGGGTTAAAAGAAACAGGTTACGGAGATGTTTATTTTCAAAGAACTTTAGAAGATTGGGCTCGATTTAATATAAACAATAGAACAACACATGATGCTTCTATTAGTTCTGGTTTAGCTTTAATGGCTTGTAATAAACATAGGTATTTACCTGTTAATAAAATTGAATTAAAACCAGTTGATCTTGGAATAAAAAGATACGACAACAAAGGAACTTTATCAAAAATTATAAATTAATGAATATATATACTAATACCAATAGTGCTTTCCCTAGTCAAGTAGTGAGTGATGCTGAAAAAGCAAGTATTGAATACGGAAGTCAAATTGCTATGGCAATTGAGTACGAGTGGTTTCGCTCAGGAAGAACTACAGGTAATAGATATTTAACTAATTGGAATCAATTTCACCAATTGAGACTGTATGCTCGTGGAGAACAAAGCGTACAAAAATACAAAGATGAGTTGTCTATAAATGGCGATTTGTCTTATCTTAATTTAGACTGGCAACCAGTACCTATATTATCTAAATTTGTTGATATAGTTGTAAATGGTATTTCTGCTAAAAGTTATGATATCAAAGCATACGCTCAAGATCCTGAATCTGTAAAAGCTAGAACAGAGTACGCTTCTAAAATACAAGAAGATATGCTAGCTAGAGAATATCTTGACTCTTTAAAAGACAGTTTAGGTATAAGCTTATATCAAAGTATAGATCCTACTAATCTACCTGAGTCACCAGAAGAACTAGAGCTACACATGCAGCTTAGTTATAAGCAATCAATTGAAATAGCAGAAGAAGAAGCTATATCATCTGTATTAGCGCAGAATAAGTATGATTTAGTTAGACGTAGATTAAATATGGATTTAACAGTTTGCGGTATTGCTGCGGCTAAAACCAACTTTAATACAGCAGAAGGAATTACAGTTGATTATGTAGATCCTGCTTACCTAGTTTATTCTTATACAGAAGATCCAAATTTTGAAGATATATATTATGTTGGTGAGGTAAAGTCTATAACAATACCAGAACTTAAAAAAGAGTTTCCAGGTATTAGCAAAGAAGAATTAGAACGTATACAAAAAACTCCAGGTAACAGATCTTATGTTACTGGCTGGGGTGGTTATGATGAAAATACTGTTCAAGTTTTATACTTTGATTATAAAACATACTCTAATCAAGTATTTAAAATAAAACAAACTGATCAAGGGTTAACAAAAGCTTTAGAAAAAGATGATTCGTTTAATCCACCAGAAAATGATAGCTTTGAAAGAGTATCAAGATCTATTGAAGTACTGTACAGTGGCGCTAAAGTTTTAGGTACTGACACAATGCTTAAATGGGAACTTGCAGAGAACATGTCAAGACCTTTAGCTGACACTACAAAAGTAGAGATGAATTATTCTATATGTGCACCTAGAATATATAAAGGACGTATAGAGTCGCTTGTAAGTAAATGTATAGGTTTTGCTGATATGATTCAACTAACACATTTAAAATTACAACAGGTTATGTCTAAAATGGTACCAGATGGTGTTTATTTAGATATGGATGGTTTAGCAGAGGTTGATTTAGGTAACGGTACAAACTACAATCCAGCAGAAGCATTAAACATGTATTTTCAAACTGGTAGTATTGTTGGTAGATCATTAACGCAAGACGGTGACTTTAATCAAGGTAAAGTGCCTATTCAAGAATTAAGTTCTAGCTCTGGTCAAGGTAAAATACAAAGTTTAATACAAACTTATCAATATTACTTACAAATGATACGTGATGTAACCGGGCTTAATGAAGCTCGTGATGGTAGTACACCAGACAAACAAACATTAGTAGGATTACAAAAAATAGCTGCTAACGCTTCAAACACTGCCACTAGGCATATAAAGCAAGCTAGTTTATATGTAACTTTAAGAATAGCAGAAAATATAGCGTTAAAAATAGCAGACGCGTTACAGTTTCCACTTACGGCTGAATCTTTAGTAAATAATATATCTAATTACAATGTTAACACGTTAACAGAGATAAGTAATTTAAATTTACATGATTTTGGTATATTCTTAGAATTAGAACCAGATGAAGAAGAACAACAGCAATTAGAACAAAACATACAAGTTGCTTTACAGCAAGGTGGTATTGATTTAGAAGATGCAATAGATTTAAGACAAATTAAAAATCTTAAATTAGCTAATCAAATGCTTAAAATTAAGCGTAAGAAAAAAGGTAGAGAAGAGCAACAAAATGCTATGCAGCAATCCCAAGCACAAGCAAACGCTCAGGCTGATGCTGCTGAAAAAATTGCAATGTCTGAAGTTCAAAAACAAGAAGCTATATCAGGTTCTAAAGTACAATTTGAACAAGCTAATAATCAAATGGAAATACAACGTATGCAAATTGCTGCTCAAATAAAGCAACAACAAATGCAGTTGCAACATAAATTTGATATGCAATTAAAACAAATGGACATGAAAGCTACTAGTGAAAAAGAAGCTGAAATAGAAGATCGCAAAGATAAACGTATTAAATTAGAAGGTACGCAACAAAGTCAAATGATAGATCAAAGACAAAATGATTTATTACCAATAAATTTTGAAGAACAAGACGGGGCAGCAATGATGCCTAACGTCTAATTATTAATTATTTAATTATATTATATTATGTCAGAAGTAAAAACAAATGAACCTGTTAAACAGGAAGGTGACTTTAAAATAAAGTCTAAACCTACAAAACCTAAGCAATTAGGTAACAAAAAACAAGAAATTAAAAAAGTTAATCTTAAAGAACCATTAGTAGAAATACCAAATGATGTTATTAAGGTTACAATACCTAACGAACCAGTTAAAAAAGAAACAGATGCCATTCAAATCGGAGAAGCAAAGGAAGTACCTGTGGAAGAACCATCCGGAGATAGCGCAGAGGTGGGAAAACCTATACAAGAGTCCAACAAGGATGTTGAAGGGTTTTCTCCAATCAAAGAAGTAACTGAAGAAGAAGTAGAAAAAGTAACAAAAGAAGTTAAAGAAGCTATAAGAGATGAAAAGGTATTAGGCAAAACTTTACCTGAAAATATTGAAAAGCTAGTTACCTTCATGGAAGAAACTGGAGGAACTATTGAGGACTATACAAGATTAAATGCTGATTATAGTAATGTAGATGATACAGCTTTATTAAAAGAATACTACAGAAAAACTAAACCACATTTAGATTCTGAAGAAATAGATTTTATAATGGAAGACAACTTCCATTTTGATACAGATCTTGACGAAGAGCGTGACGTCAAAAAGAAAAAACTCGCTAAAAAAGAAGAGATTGCAAAAGCAAAAAACTTTTTAGAGGAAACGAAAAAGAAATATTACGACGAAATCAAGTTGAGACCCGGCGTAACTCAGGACCAACAAAAAGCTATGGACTTTTTTAATCGCTATAATGAACAGCAGAAACAAGCTGAGCAACAACATGATGTATTTCAAAAAAATACTAAAGAACTTTTTAATCAAGATTTCGAAGGTTTCGATATCAAAGTTGGTGAAAAAAGATTTAAGTATAATATAAAAGATGTAGATAAGGTTGCTGAAAACCAATCAAATATTAACAACCTGGTTAAGAAGTTCTTAGACAAAGATGGTAATGTTAATGACGCGGCTGGTTATCACAAAGCTATATACGCTGCTGATAATGTCGATAGAATCGCTACTCATTTTTATGAGCAAGGAAAAGCTGACGCAGTTAAAGACGTGGTGAATAAGTCTAAAAACTTATCACCTATAAAAGCTAGATCACAACAAGGTGATGTTTTTATAAACGGATTAAAAGTTAAAGCAATTTCTGGTGCTGATTCTTCAAAACTGAAAATTAAAACAAGAAAATTTAACAATTAAAAATTAAACAATTATGAGTTTAAATCCACAATTTGGTAGTATTGTACCAAGTCCAACTCAAACTCCATCTCCTTCTGCTTATTTAGCATTTAACGGTGGAGCAAATGACTTTGCACAACAATATTTACCTGAAATTTACGAACAAGAAGTAGAGCGTTATGGAAACAGAACGTTATCTGGCTTCTTAAGAATGGTTGGCGCTGAAATGCCAATGACATCTGATCAAGTAATTTGGTCTGAACAAAATAGATTACACATATCTTACAATGGATGTACTGTAGCTGCGGCAGGTGCTGCCAACGAATCATTAGTTACAATTCCGATTAACGCGCCAACTATAGTGAACGTTATATCTATAAATGACACTGTTGTACTTTTAGACCCTGCTACAGGAGCTGAAGGAAAAGGTATTGTTACAGCTAGAGCTGCTGGAAACGTAACAGTTCAACCGTTTGCTAACGCAACGTTTGCTGTGCAAGGAATCACTATTGGTTCTGCAACAATTAAAATCTTTGTTTATGGTTCTGATTACACAAAAGGAACAACTATTGGGGCAGGAGTAGGAAACTCTGCTGCAAGAATATCTGTTGATCCTAATTTCACTCAATTTTCTAATTCACCAGTAATCATAAGAGATCAGTACGTTGTTACTGGATCTGATATGGCTCAAATTGGTTGGGTTGAAGTTGCTACTGAAGACGGTGCTTCTGGATACCTTTGGTATTTAAAAGCTGAATCTGAAACTAGATTACGTTTCGAAGATTACTTAGAAATGGCAATGGTTGAAGGTGAATTAAACGTAAACGCTGCTGCTGCTGCAAACTACGTGCAAGCTAACTTACCAGGTACACAAGGTTTATTTGCTGCTATTAGAGACAGAGGAAATGTAGAAGTAGGATTTACTGCTGCTGCTGGACTTGATGAATTTGATGCAATACTTAAAAACCTAGACACTCAAGGAGCTATCGAAGAAAACATGTTATTCTTACAGAGACAAACATCTCTTGATTTTGACGATATGTTAGCTTCTATCTCTGGTGGTTTCGCTGGTGGTACTGCTTTTGGTTTATTTGAAAATTCAGAAGAAATGGCTTTAAATCTTGGATTCTCAGGATTTAGAAGAGGTTCTTATGATTTCTATAAAACTGACTGGAAATACTTAAACGACGCTTCTACAAGAGGTGCTATCGCTGGTATTAATTCAATCGAAGGTGTATTAGTTCCTGCTGGAACATCTACAGTTTATGATCAAATCTTAGGTACTAACATTAGAAGACCTTTCTTACACGTAAGATATAGAGCTTCTCAAGGTGACGACAGAAGAATGAAATCATGGTTAACTGGTGGTGCTGGTGGAGCAATGACTTCTACGCTTGATGCAATGCAAGTTAATTTCCTATCGGAAAGATGTTTAGTAACGCAAGCTGCTAACAACTTTGTATTATTCCAAGGATTATAATAATCCAACAAATGTAATTTTTACCCTCGTTATATTAACGGGGGTAATTATTACTTTTATAAACTATTTAATTATATTATATTATGGCTAAAAAAGCTCAAGCAGAAACTATTGAGGTTGCACCTCAGTCGGTAGCTACAAAAGTAGCGCCACCAGCTAAACCTAGTTGGGAAATAAAAGATAGAATTTACTATTTAAAAGGAAACAAATCTCCTTTAACTTTAACAATACCAGGTAAGCATACAAGAAAACATGCTCTATTATATTTTGACAAAACGTCAGGTAAACAAAGAGAGATAAGATATGCTACTAATCAAGATTCGCCGTTAGTTGATGAACAAAAAGGTGAATGTACAATGGGGCATATTGTTTTTAAAGATGGATTTTTAAGAGTTCCTATGAATATGCAAAACCTACAAAAACTACTTTCATTATATCATCCGTTAAAAAACAAAATATACGAAGAGTATAGCGCTGTTGAAGAAGCTATAGATGAATTAGAAGATTTAGATTTACAGATTGATGCTATGAACGCTGCGCGCTCAATAGATATTGATCATGCTGAAGCTATATTAAGAGTAGAAAAAGGTTCTGAAGTAAATAGTATGAGTTCTAAAGAAATTAAAAGAGATTTATTATTATTTGCAAAAAATAATGCTTCTATGTTTATTAGCTTAGCTAATGACGAAAACGTACAGCTTAGAAACTTTGCAATAAAAGCTCGTGAAGCTGGAGTAATAAAATTATCTCAAGATCAAAGAACCTTTCATTGGGGATCAAACGATAGAAAGTTAATGAATGTTCCATTTGATGAAAACCCTTATTCAGCTTTTGCTGCGTTTTTAAAAACGGATGAAGGTGTTGAAATTTACAAATCTATAGATAAAAAGCTATAAAAACAAGTGATACTATATATAGGCGGTTACGGCCGCCTTTTTAGTATATTAAAATAAATATAAATGGTAAATATAAATACAGTATATACAACAGTCTTGTACATATTAAACAAAGAACAAAGAGGTTATGTAACTCCAGCGGAGTTTAATAGCTTAGCTACTTTAGTTCAAGATGAAATTTTTCAATCATATTTTCCAGATGGTAACCAATTAAATAGATTTAATCAAAATAATCAACAAAATGATACAGAGTTTTTTAACATGTTTAAAGACACCGCTTATAAACTATATCCTTTTGAGAAAACAGCTTCGTTTACTTATAACGCAGGTGCTGGTATCCTAGGTTGGGAGTACACAGGTGCTGGAACTATATTTAAATTAGGTGAAATAATATCTACATACAATACAACAAATCCTCAGTATGATTCTATTACTGAGTTAGCTAGTCAAAGTGATTTTTCTAAGATCACAAGATCTGCATTGACAGCTCCAACCATGCAATATCCTTTATGCACGACAGGAACAGGGCCAAATGACTCTGTGCTTATAAAAGTTAGTCCACAGCCAAACGCTTTAAACGTAAACGCTTTATTTACTCCAATAACTCCAGAGTGGAAATTTACCATTGGATCACTAGGCCAATATATATACTCTAGCTCATCAATTGATTTTGAACTAGATATATCAGAGCAAATAAACTTAATAATAGGTATATTAAAATATTGTGGTATAATAATAAGAGATCCTGAAATTATACAAACAGCAGAGGCAGAAGCACAACAAACTTCAATAAATGAAAAATCTTAAAAAATGGCACTAATAACAGAAACTAATCAACAATATTATCAAGGCGCGCAAGGCTTTAGAGGTACTGGTAATGCTCTTACTATTACAACAACTTTTGATACTGATTTAGTTTTTGGTAGCTATGACCCAGCAATTGCAGAATACGCTTTAAATAACTTTAAAATATATACTAGTACTACAGGTTTTCCTGGTAGTTGGAGTGAATATCTTTCAGTCTACACTGTTGTTAACAATCAAATAACGTTCAATACAGCTCCTTTTCCTGCTAACAATTTATTTATAGTTGTTCAGTTAAAAACATTAGACGGTGGTCAGTATGCTAGTAGTATAACAGAAGAAGCAATAGGCGATGCTGTTGAAGAAAACTATGGTACATATCAATATGTTAAATTAAAAGATATCATAGACAACTACATGGTTGGTTATGTAGGTGATGGTAAAATAATACAAAATGCTAAAAAATCTGATGTGTTGTTTTTTGCTAAAAGATCTTTACAAGAATTTAGCTATGATACTTTAAAAAGTATTAAATCACAAGAGCTTACAATACCAGCAAGCTTGTCTTTAGTTATTCCTCAAGACTATGTTAATTACGTAGCGTTATCGTGGATAGATTCTCATGGTATTAAAAGACCTATATATCCAAATAACAACTTAACTATAAATCCTTATGAAAAATTACTACAAGACGAAAGAGGTATACCTACTCAAGATAACTTCGGTGAAGACTTAGAAGGTACGTCAATAACAGTAGAAAGATGGGGAGAAACAAACCCTAATAGATTACTAAACAATCAAGCGTTGTCAGAGATAGATAATTTAGCTTATGATGTTTATGGTAATGATTTTGGTTCAGGACCTTGGAACTGGGGAAGACTATATGGTTTAGACCCTCAGTATTCTAATGTAAACGGTTGGTTTGGTATAAACGAAAGAGATGGTAAGTTTACTTTTTCTAGTAACTTAGCAGATAGATTAATAGTATTAGAATACATATCAGATGGATTAGCTTACGATCTAGACACTAGAGTACCTAAAATGGCTGAAGAGGCAATGTATTTAAGTATATCATATAACCTACTAGCAAATAGAGCTAATGTATCAGAAGGTATGGTTGCTAGATTTAAAAAAGATAAAAGAGCTGCATTAAGAAACGCAAAGATAAGATTATCTAACATAAAGCTTGAAGAAATAGTTCAAGTAATGAGAGGTCAATCTAAATGGATTAAACACTAAAATTTAATGGCACAAGCAAGAAACACTTTTTCTAAAAGTAAAATGAACAAAGATCTCGACGCTAGGTTAATGCGTAGTGATGAGTATAGAGATGCTCGAAATATTCAGGTCAGTAGATCTGAAGGGGCTAATGTTGGTTCTTTAGAAAACGTTCTTGGTAATGAATTATTGTTAAACATTAACACTTTAACAAGCACGAGTAATCAAAAGTGTATTGGATACTTAACTGATGAAATAAATAATTACATTTATTTATTTACAACAAACGATACTTCTACAGCTGGCTTTAACAGAATTGCACAAAACTTTATAATAAGACATGATGCTGTTTCTAATATTAGCATTATATTAGTCAGTGGTGCTTATTTAAATTTTAACATTGCAAACCCCATATATGGTGTTAATTTATTAGAAGATCTTTTATTTTGGACTGACAATAGAAATCAACCAAGAGTTATAAATGTTTTAACAGCGGCTACTAACAACACTTATTACACAACAGAAGATCAAATATCTGTAGCTAAATATAATCCATATCAAGCTATAGAACTTTGGCAAGACGTAAGTCCAACGACTAGCCCTGCTAGTTATGAAACTACAATACAAGACGTTACAACTCCTTATTTACCTAATGGTGGTAGTGCTGTTACTGTTGGTTCTTTTTCTGGTGGAGCTTTATCTATAAACGTAAATCAACTTGAAAACAATATAATACCAGGTGGAAGTACTGGATCTTTAATATCTTATATAAACAGTGCAGGTAATATAGTTAGCACAGGGACAAGAGTTAATTCGATTGTTTATGTTGTGCCAACAACGCCTAGCCCAGTCCCTGACCCTCCTTATTGGACAATAACAGCTACATCAAATTTACCTGCTCTTAGTCAAAACACCACGTTAGTTTTTAATCCTAATCCTTATTATGATGGTCAATTTGCTGGTGATGAAAATTATTTAGAAGATAAATTTGTAAGGTTTTCTTATAGATTTAAGTTTGAAGACAATCAGTATTCTTTATTTGCCCCATTTACACAAATAGCATTTATACCAAAACAAGACGGGTATTTTTTATATGTAAAAAACGATGCTCTAAATTTTCCAGAAACAACTGATCAAAGTAATACATATAGAAGTACTATAGTAAGTTTTATGGAAAATAAAGCTGATCTTGTAAAGTTAAGAATACCTTTGCCTTTTAGTAAAAGTGATTTACAAGAGAAATTGAATATAAGTGACATCGATATTTTATACAAAGAATCTAACGGTTTAGCTGTTAAAGTTATAGACACTATTAGTATAGCAGAAATAGAAGCTCAAACAGCAGAGCCTAATGTTTTCACTTATGATTATATTTCTAAAAAACCATATAAAACACTACCAGAGGATGAGCTTACTAGGGTTTACGACAAAATACCAGTAAGAGCTTTTTCACAAGAAATAGCTAGTAATAGAGTTATTTATGGTAATTTTCAAAATCAACACACACCGCCTGACAGTTTAGATTACAGTGTAAACGCTAGTGATAAATCTAATTTTAATTTAAATTTATCTACAGCCACAGCAAATGGAGCCCAAACTGCTGGAGTGGGTGTTGCTATAAATATTCAAAACGAAAGCCCTGCTGGTGGTATAAAAATAGGAGACGTAGCTACAGGTACTGGTATACCTGCTGATGCGATTGTAACTGAAGAAACAGCAACTACAATAAAATTAGACAAAGCTGTATCTTTAGCAAACAATGCGGTTATAAATTTTGCGCCTATTGGCCCTGATACTAATACTGTCACAAAAGTAGAGTATCCTAATTCTACATTAAAACAAAACAGAAATTATCAAGTTGGTGTTATGCTATCTGATAGATATGGAAGAACCTCTACGGTTTTACTGTCTAGCAATAAAGATGAGGTTATAACTACAGACGGAACTTTTGTAGGTGACACTATTTATTCACCTTATTTAGATGAAGGAACAAGACCTGATCAATGGCCTGGAGATTCTTTAAAAGTATTATTTAATCAACCCATAGGTCCAGACAATGCTAACCCAGCTACTGGTTGGCCAGGTTTGTATAGAGGGTTTTTACCTAGTGGAGTACCAGGTGGTAGTTATAATCCTTTAGGTTGGTATTCTTATAAGATTGTTGTAAAACAAACAGAGCAAGAATACTATAATGTTTATTTACCTGGAATAATGGCAGCTTACCCCGAAGATACTGCTTTAGAACTAGGACAAACGTCTCACGCTGTTTTAATAAGTGATAATATAAATAAAATACCTAGAGATTTAAGCGAAGTAGGTCCAGAGCAAAGACAGTTTAGAAGTAGCGTAGGTTTGTTTGGAAGAGTAAACAACGTCGCTAACATTTCAACTACAGCGATTGCAAACACAAATGTTCAATATTATCTTAATAAAAGTGACGATGTAGTTTCTACTATATCTACAATGCAAGATTTATTTGATTACGACCCTGTTGTTCCGCCTTTACCTAGCTATTTTCCACAATTTTATTCATACGAATCAAACCCTTTAATTGCTAGAATAAGTACTGAAAAACAAATAGGACAAATTTCTACTACTAACTACTTACCCGTTGGCGCTGAAGTTGCTATAAACGCCACTAGTGATGAAATATTATTAAAAAACGTAATAGGTAATACTTCTGTGTCGCTTGTAGGAAATTCAGTAACGGGTGCTGGTTTACCTTCTGACTTAATAGTAACTTCGCCAGGTTTTACAGCTGCGGCAACTGTTGTTACAACAACTTCATCAAGCGCTAGTTCAAGCAACATAATAAGTGTGTCGTCTAGCTCTAATATAGAACCTAATCAATACGTTAGCGCTACAGGCGTGCCAGAAGGTACAGTAGTTCAAAGTGTAAGTGGCTCTAATGTTACTGTTAGTAATGTTGTTGATATTGCTAATGGAGTTACTATAGATTTTCAAACACCAGCAAAAATAAAAGTAAATCAATCAGTTACAGTCTCTTTTGATACAGAAATAACTATAGTGAATGACGCTACGCCAGGTGTGCAATACTTAGCTGTTATGGAAACTGAACCAGTAGAAAGTCTTTTAGATATATTTTGGGAAACAACTAGCACTGGTTTAATAAGTGATTTAAATTCTTTGATATTAAACTCTTCAGACGGCGCTGCTAACTTTAGTTCATTTAATACTAGCCTTTTCACAGAAGCTTTACCTACAACATCATCAATATTAAGCGCTAACTTTACTCTTGAAGATAACTTTGGTGCTGTAATCTCACCATCAAATATAACTAGTTTTGTTATTCAGTCTGTAGTAAATGGAAACGGTACTAATGTTAATAATTACTTTACGTTAAGTAATCCAACTTCAGGATTTTTTAATGTAGTAACCACATCGGCTTATTATAGTAATGTATTTTTTGGAAATGACGATTTTTTAAGAACTTTTACTATCACTTTTAAATCAGTTATAACTAGCGGAACTAATGTGACAGAAACTTTTTACAATGAAACTGTATCTTTACAAAATGTAGATCCTATTATAACAGCAGCAACACCAGCATCTGGCACTACAATAAATACAAACAGATACAATCAATCTTTAGCAACATTAGATGGTGTAAATGGTGCGAATAATACTACGTTAAGAACTCAAGATTTAACATGGGAAATAGTTAGTGTTTTTGATTTAACTGGATCTTCGCCTACAACTGATATAGGCCCAAACGGTACTAATTTAGGTTATTTTACAATACCAAGTAGTGTAGTGTCAAATCAAAAAAGAGCCATACTTACAAATAGCTCAGGTGGTAATATGCCACCTAATAGATATACTGTTAACTTAAAATTAAGTGACGCTATTGCTAGCATAAACGCTACATATACCGTTGATATGGTAATAGAACCTAATGTTGTTAGATCTCTTACATGGCAAATAGTTTGCGATGGAGAAACTCAAGCCGATAATTTTCCAGCTGTAGAAATACAAATAACAGACGGATCAGCATCACCTACGCAACAAAATGGTTGGTATATTTTTCCTGTACCTTGGAGCACGTTAGTCAATGTTAATGGTGCTAATGTTATTACAATAGACAGAACAAACGCTAGATTAACAAATCCATCAGGCGCAGCATGCCCTGCTTATGGTGATGCTTTCTTTTCACCTACATCAAGCGCTGCTGCTAGAGCCTTATGGACTGCTAGCGATTGCACTTGCACTAGCGGTAACACTGGTAATATAACAGATATTAGTAATATAGATACAACTGGTTATCAATTTGAAATTGTATAATGGAAATATCTAACAAAATAAGTAATAATTAAATATGGGAGCGATAGTTGAAGTAAAGTATTTTAACTCTTTTGTTTTAAAGAAGACTGTAAAAGAAAGTAACAATACTATCGTATGGAATGGTTCTTTTGGTATACCAGCAGCAAAAGGTGGTTATCCTGTAGTTGTTGATAGCGACACAGATGGAAGCACTAACTGGGCAATAGAAGAAGCTAGAATAAGAGGTGGTTATAATAATTTGTCAACTGACAATGGAGCTAAAGCTTATTTAGTAGAAGAAGAGCCTAACGCGGTAAGAAGAGGTAATTCATTAATATACTCTGGTATATTTAACTCAAGAACAGGTATAAACAATACAAATGTATTTTCTGTAGCAGATGATATCACAAAAAGTGCAGACCCTGCAAACGGAACAATTCAAAAATTATACGCAGAAGATACTAACTTAACAATATTTCAAGAGTTAAAAGTAAGTAGAGCGCTAATAGATAAAGACGCAATATATAGTGCTGAAGGAAACTCAGCTGTTACATCTTCTAACTTAACTATAGGCGTTATACAACCTTATCAAGGTAAATACGGTATAAGTAAAAATCCAGAAAGCTTTGCGGTATATGGGTATAATAAATACTTTTCCGATAGAAATAATAACGTAATAATGAGATTATCTAAATCTGGTCTTGATGAAATATCTAGGTTTGGTATGATAGATTATTTTAGAGATGAGTTAAATAATTATCGCGTAAATAAAATAATAGGTGGTTGGGATATACACAATGATCAATACGTTGTTAACACGTTAGATGAAAAATCACTTTCTTATAATACTCTTTCTTTTGATGAAAGTGTTAAAGGTTGGACTAGCTTTTTTGATTATAATCCTGATCAAATGTTTAGCCTAAGAAATAACTTTTATAGCATTACTAATGAATCTTTATATAGACACTATGCTACTTCTGTAAATAGAGGTAATTTTTACGGAGCTAATTACCGTAGCTCTGTTACGTTTATATTAAATGCTGAATCACCTGTTTCTTCTAAAAACTTTAAAACAATAGGTTACGAAGGAAGCAGTGGTTGGCAATTATCTACATTAGTATCTGATGGAACTGGTGATGGTTTAAGTCCAGCATCAGGACAATGGATAACAACAAATGATGAATCAGCTTTAGTGTTAAGCTTATTAGACGGCGAATATGTGTTTAATCCAGTTGATGGGCTACCTGTTGTAAGAGCTAATTATCAAGCTACTTTAGGAACTACAGAACCTCCTTTGCCTAGATATTACGCTGGTTTTAATAGAAAAGAAAATAGATACGTAGCTAATTTAGTAAACAATAGTAATGCTTCGACAGGAGAAATATTATTTGGTTCTGAAATAAGTGGCGTAAAAGGATTTTATGTAACAGGAACTTTGTCAACAGATTTAGTTACAAATTTAGGTGGTGAAAAACAATTGTTTTCAGTAATGTCAGACTACGTGATGAACAATGGATATTAAAAAATTTAAAATAAATAAAAAATGAGTGTATTAATTGGTAGTGCTATAAGCGCTGGCGCTAGTATTATTGGTGGTATTATCGGTGGTAGTAAGGCTAGAAGAGCTAAGAGAAAAGCTGCAAGAAAGCTTAAAAGAATGAACGCTAAAATGAAAGAGCTAGAGGCTAACAGACAGGAAATAATAAATCCTTATGAAGATATGACTAGTTTAAGCGGTATGATGAGTAATCCTATGGCTAATTTATCTGTTGCTACGCAAGCTACTGACATGCAAATAGAGCAAACTGACATTGCTTTAGCTAACACTTTAGACGCATTAAGAGAATCTGGTGGTGGAGCTGGTGGCGCAACTGCTTTGGCTCAAGCTGCTTTACAGTCTAAGAAAAATGTTGCTGCTGATATAGAAGCACAAGAAAAATCTAATGAAGACAAAAGAGCGGCTGGTGAAGAAAAACTACAACAAGCGCAAATAACAGAAGCACAAAGAATGCAAGATGCCGAAGCTATGGGTAAAAAGTTTGTTTATAGCGAAACTGAAAGTAGAGAGATGCAGCAATTAAATAGATTACAAAATCAAATAAACACTCAACAAGGTATAAAAGCTCAAGCCTCAGCTGATCAAACATCGGCACTAACAGGGATGATATCTGGTGTGGCTGGAGCAGCAAGCTCTTTTTACAATAGCAAAGGATAAAACATGGAAAATAGAAACATAACAACAAACCTTTTAATAAAACAATTACTGCAAAGTGATAACATGGCGTATGTTCCAGGTTATATAGCTTCTCCTGTAGATACTGAATTTAGAGTGCTAGATAAAGCTTACCAAGATACTGGTAAACAATATGCTAAAATAAAAACAGCTATAGACCAAGGTAAATGTGGTAGTTGTATTGAAGAGAATAATATGTTAATGCAACTTGAAGCAGCGCCAAAATTATCATTAGAGTTTTTAGAAAACGTTATGAGTGAATTAGGTGTAGTAGAAACTTCTAACTACGATCCTAATAATTACTTTGGATTTATGGTTGCTAATTGTATTATTTCTGAGAAACCTGGCTTTTCTAAAACAGATGGTTACGATGTAGTGTTACAATTGTTATCAAATGGAACTCAAGAGTTAACTTTTACAGGACCAGTATTTGATAAACCTTTAGTAATAAATAGCGCGGCTCTTAAAAGCTTATTAGAATCTGATACATCTATGGTTGTTGAAACTCCAGACATAAACATAAGCATGACAGAGTTATTAGTAGAGTCACAGTTGTTTGATCCTAAATCAATAGGTGAAGATAAAAAACTAGGTGCTGATGCTAAAATACTAGAAACTTTTATATTAAAATTTAACGGTGAACCTGATTATGAAATAATTGATTTAGGTAACGGTAAAGGTAGAAATATAATAAGGTATGACATGGATAAAATAGAGAAAAAAGTAACTCCTTTTATCAATGCTCAAGTAGCAGGTATATTAAGCGCAGAGCAAGAAGCTATTGCTGCTTGGAACGTTTATTTATCTAAAGGAACTAGCCAAGAAGAAGACGATCAAATGGTTCAAAACGCTAATGCAGCTAGTGACTCATGGTCATATGAATTAGACTTGCCATTACTTCAAGATAAAAAAGTTTTATTTTTAGAAAAGTACAAAGAATATTTTTACAAAAATTACTTAGTTCAGTTTTTAACAAACAAAATACCTAGCGTACAAAAAGACGCTTCTGTATTTGATCTAGAGCAAGCTAGACAAGCTAAAGCTGAAAAACTAATGAGTAACACTAAATAAATTAAATCAAATGACTAGAGAAGAATATATAAAAGATTTAGTATCTCAAAATATAACTGGTAGAGAAATAGTAGAACTAGCCTCACAGTTTGAAAATGAAGAAGAAGAAGTAAAGACAGAAGTTGTTGCGGACCAAGCGGGTGCAGCTGTAACAACTACAACCAACGAAGCATCCGATACGGCTTCACAATCGGGAAATGGTTCTTCGGGATCTCAACCAGCAATTAAACCTGGTCAAACTATTACAAGAAATGACGGTTACGAATATAAATTTGAATTAAATCCAGAAGACAACTCTCAAGGAATTTATTATAGTAGAAAAGCAGGGTCTAATAGCGAATGGATTAATGCTAATAAAAATACTAGCAGCGAAGGTCAAGTAGCGAAAGCATCAATAGCTAATTTATTTGGACATTCTGATTTTGATGACGCAAAAAGAGAAGAGTATTTTAAAGCTATAGAAGATCAAAAAAAATACAACGAAGATTTAAAAAAGAAAAAAGCAGAAGCAGTAAAACAAAGACTTATAAGCGATAAAAAAGGAATTGTTGGTACACTAAAAGGAGATGACGATGCTTTTTTTGGAAACTTTGGTTTTGGTGAAGATAAAGAATTTAGCTGGCAGGCTTTGTCAAAAGATTTTTCTGATTTAAAGTTTACTGAAGCAGGTGCTAAAATTGTTGGCGAAGGAGTAGAAGCTTTGCTAGATACGAAAAATGATGCTGTTTCTAAAGGTTTTTTAGAACCTATAGCTGGAGCTTTAAATTTTATAGGCGTAATGGATTTTAGTGATTTTGAAGATGATTCTTGGGACGGAGTAAATTTTGATAACACTATTAATAATATAATTACTAAGTATGCTTTAGATGAGGGCGCTACGCCTAGCGCTTATGGCGAAGCTTATGATTTTGCTGAAGAAGCTGGAGATCAAATAGAGTCTACAACTTTAAACATAGCGGCTAACATTATGGCATTACCTAAAATAATAGCTGACACTAAAAAAGTAATAGGTGATACTGTTGGAAATATTTTACCTGAAGGCGCTCAAGAATTTTTAAATAATCCTGTAATAAAAACATCATTATTAGCTGCATATCCAGGATTAGTGGGTATAGAGTTGCTAAGTCAAAAAGATTTAGTTGAAGCTGGTGAAATTGCTTATGATAATTTTAGCGAAAAATCAGAACAACTAAACCTTACTTTGATGGATTTTGGAAACGAAGGTATGGTTGAAACTGGATGGAAAGGTATTACAGGTCAAAAAAATAAAAAAGATGCGCAAGGAAACGACATATTAGGAGAAGATGGTAAACCAATAAAAATTGACTTAACTCCAGAACAACGTGTTGGTGCTTTTGTTACGGGAGCTGCTAGAACTACTTCTGCAGCTTTAGGATCTTTACCTTCTGTAGCTCAATCAATGATACCGTATGTTGGAATTGCTTCTATAGTTGCTGGCGAGGCTGCTGCTGCAAATATGGAAAGTGCTAAAGATGGTAGACCTTTAGACTGGGCAAGACTTGGTCACGCTAGTGTAGTAGGTGCTGCTGAAGGTTTGTTGGAAATTACTACTAAAAGAATTGGTGGTAAAATGTTTAAAAACTTAAGAGGTGGACCTCAAGATAAAGTTAAAAAAAGTTTACTAAAATATGGAACTGAAGTAGCAAAAGATTTTGGAGCTGAAGGTTTATCCGAAACAGGCACTTTATTGCTTACTCAAGCTGCAGATTATTTATACAAAGATGAAGTAGAAAACTTTTTACCTACATTCAGTCAAGTTTTAGATACATTTATGATAGGTGGTTTAATGGGTGGCGGTATGGCATCTGTTGGAGCTGGCGCGAGTATTATAAGAAATACTATAGGTTATAAAAACATAAAAAGTAATTTAAAAGAAACTAATTACAAAGATTTAAGCAGTATGTTTGATCCAGCTGGAACTGTTGATGCTGGTACAACAACTAACACCACAGTTGAAAATCAACCATCAACTCAAACACAAGCAGAGTCACAAGTTGATAAATCTACAGAACAACCTTCTTCTAACAAAAGTTCTAAAACGTTAAAAGAATCTTCTAAAATAGAAAATGAAGTTGCTTTTATGGATAAGCAAACTGAAAATGATGCTGTTAAAAAAAATAAAAATCAAGTTGAAACTAAACCGCGTGTCACAAACGCAACACTTGATCAACAAGCAGACAACGCTCACAACGTTCTTCAACATCCTCAAACAGAAATGTTTTTAAACACAGAATTAAAAAGAAAAGTTGATTCAGGTCAAATGACTACAGATAAGTCTAATGAAATTAAAGCTAACTTTAAACAAAAACAAGGAGCCGCTAACCAAATTGCTGACTTAGGTTACTCTGGTCAAGTACGTCAGAAAATTATTAATCTTTTACCTGAAAGAAATGCGTTATCTCGAAAAATAAAAAAAGCAGAACAAAGTAGCTTAACAAAACCTGAGCAAGATAGAATTGCAGAGATTGATGCTGAATTAGCAGCGTTGCCTAGAACAGAAGCTCAACAAGCTAAGATAGATGCTGATGTTGAAGCAGATATAGCTTTTACAGAAAAATTTGGAAATATAGGTAAAAAAGATGGTGAGTTTGAAAACTTTATTGGGGAAAACAAAGCAGTTGTAACTTATAACACAACTAAAGAATTTATGGAAGCTACAGGAGTTGCTGATGGTAATGTAGATGCTTTTATAACTCCAGAAGGTCAAATAATAATAAACAAACAACACATGAGAGAAGCTGGCGCTATTGGCGTTGGTAGACACGAGTTGTTACATAAAATATTAAAATCACAATTCCAAGGTGATAAAGGTAAAGATTTAGCTCAAAAGTTTTTAGATATACTAGAAGAAACAGATCCAGCTGGATATAAATTACTAATATCTAGGATTACTCAAAAAGACGCTAATGGCAAAAGAATATATAAGGATACTTATTTAGAAGATAATCCAGACGAGTACTTAACTATGTATGCTTCTTTGTTAGCTGAAGGTAAAATACCACTAGAAACATTTGTAGAAAAACCTTCATTAGTAAAAAGACTAAGTAATTTCTTTTCTAATATATTTAGTGATGCTGCTAATGAAAATCCAGAAGGACCAAGTGTTATGCCAACTGATATAGGTTTTAAAGATGGTAAAGATTTATATGACTTTGTTAGAGGTTATATTAAAGATTCTAAATCTGGAGTATTATCTGATAGAGCTACAGAGTTAGCAGAGCAAGGTAAAGATATAAAAACAACTGAAGCACAATCTAAAACTCTTACACCACTAGAGGCTATTAATAATTTAATACCTGCAGAAATACAAACTAAAAAACAATTTGATAAATGGGTACGAAGTGAAAGTAAAGGTGGTAAAATCATAGCTGATGCTTTAAGAACAGGTGGCGTTATAAGTAATTACATAAAATCAGGAAAAACTAAACAAGAAAGCGATAAAATGCTTGATGATATTGTAGGGCGAATATTTAATTTTAATCCTGAAGCTAAAAGAAAAGACGGAACTACCGTAGGACCTGAGGCGTTTGGCGAAAGAATATTTGCTGATAGCGCTTGGGCTAAAGTAACAGCTAGAAAAGAATTATTTGAAGAAGGTGAAAGAAAAAAGCAAGAAAGAAGTATCGATAGTAAAACAATGGAAATTGCTGATAAACCTACTACATCTAAAAAAGACGATACTAAATTAGCTAAAAAACCTAGCGAAACAACAGGTTTTGATAAAGCTACTGAATCTAGAATTGATGAAGCAGTAAATAAAAATTTTAAAAGCGACGATGTTAAGTTTTCTGAAACTAGAAATGTTCCTAAAGACGTTGCTGATATATATGCAGAAAAGCTAGGTATTAACCCACAAACAATTACAGATAAAACTAGAAATTATTCTAAACAAGACGCCGAAGGTTTAACTAAAGCAAAACAACTTTTACTTAAAAACGCTAAAGATGATTATGCTCGCTTACCTGAGTTAAAAGATGATTTTGGTAAAGGTACATTTGTACCTAAAAATGTTAAAGATGCTTTATATACTGACGGTAAATTAACAGGTAGTTTAAAAGACTACATAGATCTTATTAGAGAAAAACCAGTTAAACCTATATATAGAGATCGTGTAGGTCAAACTATTAGAGGTTTATTAAATCTAGCTATTAGAAATCGTATACTAGAAACAGCACAACCTTTACAAGGTAAAAGACTACAGTCAGGTGCTAAGTTTAGTAAAAGTCTTGTTGAAGTAGGGCAACTAAGCAATATGCAGCAAGTGTTAAACGCTATACCTGGTGAAAATGGAGAGATGGTTCTTAATCAAACAACTAGACCAGGCGCTATTATTCAGTTTCTTAAAGCTATTGTAAAAGGCAAAATACCTTCTGGCGTTTTATTATTATCTCATATGCAAAACTTTGCCGCAGAAAGAGCTAGAGTTGGCGAAAGATCTCAAGACAAACGTTTGTCTAAATGGGCAGATAAAAATAACATAAAATTAAATAAAAATTCTGTTTATTATCTTTTAACAAACGGAAACTACATGGAGGTTTCTAAAGTAGGTAAAATATTTCCACAACCTACAATTGCAGAAATAGAAAAAAACAAATTTGGAGGAAAAGATATTACTTTAGTACCTGCAAAAGGAGGTATGTTTTATGGAAAAAAAGATCCTAATTATATAGAAGCTTTGAGATTAGCAAAAGAAAACGATGTTTTATACCCTGATCAAGTTCAATTATTTAAAAATGCTAAAAGAGTAAAAATAAAAGATCAACAAAGAATTGATAAAGATTTCGTTAAAAACAACAAACCTCAATTTGAAGACAATAAAAAAGCTAGAAACGCTTATTTTGATATTATTTACAACGGCTTAGAAGAAAATAACTTAAGCTTATTAGAAGCTTCTTGGATGCTTAGAGGTGCTTACGCCGCGACGGATGGTATAATAAAAATATCTGCAGAATTTATAGGTACTTCAACTGAGTTTACTTTATCACCTAACACTCAAGCAAAAAAAGACGAAGGTAAAAAAATAAAAGAAACAACTGAAGAACATAGCCCACCTGCTTCTACAATTGGCGGTAGTATTTTAGCTATTATGGAAGAGTCTATAAGGCTTAAGGATAAATCATTATTTGAAAATGCTAAAAAAGCTATTGATAATAATTTTTTTCAAACACAAATAGCTGAATCAGTAGATTTTAATTTAAACAAAAACAAATTAGGTGATAAAATTGTTAAAGGCACTAGTATACTAACACCTAATGTTGGCTGGGTAAGATTAGCTGCTGGTAAAGCTAATTTAAACAAAATATTTTTACCTTTAATAGAAAAAAACGCCGCTGATTTATTAGGATATTCTTTAACTAAAAAGCAAGGAAATAATCAAAACAATGTAGAGATACAAAATAAAGAAATAATAGATAACGCTGTTTTTACAGATTCAAAATTTTCAAAATCTGTAAATAGATTAAATATTTTTGCTAATAATTTAGGAGATTCTAAGTTAAAAACTGGAAAAAATAACACTAATATATTTGGTTTAAATAAAATTAATGCTAACATGACTGTTGGAGAGCAAATAAAAGTTTTAGATGATTACGACAAAACTTTAAAGTTTTCTAGATCTTTAAATACAAAGCCTAAAGGTATAAGTGTATTTGATTTTGATGATACGTTAGCTAAAACAAAAGAAAAAGTTATAGTTAATAAAGCTGACGGAACTACTATAGAAATATCAGCTGCTAAGTTTGCAGAGCAAGCTAGTGAACTACAAGAAAATGGAGCTACGTTTAATTTTGATAATTTTGAAAACGTTGGCAAAGGCACTCAAAAAGGACCACTTGCTGATTTAGCTTTAAGAAGGCAAGGTAAATTTGGAAGTAAAGATATATTCGTGCTAACGGCTAGACCACAAATAGCAGCTACAGACATTAAAATGTTTTTAGATGGTATAGGTTTAAATTTACCATTAGAAAATATTACAGGATTAGAAGATGGATCGCCGCAAGCAAAAGCTACATGGGTTATAAGTAAAACGGCTGAAGGTTATAATGATTTTTATTTTGCGGATGATGCTATTAAAAATGTTAAGGCTGTAAAAGAAATATTAGATCAAGTAGATGTAAAATCTAAAGTACAACAAGCCAAATATAGTAAGTCGCAAACTTTTGACAAAATAATAAACAATATTCTTGAAGATAGCACAGGTATAAAATCTGAAGCTGAATTTTCTAAAGCAAGAGCACAAACAGTTGGCGCTAAAAAAGGTAGGTTTAGTTTCTTTGTAACACCATCTGCAGAAGATTTTGTAGGTTTAATATATAAATTTTTAGGCAAAGGTAAAGTAGGTGACGCGCAGTTTCAGTTTTTTAAAGACAACTTAATTGATCCTTATAACAGAGCAGAGCAAGCTGTAACTAGAGCTAAAATATCTGCTGCAAATGATTTTAAAGCATTAAAGAAAAGCCTTAAGACACTACCTAAGTCATTATCTAAGCAAACAGGTATTGGAGGGTTTACGTTTGGTCAAGCTGCTAGAGTTGCAGTATGGACAAGACAAGGTATGGAAGTTCCTGGTTTATCTAAAAGAGACGCTAAAGAATTAAATGCTTTTATAGATAATAATGCTGAGCTAGATGTTTTTGTAGATGAATTAATAAATATACAAAAAGGCAAACCTTACCCTGCGCCTAGTCAAACTTGGTTAGCTGGTAATATAACATCAGATATTGTTAACGAAATAAATAAAGTTAACAGAAAAGAATACATGCAAGAGTTTAATGAAAATGTTGATATAATATTTTCAGACAAAGTAATGAATAAACTTGAAGCTGCTTATGGTCCTAGATATGTAGAAGCTTTACGTGATCAATTACGTAGAATGAAGTCAGGTTCTAATAGACCTATAGGTAATTCAAGAATTGTAGATCAATTATTAAATTGGTTAAATAATTCTGTTGGTGCTATAATGTTCTTAAACACAAGATCTGCAGTGCTACAAACTATATCTGCGGTAAATTTTATAAATTTCGGTAATAATAATCTTATAGCTGCTGGTAAAGCATTACTAAATCAAAAACAATATTGGAAAGATTTTATGACACTTATGAATTCACCTTACTTAGTTGAAAGACGTGATGGATTAAAAATCAATGTTAGTGAATCTGAAATAGCAGATGCAGTATCTGAAAGCTCTAACAAGCCAAAAGCATTTTTAAATTTATTGCTTAGCAAAGGATTTATACTTACAAGAATTGCAGATAGTTTTGCTATTGCTGCTGGTGGTTCTACGTTTTATAGAAATCAAATTAAAGCTTACATGAAAAGCGGTATGGATCAGGCTGCTGCAGAAAAACAAGCGTTTGATGATTTTTATGCTATTGCAGAAGAAAGTCAGCAGTCAAGTAATCCAAGTAAAATATCACAACAACAAGCATCAGGTGCTGGTCGTGTAATACTAGCTTTTGCTAATACACCAATGCAATATGCTCGTATAATAAAAAGAGCTACTCAAGATCTTGTAAACGGAAGAGGTGACTGGAAAACTAATGTATCTAAAATAGTTTATTATTCAACAATACAAAACCTTATATTCAACGCTTTATCTAATGCTTTGTTTGCTTTAGCATTTGATGAAGAAGATGAGGAAAAAGAAGATAAAACAGGTAGAATAGCAAATGGTATGGCTGATTCATTATTAAGAGGTCTTGGTATACAAGGGGCTGCTGTAGCTGCTGTAAAAGATGCTTTACTTACTATATACAAGCAAGCTAACAAAGAAAAAGGAGCACCTGAATTTAGAAAAGCTATAAGTGATTTGTTTGGTTTTTCACCGCCACTTGATTCTAAAATTAGAAAATTAACTAGCGGCGCTAATACTCTTTCTTGGGAGCGTGAAAAAATGAGCCAAGAAGGTTTTAATTTAAATAATCCTGCTTATTTAGCGTTTGCTCAAGTTTTAGCCGGTTTAACAAACGTACCGCTTGATAGAGCTATACAAAAAATAAACAATTTAAGGGCTGCTACAAGTGATAGTTCTGCTAAGTGGCAAAAAGTTGCTCTATTGATGGGTTGGTCAACTTGGGATCTTGGTTTACCATATTATGGTGTTGAAGACAAAGTGGAAATGACGCCTCAAATGATACTTAAAGAAAAAGTAACTAAAATGAAAAAAGAAACTAACACTAAACAACAAAAAGAAACGTTGTTAGAATTAGGACTTACTAAACAACAAATAAAAGCTTTGAAATACGAAGACGCAAGAGTTAAAAAAATAATTGAACTACAAAATAAATAAACATGATAATGAAAATTAAAAAAGCCTGGAACTCATTAATGTATAAATTAATGTTTAAGAATTACGAATGCGAATGTAAAAACAAAAAATAAAAATATGAAAAAACTAATAATGCTAGTAATGCTACTATGTAGCTGTGGAAGTTATCAATATGTTAATGATACTATGCTTGTGACAGAAACAACAGACGTTTCTATGTTTAGCAATTATGATACTAATATTATACGTTTTGTTATTAAGC
>WLWG01001106.1_pt1 | contig 25528 bp, 21 predicted proteins | sample 6712871 | NCBI WGS metagenome assembly WLWG01 (sample SAMN12718693, study PRJNA515312) | sponge metagenome | isolation source: marine sponge | host: Mycale hentscheli | place: New Zealand: South Island, Marlborough, Capsize Point | collected 2003-05-01
GGCTATTTTAAGGGAATTGTCTGGCAGATCGCATGGATCGCTGGAATCTGCCTAAGTTCATACGTTTCACTCCGTTTTAGTGGGGAACTTGCTCCATTTATTGGTCAGCAGCCACCTTGGAACAGGCTTCTGGCAATGCTTGCTCTCTACGTGGCCACATCGCTGGTTGTTTGGGTCACATTTCGGTTCGTGTCGACATTGATCGACGCAGTTCATCTTTCGGCGTTTGATCACCAGTTGGGTTTGCTATTCGGTCTTGCGAAAGGCGCTCTCATTTGTGTGGTTGTAACGTTTTTTGCAGTTACAATGATGCCAGCCTACCGGGGAGAAATAACCGGTAGTCAGAGTGGTCAGATTGTCGCAAAGCTCATTGGTGAGGCAGATCAATTCCTGCCGGCAGATATCCACGAGACCGTAGATCCGTTCCTTCAGCAGTTTCGTCAGCAATTCGATGGTGATGGTGGGCGTTCACCGGAAGGTGGTGTTGCAGATGAATCTGGTCAAAACGGAGGCACCTCCTGGCAGAGTGTGTTGGAGGGCGTGACCTCAGTTGCCGCTTGGGCTGGCGTTGAAACAGATCCTTCGTCTAAAGAGCAGGGGGCTGCAATGCCATCCTCAGTGGAGGCAGCTGCCGCGTGGATGAGTTCACCAAGTTCTTTAGAAACGGGTGTACAAGCCGCCGGTCGGTATCTCGATCAGAAGTCTGCATTTGGTGGCAGCAACGCATCAGTTCCCGCCGGGATTCTGCATCAGCAGCCAGGAAATGTGCCGCAGCGGTTTCCAGTTGGCTCGCAGACTCCGCTTCCTGTTCGGCCTTAGAACGTGAGCAAGAGCCACTAGGGGAGAGAGACTATGAAAAGTCCTATACGTACTGGAAAATAGGACGGAAACCGGACATAACAGACATTATCGGACGTTAGAGAAGGGGTAGAAACAGCCGGCATATGCTCTTCTTGTCATGCAGTACCCCCTGCTTCGGTCGATGATTCTCAGGGCCGTTCAGTCTTCCAGGAACGAACCCATGCGACGAAATTTGTCGTAACGATTCTCGACGAGTTTTTCAATTGGCAGACTGACTAATTCCTTGAGGGTTCGCTCGAGGAATGTCTTGAGGCGTGCTGCCATTAAACGCGGATCGCGATGAGCACCACCTCGAGGTTCATCAATGACTTTATCAATTACGCCGAACTCTTTTAGATCCCATGCTCGCATCCTCAATGCCCGAGCAGCGTCGGCTTTGAATTCAGCGCTTTTCCAGAGAATGCCAGCACAACCCTCGGGCGAGATTACGCTGTAATACGCATGTTCGAGGATTGCGACACGGTCCCCAACACCGATTCCCAGCGCTCCTCCAGAGCCCCCTTCACCAATTACAACGCAGATAATCGGCACCTTCAGCGAAGCCATTAAAAACATGCTTTCTGCAATCACTTGTGCCTGTCCGCGTTCTTCAGCGCCGACCCCCGGATAGGCGCCAGGCGTGTCAATAAGGCAAATCACGGGCAGGCCGTACTTAGCTGCCAATCGCATTTTTCCCATCGCTTTGCGATACCCCTCTGGATGAGCGCACCCAAAGTGACAGGCCTGTTTCTCAGCGAGTGTTTTCCCTTTCTGATGACCGATAACAAGGACTTTGTGACGGTCAATTTTTGCAAATCCGGTGAGCATGGCGGGGTCATCACCAAAAGCCTTGTCACCATGGAGTTCAACAAATTCATCAAAAACAAGCCCCAAGTAGTCACTCGTTTTTGGTCGGTTTGGATGTCGCGCGACTTCAACGGTCTGCCATGGGTCAAGATTGCCAAAGATTTGTTTTTGGAGATCAGCACATTCTCGACGAAGTTGTTGAACCTCTTCTTGAGACTGTTGGCCCAGTGGTGCTGTTTCGAGGTCAGCAATTTTGTCCTCGAGTTCATAAATAGGTTTTTCTAAAGGCAAACGATGGAGTCCGCGGGCCATGGTGGTATCCCTGGAGTAACAAAAACAACGCACGTATTCTCGCCGGCAGACCGAACTGACGTCAATCGGCTTTCTTAGATGCCGCAGAGCGAGCCTTTGGAGTCAGGAATGGTGTGTTGCGAAGGTGTGCAGCAACTTCGGCCATGGAAGAAGGCCTTTCCGTGGGGCGTTTAGCAAGAAGTTCACGAATAAATCGGTCGAGTTCCGGTGTGACGCCAGGGTTTGTTGCTGATGCAAATGGCGGTGTCGCGTACAGGTGCCTGCTGAGAAGTTCCTGTTGAGTCGATCCGGTGAATGGAGTATGTCCCGTGACGAGCTCGTAAAGGAGACAGCCAAAAGAGTAGATGTCTCCAGCATACCCGACACGACTCCCCCGAATCTGTTCTGGTGACATGTAGCTTGGTGAGCCCTGGACTGTCCTCTTCATTGGTATCAATTGAGAGAGGATTCCTGGTGGTCGTGAGGCGATGCCAAGGTCAATGAGTCGGATGTTGCCTGAGTCATCAACAAGAACATTTTCTGGTTTGAGGTCGCGGTGGACCCAGCGGTTCGCGTGAAGATGACTGATTGCATCAGCTGTGTTTTGTGCAACGAGCTCAGATTGACCTATGATCGACTCTATGCCGGACGTAAGACGCATTTTTAAATTCGGGTGACGGAATAGTTCCATGACAAGGTGAGGTAGCTGACCAGCCGTTGAATAGCGTTCTATCTGAATTATTCCAGGATGGTTAAGTGATTTGCTCACAATGAGTTCATGCTTGAGAAGTTGACGGGTGCCCTTGTCGGATACCGACTCAGGGGATACGAGTTTTACCGCAACGCGTTTCGCTTGGCTCTCATCAGAGGCCTCCCAAATTTGGCATTTACGGCCTACGCCGAGTTGACGAACAAGTCTGAGAGAACCAAGTTGTTCAGGAGGACGAGCCATTACGTACTGTGACTGTTTGTGGTTGGAGATTGATTTGTAAAAGTAAAAGGCCTTGCGGTGGCGCAGTTGGGCCTGCGCTCGTTCGATTCCGGTCGGCAAGTACATTGCCGACCCATGTTTCTGGTCGTTTGCCCGCACCAACCATAAGTAGAGTGCCAGCAATAATTCTCACCATATTATAGAGGAAACCATTTCCTTCGATTTCAATCCAGATCTCAGAGTCAGGAGTGCCCTCTCCTCCATCTCGTCTCTGGATAGTCAGGTCATTGACTTTGCGTACTTTTGAGGCACGAGGAGACGACGGGTTTTCAAAGCTAGTGAAGTCATGCTCGCCAATCAGGAAGGAAGAAGCTTCCTCCATGGCAGAAACGTTTAAACGGGAATTCCATTGCCAGACAAATGGCCGAGCGAGTACAGGTCGAACGTCTCCGTCATGAATGCGATAACGATAACGTTTTGTTGTGGCTTCGGTAATAGGATCGAAAGAAGAATGCACTTCACTTGAACGGAGCACCACAACATCTTTTGGAAGATGAGCATTGAGCGCTCGTCGCCAAACATCCGGTGTGAAAGGACTTAAAGTTGTAAAACTCGCTACCTGATCTGCGGCGTGAACACCGGCATCTGTACGGCTGCTTCCTTTTGGTACGACCGTTTCTCCACAGACTTTCTGGATGGCATCACTGAGGACGCCCTGAACTGTTCGTTGGTCGGGTTGAATCTGCCAACCACTGAATCGTTCACCATTGTAAGCAAGCCGGAGCTGTAGTGTTCGGCTCATTCCATCATTTCTCGTGCAAGGTGCTCGGCAATTTGAACGGCATTCGTTGCGGCCCCTTTTCGTAGGTTGTCCGAAACGCACCACATTGCAAGAGAGTTTTGGTTTGACGGGTCGCGTCGGATACGACCAACAAAGACATCGTCCCGGCCTTTCGCATCGCGTGGCATTGGATAAGTAGATTCAGGAAGGTTGTCAGTAACGGTAACGCCAGGGAATTGGGATAGAAGGCGGGTTGCTTCCTCCGGTGAGAGAGGCTTCTCGGTCTCAATTATTAAACTTTCACTGTGGGCGTCGGCTACTGGAACACGAACACATGTAGCACACACACCGATTGTGCTGTCGTTAAATATTTTTTGAGTTTCCTGAACCATCTTCAGTTCTTCACTTGTGCTGCCCCCCTCCTTTGCCGATCCGATCTGGGGAATAAGGTTGGCTGCAATCGGGTGAGTGAAAATATTGGATTCTTCTTGTGACTTGTTTAGCCATGCTTGCATTCCTTGCATGAGTTCTTGCGTTGCAGCTATTCCTGCGCCGCTGACAGCTTGGTAGGTGCTCACGAGTACACGTCGAACGTTCGCAGCGTCGTGGAGTGGTTTCATTACCATCACCATCTGCGTTGTAGAGCAATTTGGGCTAGCAATAATGCCGTTATGGAGACTGATTGCTTCTGGGTTGATTTCAGGAATGACCAGAGGGACATCCGGTTGCATGCGAAAGTGAGCGCTTTCATCGACGACAACAGTGCCGTGTTGTACGGCCCAGGGAACGAATTCAGCAGCGACTTCATCCGGTGTGCTGCCAATTGCTATCTCTACACCTTGAAAAGCATCAGGAGTGAGTGCTTCCACAGTAAGCGTTTCTTCTCCACATTCAATCGTTTTGCCTGCAGATCGTGGTGAAGCAAGAAGTTTTATATTCTTTGCTGGAAATTTTCGGCTCACAATTTGCTCAAGAATGATTTTCCCAACAGCACCAGTAGCGCCGACAATGGCAAGCGTATTGATCATGAATTCTGTCCTATGGCAAGTTTTTAATCTGTGTGTGTTTGGAGTGTATCCAGGTGTAGAGGAAGAAAAGCCATGTTAGCAATTAGCATAGCGATCCCGAACTCCATCATGCCCATGGTAAGCCCAATTCCCAAGTGGACGAAGATCGCCATCACCAAAACCAGTGGCCGTGTTAATCGAGGCCATATCAGCGCGGCATATGAGACTTCCCAGAAGAGTGTTCCAAGCGTAAGAGCATTGATAAGTAGTGGGTGCCAAGCGAGGAATGTGAGATCAATCGTGCGGTATTGAATATTGGCTACCGCACCCCAGAGTGCGGTACCTTCCCACCAGCTTGCTCCGAGTAATTTTCCGCACCCGGAGAAGAAATAGAGTATGCACAGATGGACCTGAATGAGCCTCAACGCAATCGTTGTTTCAGTATTTGGTACAGACTGTTTTTTTCGGAAAGTACTGTCCACTGACAGGCGGGCTCCCGCAGTGCCAATGATTAGGGGCACGAGCATGATCCCAAGAACATCATCAAATCCAAAAGTGTTCAGCGGTGCTCGATTCACAGCACTCACATATCCGGCCAAAGCAATACATGCCGCAGGCCGGGTGACAAACCCAACCGTTAGCGAGATTGCGGCGAGAAGGCTTACAACTGTAAGTGACTTTGTCGCAAAAAGTGTTTGTGCCGGAAAATACCAACTCCAGTGCCAGGGCTGATCATTGAGTCGCCAGACATTCCCGGCTGATTGCCAGCCGCTGAGACCGAAGAAGCCTTCTTGATCAAGCAGCCAGACAAAATTTGACCATGCCAGGAGTGAGCCAACGAGAATCCGTAGTACACACAAAAGGAAGGGGTTTGATGGCGTAAACCAAAATGTTGTCCAAGCCGTCCACCAGGCGGCGAACCAGTTCAGGCTTTCTCGGCCAGAAATTTTTTCACCATCATCGTGTGTCATTGAGACGCCTTCTTTCGCCACGCATAGCTGCCCAGTGGAGTTTTCAGATCATCCCCTGCCCTGCCCTCCTTTAGTTCGAACGTATCTGGCAAGTAATGCTCAATAAGCTCGAGGGTGACCTCCTGGCCACTGTGTTTTGTGAGCAAGTGAGTTGCGATATCCTCAGCAAAAGGTTGCCAGTCACGAGTTGCTTCACGGCGGATTTCTGCCGGTGCAAGCAGCGGTGGAACCAGTGCGGCAATTTTTTCTGGAATCATGAATCGGCGGTGGTACAGGAGTCGTGGCCAGTCTGTTTCTGCGTCTGGTATGACGCCTTTCAGAGTGCTGCCCCCCGCAGTCGTTATAGTCCATCGAATGGAATGGCCTGGGCCTGGGTTTGGCGCAAAGAACCGATACCCATGGCTTAAGCTAAACGCGCCTACAAGTGGCCGGAATGGCTGGAGGATCACGTTTGCAAGCTCACTCGCTGGTGGTGGGCCTGCGAGCGGCGGTAAGGCTACTGCCAAAAGGTATAGCAGGATGAGAACAGACGCAAAGAGTCGAACAGCGAGCGGCCACCGTTGCCGAATGGTTTGAATCTTTGAGGGTTGCTGTTCTTTGGACATAGTTGCTTTAGGACTTTTTTAGGAAGACTAAATAATAGAATCCATCGGCTTTTCAATAAGCCTGACAAGAAATAATCCTTGTATGGTCGATAAACGGGATGCTTTGACAAGCCCAAAAAAAATCCCCCACGGCTTAATTCAGCCATGGGGGATTAGTACGAACATTTTTGGATTGGACGTCTTGCTTCGATTCCCTACTGAATTGATGCAGTCTTTTCGATGATGCTTGCATCAGCGAGAATATCAGTTGCCTCGAAAGACAGTTCGACATCATCTCCGGCAGCAAGATCAATAACCTTCGAGACAGTCTGTTCCCCACCGGCGTGCTTGGTTACAACCCGAATCTCGTAGTTTTCCCACGTGGAGCCTGTTGGTAAGGCAGATGTTTCAAAGGTTCGAGTTGCTCCTGTTGAATCAGTCATATTGCCTGCAAGCCATACGGTTGATTTTTCTGGGACGTGAACAGTAAGGCTGGTTGTCAATTGCAAGGATTCTTCAAAGGAAACCTTGCTCAATTCACCGGCCGTTACGCTTATTACTTGAGTCTCTTCAACAGGTTTTTCACCGTCACCGACCACCATTGTGACGGTGTAGTCATATGTTGCACCTTCTTGAAGACCACGTGAGACAAACCGGCGGAGGCTTCCTGTCGATGTTGTTTCAGATCCATTCACAAGCACTTTGGCATCATTTGGAACCGAGACAAGTAGAAGAACGCCGTCCTTCGGAACGAATTCTGTTGAGTCGCTTGGTGCTGGTGTTTGAACTTCTTCACCAGAGTCTCCTGCAACATCACCAACAGGCTCATCTGTGATGACACGGTAGGCATCGACAGGCATGCTGGATGTCATTGGAGACATCGATGAGTAGCCGACACTTGCTGCCGGGGCGGCGTACCCGTAGCTGTAACCGTAGTATCCGTACGAACCACTCGAGCTACCGCCACTGGAACTGGATCCACCAGAACTGCCATAGAAGGCAGAGTGGCTTCCGCCTGAGCTGCCGTAGCTCGAATGTGCGGCGTGTCGATACGCGCGTCGAGCCATCTTGCGTTCCCAGTGCGTCATTCTATGACCACCGGATGAACTGCTACCGCCATAGGAAGACGAAGAGCCACCATAGGACGAAGAGCCACCATAGGACGAAGATCCACCATAGGATGATGAGCTGCTTCCGCCACTACTGCTCGAACCACCTGATGAGCCATAGGCAGCGTTGTAGCGGTGGTTCCAGCCAGCCTGTGCGTCACAGCAGGCAGACGCCACTATTGAAAGAACGGTGAAAAATCCGACCGAACGGATGAATCGGTGAGCCAACATGTAGGGCAATCTCCACGGCGAGTTGAAACGGATGACGACTGTCTCCTCGGCAGATCCCAGGGCGATCCGGCCAGAAGCAGAAAAACGAACTCCCTTAGAATAGTTTGACGGCTGGGTAAAGCAAGAAGGAAGGGGTAAAAATAAGGAATACGCAGAGTGGGCTGGCTTTAGGGGGTCTGTTCTCACCAGTATTCTTGTGCCGCCTCTTGCAGAAAATGATATTTTCTTGCGGTTTTCCGTGTTTTTTAGGATCTTTCGACCGCGATGATTTGGATTTCATCGAATTCAATCTGACCGGTGGCACCCATGAGTCCCACCTGCAGAATTGCCTCTCTGGACCATGTGGGTACCAGGAGCGAGCCCGTAACGAGGCCCCATTCACCGTTCAGAATCCTCAGTGGAGCAACAAGCCGCGTAGAACGTGCCCGTCGCTCGTCGAAAAATCGGATCGCAACGCCTGGTTTTTCGGTAGGTATTCGGCCACTGCCGAGCCCTGCAACGCGTACCTGATATGAAAATTTTAGTTCACGTACAGAGCGGCCATCGACTGGAAACCCCTGAAAGATATGCGCTGGTCGTCCAGGCTCACTGTTTTTCAGAAGAAGATGTTTCTGGCCATCTGGTGAATTGCCGTTTTCAAGAAGGGACTCTTGTCGGCCGTAATACCAAGCCGTTGGTGTTTCGCTATCTGGCAAGCACTCCTCAAAGCTCGAATTAGCTAAGCGTGGTTTCGCGCCATTCGGAAGCACCTCACGTCGTGCTTCGGCTTGTCCTGTCATCGGAACAAATAAGCTTGGCACAAGATCCGTTCGTTCCAACTCCCCTGCTCTTTTCTGGAGCCGCACCAATGTTTGTTCGTATCGCTCACCTACTGGAATAATCATAATGCCGTCTTCGACAAGTTGATCGATGAGTGGTAATGGAATTTCTTCGGGGGAGCATGTCACAATAATCTTGTCGAAAGGCCCCTTCTCTTCCCAGCCCATAAACCCATCACCAATTTTTGTTACGACGTTTGTATATCCAAGACGTCGTAGTGTTGAGCGTGCCCGTCGCCCAAGTGCCTCATGTATTTCAATCGAGTACACCGTACCCACAAGTGGTGAGAGTACCGCTGCTTGATATCCACTTCCGGTACCTATTTCGAGCACTCGATCAGTCGGTTTCGGATCGAGTTGTTCTGTCATGTAGGCGACGACGAAAGGGCCAGAAATTGTCTGGCGATCTCCGATTGGTAACGACATATCGAAGTATGCCAATGGCCGTTGAGCAGCAGCAACGAACTCGTGACGGGGTGTCAGCCGCATACTTTCAAGCACGCGGGCGTTGGTGACACCGCTTGCGGCTACATCTTCTCGGACCATTCGCTCCCGAGCGTTCGTGTACCGGTCAGTAGAGAAGTTTCTTCCGGGTATTGTGGGCTGAAACTGCCTTGCTACCGCGTTCTGGGCAAGCCCGTTGGCGGACATGGTGAGCAGTCCAGAGAACAGAAGCACGGTGGTGAAAGAGTGCCGAAGCATAATTCTACGCCGAGTGTCCATCCTGTAGTTTGCCCCACCCTTGTGGAGCATCGTCTGCCTGCCTGCCCAAGGAGCCCTTTGTGAGTTCCAAGAATGCCGTTTCCAGGTTTATTTCCTCTTCCCTCATCCCAAGCAACCGCTCACCGCTCGCGACGATCGTGGCCGGAAGAAGCGATACGTCAACCGAGCGATCGTCGAGTGTTGCACGGATGATGCCGTCGAGGATGTTAACTTCAGCGACACCAGGGCAATCTTCCAGAAGGCGGGCTGATTTCTCCGGGTCACCTTCCACTTCGATGCAGAAGACAGGTCGGCCGCGAACTTTGGCGAGAAGATCTGTTACGTCACCCTGAGCAAGAAGTTGTCCATACTCAATGATTCCAACACGATTGCAGATGTCAGCCAGTTCGGGAAGGATGTGACTAGATACAAGAATGGTTTTCCCGAGATCTTGGAGTCGTTTAAGCAGGCCCCGCATTTCAATGCGAGCTCGTGGGTCGAGGCCGCTGGCGGGTTCATCGAGAAGAAGCACTTGAGGATCGTGGAGAAGCACTCTGGCCAAGCCAAGGCGCTGAGTCATGCCACGAGATAAACTGGTCACAAGTTCATCTCTTTTTACCCCTAGATCAACCAAGTCGAGCGAACGTTCCGCAACTTTACGTCGAGCGGGTCCATTGATACGATAGGCGGCAGCAAAAAATTCAAGGTACTCGATGACTCGCATGTCATCGTATACACCGAAAATATCTGGCATGTAGCCAATCGCCCGGCGTATTTCTCGCGGGTGGGTATATATTGAGTATCCGCAGACTGAAGCTTCTCCCCAAGACGGTGACAGAAGTGTCGATAAGATTCTGATGGTCGTTGTTTTTCCTGCACCATTTGGGCCGATAAAGCCGAATAGATCTCCTCGCTCGAGTTTTAATGTCAGGGACTCAAGTGCAAAAAAGTCGCCATATTTTTTTGTCAGGTCAACGGTTTCGATCATTGAAGATGTTTCAGGTTTTGTGCCAAGGAGTTAGTTGCGAAGCTCGAGAACAATTCTCCAAAGAGTTGTGTCTCCTGCGTCTTTGAGATGTTTGAGTTCAGATTCACTTGTTTTTTGTGGTAGCCATTTTGTGGCAGAAGGTCCCTTGCCCATAAGAATAATACGGTCTAAAGCAAGGAGGTGAGTCATGTCAATGTGCTCGAGTCGCCCCGACTGTAATCCGGTGTATTCTGATCCGCCGGTCGCGCGATGCATGCCAGCTACTTCGAGTATTCGTGATATATCTCGATCATCTGACTTCCATCGTGCTGAGACATTACGGTCTTTAACAGCTCGTTTTTTTGTTAAGAAAGCCCCCAGAGATCGTGGGCCTTTCCCTGCTTCGAGATCAAAAGTGTCACCCGGGCGAAGGGTGCCAATATCGTAAAGCCAGCCAGCATGCATGAGGACGCAATCGTTCAGTGGAACCTGAAGTTGATTTGTAACTGTTCCGCGGAGTGTTCCCTGCCCTGTTCTGCTAAGCGTCGATTGTATTGAAATAGCCGGCAGTCGGCTGGTTGAGCTGGCCTCAAAGAGTTGGCTTGAAGCCGCCGCAATTGATATGTTCTGAAGTCTGGCTGCGGATGACCCGTATTCGTAGGGAGCTTCAGCAAGGGAAGGGTGTGGCGTTAATGCATCGGGGCCGCCAATGTTTCGTCCGGATGCTGCAAACCAACTCACCACTGCACGAGAGTCTTCTCTTGTGGTGCCTTGCGTAGGGCTGGTCGAAAGGTTGAAGCGTCCATTGTTTGAAGACCAGATGCCGGCAAAGCTCGTTGATCGACATGTTCGGGTTGCCTGATCAATATCAAAGACACCAGCAGTGTGGATCTGCCATCCATCAGGTTTAAATCGTTGTGAGGTTGACCAAGTAATTCCTGTAAAGGCGAGGACAATGAGCGGCAAGGTCAGCCAGGTTATCCATCTGAAACGCTCGCTTTGGCGGGCAATCCACCAGTCAAGTGGATAAAGTGCAGCAACATAGAGCAGTCCGATGAGTGCAATAAGCTCAAACGGAATAACAGAGACACTTAGGTACTTATCGACAGCAAGCCTTAATTGTCCTGCCAAGTCGAGTCCGCCTCGTCTCGCCTCCCCTGCTCTTCCTTCAGAATCTCCACGATCTTGGATATCGAGTAGCTTCAGCATAAGTGAGTCGGTGCCAGGCCATGAGGCAAACGTTCTTGTGTCGAGATCAATGCCTATCCATGTAATTCGTCCAAAGCCATAGGCACGTCGCACGACAAGTGGTGGGTCGTTTTCGGTGCCACCAACTGATGCTTCGATCACACCCTGTATTTTTGGAGGATCTTCGAAGATTGGGACCTGTAACTCTTCAATAGCTCGGCGGGCGAGTGGTCGACTGGATCTCGCATATGTTTCAAGCGCAGATGCCCGACGTAATGGGACCAGCCGGCTGAACTTGCCAGGGAGCCATGACTCGAGAGAAGGAGAAGTCGATGCAGCAGCAGGAAGCGACATTCCTGTTATGAGAAGGAGGTCACCTCCCCCCCGTATCCATGCATCAAGCTCAAGAAGGCGATCCTCTGAAATGCCTCGTGTTACCGCGTTCCCGCAGATAATCGCCTTGTCAACGCCGTCGAACGTTAGTCCCGGAGGGCCAAAAACAGAAGAGAGTGGGATTGATTCAGAACGTGGCTCCGGAGAAACCACAAGCATTCGAGATCCATCTTCCCGAGTTGCAAGACGAGACGCTCTTGTCGCATTTTCCAGGTCACCAAGAAGCATCAAGACTTCTTGGCTTGATTCCAGTAGTTGCGGTATTGGCACTATCTTTGCAGCAACTATTTGCGAGAGATGCGATCTATCTGCATTTGGTTCCGTTGTGTCGATGACCACGGCCCGAATGGTGCTGTCTCGGCTTCCAATCTTCACAAGCAGCCTTGCTGCCCATTGTGCATCGTTTATCAAAGTTGGGCGAACCAGTGGTGATCGAAGCCATTGTCCATCTGGGTCCTGTGCTTCTACAGCAACGTAGCGAGTTGATGGTTGCGCGAGAGATTGTGGCATGCGTAGTGTCACTGGTGTCCAGTGTCCTGCGCGAACAATTCCACCCAGACCAATTTCAGCCGATAACTCTTGGCTGTCAGATGTCGCCATGCCAATCGACGGCGTGGCAACCAAAAAAAAGAAGCAGAGCAAGAGTTGCCTTAAAATCATCATGGCTTCTCCGCATCGGGGCATGTGCACGAAATTTGCCCGCAGCCAGGACAGCCCTGTCCATATTTTTTCGCAATTGCCTGCTCGAGGTCGATATCGACAACATTTGCAATGGTTGCAAGCCATGCCAAGACGTCAGCAAACTCCAAGGCCTGCTCTTCAGGTGAGCCGCTTCGTAAGGCAGTTGCAAGTTCCCCGATTTCCTCTGTCAGCCACATGAATGTTCCTTCGACACCACGTGCAGCATCCTTGTCGTGGTACATGTTGCGAATGAGTTGTTGGAACTCACGAAGTGTCATCTTGTATCTACTCGAGTAGGTTCATCTTGGTCGTGACCGTCGAAACTCCCAACATTTGATGATACCAAAGCAAAACTTTGGAGGCATGTAGATGGTCTACAATGCCTCATCGGTGCTAGCAAGAGCCCGATATTAGGTGGAAGCAGCGATTTTCTCTGGCTGGAGTATACGACCTCCATAGGTTCTTGGGGTAGCAAGAGTTCCGAGAGGGTGGACAATAAAGAAGGTCTGCTAAATTAGAGTTTTGGTTCCGAGGCCACCTTATTCTGAGAGCCGTCGGGGTTATCTGGAAAGGCAAGTTTTTAACTGATCATGTCTGCTCACCAATCAGTCCAAATTTTTGATACGACGCTTCGAGATGGAGAACAGTCTCCTGGAGCAAGCATGAATCTCACCGAAAAAATTGAGGTGGCACATGCTTTAGCTCAATTAGGTGTTGATGTGATTGAGGCGGGTTTCCCAATTGCTTCTCCCGGTGACTTCGAATCAGTTCGCGAAATTGGTCGTGCGGTGCGCGAACCGATAATTTGTGGACTCGCTCGGTGCAATGACAGTGATATAGACCGCGCTTGGGAAGCACTCACAGAAGCAGCCCGTCCCCGAATTCATGTGTTTTTAGCAACGAGTGCAATTCACCGTGAGTTCAAGCTCCGGATGGATGAAGATGAGGTCGTTCGGAGAGCGGTAGCAGGTGTTCGTCGAGCAAAAGAGAAATGTGAAGATATTGAGTTTTCTCCAGAGGATGCGGCTCGTACAGAAATAGATTTTCTCTGTCGTGTTGTAGAGGCGGTTATCGATGTTGGAGCGACTACCGTTAATATCCCAGATACTGTTGGGTATGCTACGCCGCAGCAGATGTTTGATGTGATCCATGCGCTTCGAAATCGTGTTCCGAACATCGACAAGGCAATTCTGAGTGTCCATTGTCATGACGATCTTGGTTTGGCGGTTGCAAACAGTTTGGCAGCTGTTCAGGCCGGTGCTGGTCAGGTTGAATGCACTATTAATGGGATTGGCGAACGAGCCGGGAATTGCTCTCTCGAAGAAGTAGTGATGGCTCTCAAAACGAGAGCCGATTTGTATAAGTGCCAGAGTCGAATTGCTACGCAGCGGTTAGTGCCAACTAGTCGCCTTGTTGCGAATATCACAGGAATTCAGGTGCCACGAAACAAGGCTATTGTTGGACGGAATGCGTTCGCCCATGAGGCTGGCATTCATCAGGATGGCATGCTGAAAGATCGAAGCACATACGAAATCATGCGTCCAGAGGACGTTGGGCTTGAGCGGACTGATCTTGTGCTTGGTAAACACAGTGGTCGAGCAGCTCTGGCAGATCGGGCAGCTGCTCTTGGTTATCAGTTGACAGGAGAACAGCTTCAGACAGTTTTCGAACAATTCAAACTGCTTGCAGATAGGAAGAAAGAAATCTATGACGGAGATATTGCAGCACTCTGTGAACAGCAATTTGCCGTACTGCCAGAGCTTTTTGTTTTTGAAGGGTATTCGGTTTCGTGTGAAAGTGGCAATGCGCCGACGGTGACGCTTCGCGTTAAACAAGATGGAAAAAGTCAGGCAGTGTCGATCACAAGTGGCGACGGCCCAATTGATGGAATCTTTCTTGCGATTGAGAAGATAACAGGTATCACAACCGTCTGCCGTGATTTTCGGGTGCAGGCAGTCACGGTTGGGAAAGACGCTCAGGCAGAAGTGTCTGTTGAGCTTGAAGCGACTTCCGAGCGATACAGAGGACAGCTGCATCGAGGAAGAGGTGTGTCGACTGATTCACTAGAAGCGTCAGCAAAAGCATTTCTTGCTGCAGTGAATCGTGTTGCAATTGGAGGAAAGCCAAGGCTTCATCCTCAGCAGCTCTGATCGCACTGCGGTTCATTTCTAGAGCCATGTTCTAAATGGCTTCTTCTCCGCGCTCTCCTGTGCGAATGCGGACGCATTCATCCATAGGTAGGATAAAAATTTTACCGTCACCAATCTCTCCAGCTACTCCCGATCGGCCACCCTTCTGAATCGCTTGGATGGTTGGCTCGACGAATTCATCATTAATAGCTATTTGAAGTTGTACCTTGCGCAAGAGATTGATTGCAATTTCATGACCACGGTAAGTCTCCGCGTGACCAAGCTGCCTGCCGAAGCCCTGGACATCGAGAATCGTCAAACGAAAGACCTCAACTTCTGACAAGGCTTGTTTGACTCGTTCAAGTTTATCGGGCTGGATGATTGCAATAATCAGTTTCACAGAATCCGCCTTTGAGTTTATGACAATAATAACCAGCCTACGGCATGGTACCTTTTTTCAAACAAAGCATACGGATGCCCCGACCTGAGCGAGCTAGGCGGACTGCTCACCCAAGCCATTGGGGCATCCATATATGGAGGGTTTATATATTTAGCTGCCTGCTTTGCTCAGGCGTTTTGGCTGCTAGAAATCGATTTTTTGTTGCTGTTCTTGACTGCTGTACTCTCGAAGAGGATCAGCCAAACACGTCATGTTCTCCCGGAAATGGGAGGTGATCGCTCACTGAGGCATCAAGACCAGATGGTTGGGTACACGCTTAAGGGATTTCTCATGGGCAGATTTACTCACACCTGTAAAATGAAACGATGCAAGTTCTGTGCCGACATCCGATGTACATGCTGCGAGAGAAGCAGGGTGTCAGGAAGACCCCGTGTTTCAGGCTTATGCGTTTCACTCTGTGCGTCTCATTTCTAAGTCAAGATTTCTCTGAAGCCCTGTATTCATGCACCTGGTGCCTGTAATTCGGGCAGGTGAAAAAGGTGCCATTTTGAAGAATCTGCAGTCTTACAGAAATGATTCTGAGGAGATGCATTCACAAATTGCTCGTGAGTTTCATCTTGTAACCGGCCACGAGCTACCGCTTCCGATACCAGTCGAAATCGAAAACTTCTCCAGAAGTCAATTTCGTGGAGGACGACTTAAAGCAATTGAACAACTTCAGAAGATCGAACCAGCTCGGTATGGTCGCACCAGGAATTTTGTTTCAGGCGATGTTACAAAATTGTCTCCGTGGCTTCGTCACGGAGTGTTGGCTCTTACAGAGGTTCGTGATGAAGCTCTTTCGAAAGTACAGCAAGTATCGCAAGCCGAAAAACTTATTGCCGAATTGGGATGGCGAGATTATTGGCAGCGGGTTCGTGCAGCTCGCCCTGAAGGAGTCTGGCATGATTTTGAAACTCCCGCCGCTAGGCATCGAGGACAAGTGATTGACTATCTTCCAGATACGGTTGCCCACGGGGAAACTGGCTTGGACTGTATCGATGCTTTTTGTAAAAAACTCATACATGATGGTTGGCTTCACAATCATGAACGAATGTGGCTTGCATCCTGGCTTGTTCATACTCGCAAAGTGGCTTGGAGGGTGGGAGCTGCCTGGTTTCTTCAGCATCTGCTCGACGCAGATCCCGCCAGTAATAATTTTTCATGGCAGTGGGTTGCGGGAACGTTCTCTAGCAAGCCATATATTTTTAATCGTGAGAATTTAGAGCGTTTTACCGATGGAATTTATTGTGAAACGTGCCCTGCTTTCGGGCATTGTGATTTTGAGGGAACTTACGAACAGCTTAACGAAAAGTTGTTTATGAATGGTTCTGATGAGCGAGACGTCAGGCTGACGATCCCGCCAGTAGTGTCATGGAGCTCTTCGGATATTCCTGATGAATCGCTTGTATGGATGACTCTTGACTCACTTTCTGCTTGCTCTCCTGCCAAACTTCGCTTTCCAGAGTCACCGGCAATTTTTGTATTTGACCAGCACTGGCTATCCGATGAGCTTCCCTCCTATAAGCGTATCGCGTTTATTTGTGAGTGCTTGGCAGATCTTCCAGAGGTGGAAATATGGTTTGGTGATACTGCCATGATTTTGCAGGAGAGAGCTCGCGCGCATAAGGTGAATGCTATTAGTATGGCAAGCACATCCTGTCCTGCTGTGCGTCACGTTGTCGACAGGCTGTCTGATGCAACGCCAGTTGTTCCTCTTGATTGGCCATCTTTTTGTGACGCCAGTAAAGTAAAAGATCTCGGTAGATTTTCGAGGTATTGGAACAAAGTTTCGAAGACGGCCCTGAGGCCCACATTCGCTGATAACCGGTTCTAAAGCAGTCCGAGTGCTTCGACCCACTGGCAGAGTTTAGATGCTCTTTCCTTTTCATTTTCTAACGATATTTCGCCGACAGGGAGACCAGCTTCGCGGAGCCGTTTCATGGTTTTTTGAAACGGCTGGTTTCCTTTCTCGTTATTTTCCGTGGTTGTAGTGCCAAAAAGCACCCAACGGAAACGATCTGGAGAGGCTTCACGGATACGTGTTCGGCGAGGGATGTCAGCATCAATTAGGCAGACCCCACGAGCTATTGTGTCGAACCGATTTGCTCCTAGCCAGGCGAACGTCCCCCCTGCTTTTGAGCCTGCAAAGGCAATTCTGGTTGGATCAATTTTGCAGCGTTGTGCCAATGTGCCTATTGTCTTTCCGACCCTCTCAAGATCTGCTTGCCGCCAACTACCGGAATCTGAAGATGGTACTAAAACCAGAGCAACGCGATATTGGGCAACAGCTTCCCGCCAGTTCGAAGTCCAGGCGGTCACAGCTTTTTCCGAAAGCATTCCAGATGGCTCGTCAAAAAACACCAGAACGCCAGCCGGCGGGCCGTCCTGCTGTTCCGGAATAAGTGCCCACGAAGGTTCCGCTACCTCCGGGATTTCAATCTTCACGATTGCAGGTGGTGGAGTGCCTGTGTTATTTGGGTCGAATTCAGGCACCTCATTTGAAGGCTGTTCTGGGAAAGATGCGGTTATGACTTGGACCTTACGGGATATTTTAGAGTTGCGAATCTTGAGGACGACATCAGTATTGGATGTGAGTCCACCGAGGAGACCGGCTAATTCGTTTGATGATGTGATTGATCGCAGAGGAAGATTCTCTTCATTGGTCTGTGGAACTATTGCGGCGCCAGTGATCACGTCTTGAGGCTGAATGCCAGCTTTCTCTGCCGGACTGTTCGGCCACGTCCATCTGACAACGACGCCCTCCTCTGTGCTTTTTGCATTACTCTTTGATGGCTGACGCACCGGGGCAATGCCAAGCATTGACCGCTTCCACGGTGGTAGTTTGCCAGTGAGGACAGCACGAATTGAGAGTAGTGCTTTTTTCTCTGGACGTTGAACGATGATTTCGACGGCGTCGCCTGCCAGTTTCGGTGTGAGTACATGTCGAACATCTGCAATGCGTTGTATCGACTGACCGTTTATTTGCGTGATGAGATCACCGCTTTTGAGGCCCGATTTGGCTGCTGGTGAACCAGTTCGGACTATTTCCACAAGAGGGCGTCCATTGATAGGGTCCGTTGTCGAGTAGCCAATTCCCAAAAGCCCAGGTTTGAGCGTTTCTCCTTTCTTGAGTCGAGGAATGAGCGGAATGATGTCGTACATAGGTATGGCGAACCCGACACCCGAGTCATACAACTCGGTTCCCGTAGACATGCCTGCAGTCTCTGCAGGAAGTGGTGCAATGATGCCAAAAACCTTGCCTTCAATGTTGAGCAAAGGCCCACCGTAATTCACGGGCGATATTGCCGCATCGGTTTGAATGGCTCTGCCCCAGCATCGGCCTACCGCAGAAACAATGCCTATCGCGATGCTTGGCTCGTAGAGATTCCATACTCGGCCAACAGCAAGTGCCCATTCACCTGTGCGCACGTTTTCTTGAGGAACAAATCGAGCTTCAGTGAGTGGCTCTTCAGGATCACACTTGAGAAGAACCAGATGCCGATTGAGGTCTCGTCCAGTGACTCGCCCCACAAGCCGTTTAGGCGACTGCTTTGTATTTTCTGTTGTTTTCTTCTTTGGTGGCAGCGTGATGACTACTTCTTCAATATCAGAGGGAACGGCAAATTCAGTAGTAAGAATCCAACCATCGGCTCCAACGACAAGCCCACTCGATGGACCTGCAGTCGGAGTCCCTTCACTCGCACCTTGTAGGGAGGCTGCAGATAAACCACTTGGTTCTATTCGAACAACGGAATCAGCAATTCCATTCAGGGCGTTTTGAAAAGCTGTTTGTTCGGCGAGGGCTCTTTCGGCTGGTGTCTGTTGTGTGGCTTGAGCCGGGTAGCACGGATTCACAGACATGAAACAAAGAAGCCATACGGCCAGCATCACCTGGTATGAAGTGATTCGTCTGAAGACACCATTCATTTTTCACCTTTTCCCTCTGGGTTCGGCGAGAGAGGGAACGACGCCCAAATCTACCAGAACGATTCTTCCATTACGGATGATATTCAGTTGGATGAGGTCACCAGGAATAAGATAGGAGAGTTCTTGGCGAAGGCCTCGCTGTGATGTGACGGTGCGATTTCCAACCGCGACAATAAGATCATCAGCCTGCAAGTCAGCTTCAGCAGCCTGCGTGTTTGGTATGATCGCCTCGACAAAAGGTGGCGTCAGATTTAGTAAATCGGGAACCAATTCCAGCCCAAGTGAACGGATGTCAAAATCTGAAGCCTCTTTCTCGCCTGCAAGTGATTCGTTGTTGCTTCCACTGAGAATGGCTTCAAGTCCTAGAGCCAGCTCGCTTGTTGGAATTGCGTAACTCAACCATGTTGCATTTTCAGCAGATCGCAATTCCTTTCCAAGCATGCCAATACAATTCCCCTGCCAGGTAATGAGGCATCCACCAGGAGAGCCCGGATTGTTGGTTGTGCAATCCAGAATATAGACATCTCCACGATATGCAGCTTCGTGAGACCCACGGCGGGCTCGAAGCGGTACGTGGGCCGCAATGACACCCTGTTGAATGCTTACCCGCTCGTCACCAACGGCCACCCCGAAAAGATTTGATAAAGCCAACACACGGGTTCCAACAGCTTGTCGAGGAGCGTCCGCTGAAAGATTGAAAAAAGGTAGATTGTCGCCATCTATTTTGAGGACTGCTAATTCTCGGCGCAGGTCCGCACCAACGAGGCTCGCGGTATAGCGGCGGCCATCATCGAGAACACAATCAATCACTTCTGAGTCGATCGCTGTACTCAGTACTGTTAAGACATGGCCCGATGAAGAGACGAGTATTCCTGTTTGATATGACTCCAGACCACGAATGCCACCGGCTCCGTAGAGTTTCGCGACACGGCTTGCAGCCTCCACGCTTACTGCTGTGACTTCACCACCCATCGCTCGAGTCGGGCAGAGTGCGAGCGTAGTAACCGCCAGTACTGTGACTAATTGGAGTACCCTTGAGCACATGGCAGTGGGGAGTGAGGTTCTCAAAGTCATTTGCTTCTTTGCTCTCTCTTCTCGAAGTGGAATGTAGCAAAGCGGTCACCGTCATAGTCGACAGTCAGGTGCGTTGGCTGCCAGTATGGCCCGCGTTCAGGTAGTCCAGTGAAATGCAGGTCGCACGAAGCAGAAGATGATCCAAGAAAAAATGTAACGTGTGAAACATTTCCGAATTCATCAATAAAAAATCGAGACCGACAACTACTTGTTGTTAGTTCAAGGACATCAGCCAACTGATTTGTGGATGTTGAATAAAGAGGCTGCTGCCCCCAATAAGTGATACGTCCATCAATATTCTGCGCACCTTTTATAAGAAGGCGTCGCCACATTGTTAATGCCGCTAGCATGCCTCCTGATCCTGGAGGGCTTGAGTCAAACCCAGCTTCAGCAGAGAGGCCTGCATCGGCAGCAGCCTGCTCCCAACGAGATGTTCCGGTTGGAAGAGAAATTGTTGCCGACTGGTCGCCCAGTTCAATCTCAAAGGAGCCGCCGGCCTCAAGCTGTCCTTGGTATCTCCATGATGTTTCCTGTTTTTCAGATGCTGATTTTCTGCGTTGGAGAACATCACGGACCCGTTCAAGTTCGATTCTGTTGAAATAAAAGTTGGCGTAGCCAAAACGAGGTTCGTAGAATTTTTGAATCGATTCTGGAAGGTCTTCCGGATCAGGTGCCAATGGGTTTGGCTTGGGTTTTGGGCTGTCGCCAGGTTTGTTTTCTGGCGGGGGATCTCGGCGTCCAGCCATGAGTTCATTGAGCATTGCAGGTGTGTGAACTCCGGCTAGCTCAACAAATATTTCACTCGGTCTTCCAGCCCTTCGAAAGACTACAGGAATTCGCCAGCCAGCTGGCAGAGTCCCAAGAATGTTTTTGAAGGCATTGACGCTGCGGACACTTCTTCCCGCCAATTCAATGATCTCGTCATCGATTCGCAGCCCTTTCCGCCATGTATCTGAAGATTCAAGGATATCAGAGACAACAACTCGTCCATCAGCACTTGTCGCAACAGTTGCCCCAAGGGTTGCATGGTCTGCGAGATGCCCACTTTTAAGTATCCCTAGGAAATTCTGAACCTGATTCGAAGAAATGGCATAGCCTGCCCCGACGTTAATTCTCCCACGTTTTTCAAATGAAGCACGGCCGTTTATACCAATCAGTTCTCCACGTGCATTAAAGAGTCCTCCGCCGGAATTACCTGGATTGATAGCGGCATCGACCTGAAGACAGTCTGCGTATTCGAGAAGAGTGCCGGCCGGAAATTGGTAGCGATGGACCCCCGAAACGATGCCCGCACTCACGGATGGCTGGAGGTTGGTTGCTAGTAGAAAAGGATTGCCGATGGTGTAGCAGGCATCGCCGACAGAAACGGTGTCGCTGTCACCGATAGGAGCGTATGGAAAGGCATCTTTTCCAATCAATTTTATGACTGCAAGATCACCCGTCGGATCCAGGCCCACGAGGACGGCTTCGTAGAGTTGTCCATCATTGAGTCCACATCGCATGGCAATTCCAGCTGGCTGGACGACGTGAAAGTTTGTGAGGGCGTATCCGTCAGGACTAACGAGAACACCAGATCCTCCACCGGAACTGCCAGCAAAAACTGATACCGAAGTTTTTGCAGCAGTTTCAATGACGCGGATGCGTTCTTGCTGAGCCGAAAGAACTTCTGGGAGTTTTTCATTATTGCCAGCAGAAAATGCAATTGGGCATGTAGTCGCCAGAAGTGATATCAATATCACGATGGCAACATACCGGGCTGTTTTTTCAGTGATGGCTTGATTATGAGTTGTACGCATATTGATTTATCGCTCGATTCTCGGATTCTTGACTTGAATCGGGCCACTAAGCAAAGAAGCCACAGTCTTTTCATTTGTGCCATCTAAAGGTTTCTTTAAAAAGTCAACAATGATTTTTAGTTGTTTGCCGCCATCAAGAGCTATGTCGACAGAAAGAGGCTGATTGCTCCTGTCTCCTTCTTCTGAGTTTCCGAGCACGGTTTGAAAAACTTCAGAATTATCAATCTGAACCATGACTACTGTTGGCGAGACAGAATTTTCGGCTAGTGAAAAACTTGCCTGAAAACGGCGTGAGTCGTCAGGAACAGTCCATGTTATTTCAGTTCGAGGATGAACAAGCAGTGTTGGAACTGATGAGTCTTGATTCTCACCATCGGGTGTCATGATGCTTCTTGGTGCGAAGTACTGTAAAAGCGTTGCGTCGCCTGCAAGTCCACCGAAGTAGGGGTCAGTTCTCGAGTTTGCTGGTGACCTTCGGGTAAGGTCAATGTGTCGTCCGAAGGTGTAATCGATCGATGATAGGGCGTCTGCTGGGAGAGTAATAACGAAGTCATCTTCTACTGCTACCATCGTTATCTCCCAACAATATAGGTCATCATTCCACGTTATTTTACGGCACTTCATTTCGCATAATGGTGAGCGTAATAGAATGTCTAACGGGTTGGGCTCTATATCTTTGCCTGGCTTTTCTCCGGGTCGCAACCAACAGATGCCAAAGATTTTGCTTCGCTTGACTGGAATACTTTCACCGTCGAGAAGCACTACAACATTTTCTGGAGTGATTTGAGTGATTGCGCATTCAATGAATTGCCATGCAGTATCACGCTTGATTGCAACGATGTCGGCTGCTGGGTTTTCAGGGAGTTCCTCAAGCCATTTATAAGCGTCTGGTGAATTTGACTGGGGTTCTTTAAAAGCAATCCAATGGACAGTGTCTCGTGGTACTTCAATTGCACTGCCTCCAATAGATAGAAAAGCCGTTGAGTCATCTGTTGAAATGGTATCTGTTCTTACATAAGAACCATCAACAAGCCCAATCATGAATTTGTTCGCGTTAGTCGAGCGTGCCGGTACAGTTATTTTACGGACAGAAGGTATCTCTAACGTGCTTGTCTCAACAGGATTTTTTGATTCGTCGGAGACAGTGACGTTTTCATCATCTAGATGTACAAGTTTTCCACGAACAATGTCTCCGTTTGAAAGGGTGACGGTGGCGTCTTGTTTCGGAGTGTTTTCTTGGGCAGGTGTTAGGCAAGGTGCCCAGAGCGCAAAGAGAACAAGGACTCCTGTCAGGAGGTAAGGTTGAGCGGTCCAGGCTTTGCCGCAAATGTGGCTGCCGGATTGTCGTTGTTTAATCGACTCGTGTTTTGGGAGAACAAGGACTGCCACTTCATTTCTTCCGTTCGTCTTATGGCTTGCCTGTTGCAAGTCGCTTGAAGTACTGTTCAATCGCCTCTCGGTAGTGCGCTGGATAGTCTCTGCCAATTTGCTGCAAGGCGTCTTCCCTTTCACGGGGTGGTAGATCGCCCCATTCATCAGTTTCACCTAGTTCCCGTTTTTTTACTTCACCACGGCCTTTCCCACCAGCGAGTTGGCTATCTTCCATTGGCCGACCATCGGACATGCTGCCACCGGCACTACCTGCACCTCCAGAAGCCTGCTGTTTTTTTTGTTCTTCGAGTTTCTTAATCAGTTTGTCGAGTGAATCAATAACCCCACTCTGGACCGCTTGTACCCCGGGCCCAGCATGTCCGAGTTCAAGTCGTCGTGTTACGTCTCTCATTCGCCGAGAAATGTGATCGAGAGAATCTTCTTTGAGTGAGGTTATGTCTGTTTCCAAGAGCAAGGCAAGTTGTCGGTATCGGACGGGTAGCTCTTTTTCTCTCTCAAGTAGTTTGGCGACACTTTTTGCAGCCTCCTCAATTTCCAGTAGCCAATACTCACAGGCAGCCTTGCAGAAAAGTAAAGTCGTGGGGTCGACACTAGAGTCAAGGGGTAGCCCATCGAGGAGCAGTGCTGCCTCATCATAACGGCCGAGACGGATCAACTTTCGGGCAGTCCACAAACGAATCGTCTCGGTAGCAAATGTATCGTTTTCAGTCCGAATCAGTTTCTCTGTTAAGCGGATGATTTCAATGGGAGGCATGGACGAGATGTCAGTAAGCAATCCTTGGTGTTGTTTCTCAACAGCGCAGATCACCTGCATGAGATAGTCAAGAGCATCCATGCCCTTGCGTGGTGTAGTCGTTGCTAGAGTTGCTCTTTCCTGGCTGGTTTCCGTTTGGTCCGAAAGCCACTTTTCTAGTCGCTTGGTATTTTCCATCTCGCTTGGTTGGCTCCAACTGGCTCTTCGTGCGAGCTCATCTTGCGGGGAAAGGTTTTCAGAGGAATCTCGGGAAACAGGCGTTCCCTCTGCACACAAATGTGCCGAATCCGTCAAGATAAGACAGAAGCAAAGACAGGCAATCGCTACAGAGAATCGAGCTGCGTTCATTCGTTGCAAAGTGTTGCCTCCTGAGAGACTCAGGACGTGTCGTGTCGTCAGTGTATTGTTCGAGCAGAGAAACACCATCATCAGAGTATACTCCGAGCCAAATTTTCGATTACTCAGTGCGGCCTGTTGCGATGTCATGAGCAGCACGCTCTACTCGCTCCTGTCGATCCGCCAGTCTTCCAAGGGCCTCGATTAATTCAGTCTCTGAAGCCTGTTCGGTTCCCTCGTTGAGTAGGTCGGAAAATCGGGATGTTCTTCCGTTTACCCGTGTTTGGAGAATCCGCAGCATTTTAAGCTCTGCAATTTTGTCTACGAGTGGCTGCTCGCCAGGTTTTGCAGGTCGACCACGAGCCTGTCCCTGCTCCTGCCTGTCCTGTTGCTCGCGCTCTGCTCGCTCGAGGGCTGACAAGAGTTCTTCCAGGCTGCCCACCAAGCCTTCAACGATGCCTTGAGTGAAGGAACCGTAGTCACTTCTCTTGAGCCGATCTGCTGCCAATGAGGAGTCTTCTCTGATCTGCTGAAGGGCTTCTGGTATTGCTACTGCCGAGCCATCATCGCGGACAAGTGTCAATGCCCGTGTGATGTTTGCAGTAATCACGTTTTGTTCAGATCCGAGCCGAGTGGACTCAAGTTCTCGTTCTCGTTTACTTGTTGTGGCTGTCTCATTCGAGAGTTGCTCGACCCCCCTGAGAATCATTCGTTCTGCCCGTAGCATGTCTCGGATTCGTGCCTCGAGTTTGACTAAGAGACGCTCAATCTCTTCTTCGCGGAGTTGTCGAAGGATTTCTTCAAGTTCTGCTCGAGCTGCCTCTAATTCAGCTAATGCTTTTTCCTGCTCTTTTCGAGCGGCTTCTGGTTCAACAGCGTCAAGTTTCTCTTTTGCTTCCTGCATGCGTGTACGGGCTGCCTCAAGTCGTCGAGTTGTTCGATCTGCTCGAGAAACTTCATCATTTCCCTGAGGCTCCTGTTGGTTACTTTTTTTCTCACCCGAGTCACTGCCTTGATCAGGTGAGTTGCTGTTCTCGCCCCCCTGCCCTTCGGATGCTTCATTTTGAGAAGCATCTTTTGCTGATTCTGATTGTGGCTTGTCGTCGGAATCACTTTGTGGCTTTACGCCCGCAGCATTAGCGGACTCTCGACGAAACGCGTCAACATCTTCAGCGAGTACCTGAGTATCGTCCTCAAGAGTGTTTTGTTTCTCTGCTATCTTGTCAGGGTTGCCTCCGGCTTCTGTTGTCCCCTCAAGGCCCATTTGTCGAGCAATGAGATTATTTATTCGTCCGAGAAACTCTTTCACTTTTTTCTTCGAGTCAGTGACTGTTTTTCTGTTTTCTCCAGACTCAAGCACGGCGAGTAACTCACGCA
>WLWG01001109.1_pt1 | contig 25455 bp, 13 predicted proteins | sample 6712871 | NCBI WGS metagenome assembly WLWG01 (sample SAMN12718693, study PRJNA515312) | sponge metagenome | isolation source: marine sponge | host: Mycale hentscheli | place: New Zealand: South Island, Marlborough, Capsize Point | collected 2003-05-01
ACGTCGACTATTTGAAAAAGTCCGGTTTCAACATGATCCGAAAGCACATCAAGGTTGAGCCGCGGCGTTACTATGCTCATTGTGATCGAATTGGGATGATGGTTTGGCAGGATATGCCGAGCACTGGTGGAAGGCCATTTTGGAGCAAGCTTGCTCCAAATCCGATGGAGGACGAATGGCCTGCAGATCGCCACGAGCAGTTCGTCGAAGAATTGAAGTCGATGGTAGGAAGTCTTCGGAATCATCCATCAATCGTGATGTGGGTGCCCTTCAATGAACGATGGGGGCAGCACGAGACCATTCGAGTTGGTCAGTTAATGGAAAATCTTGATGTTACGCGTTTGGTCAACATTGCCAGCGGTGGGAACTTCTTTCCTGTCGGCGATGTTGTGGATCGCCATAATTATCCTGAACCGATGTTTCCCTTCGAGGACCAAAGATTTAATGACTACGTGAAGGTAGTGGGTGAGTTTGGTGGCCATGGCCTTGTAGTCCCCGGTCACCAATGGAATTCAGAAATGCGGAATTGGGGATATGGAGATTTACCGGCTACCAAAGACGAATACCGGCAGCGATATCAGCGATCGTTTGACGAACTCATGAAACTCAGACGCCGAGGTGTGGCGGCAGGTGTGTATACGCAGACGACCGATGTAGAGGGTGAGGTCAACGGATTGATGACCTATGATCGAGAAGTTCAGAAGCTTCCAGCTGACGAGTTGCGGCAATTACACGAACCGGCTCATTTCTGAATTGTGCTGATCACATTACGGATTGCGCGACATCGGCGATGATCTACTTTTCGAGCTTCTGCTTTAGAATCGACCATGCAAAGACGAGCTGTTTTGTCCGCAAGGATACGCCAGAAGAATGTCAGTACGGTCCATGACATGCATCCTGCGTCAGATGTGAAAGTGTGTCCATGCCAGTTGTAACCTTGAAAACCTCAGTGTGTGCAGGGTTGTGTAAAGGGCATACAGATCACAACGTGTTGAATTTCATACACGAGTACGCGAAGCGTTCAGGCTGCTGCCGTGGGGCATGTGCAAGGCCGGCGTTGATCCGCTTGTGTTGAGATTCTCCGTGGTTGATCGATTGCCACGTATGTTGATGTGGATTGTTGATACATTGTGTTGGAGTCAATCAGATTGAATACGTTATTTCTTGAGTCGAGATCAGTTTGGACTTATCTACGATATGAGAGAGGGCCCAATGAAAAAAATATTCATAACGATGTTGATAGCGCTGGGACTGATTGGTGGTGTACGTGCGGGTACTCCACCCAACGTGATCTACATCTTGGCAGATGACCTCGGTTATGGTGATTTGAGTTGTTACGGTCAGACGCATTTTCAGACGCCGAACATCGATGCCCTGGCCACGCAAGGCATGAAATTCACGCAGCACTATTCTGGAAGCACCGTCTGCGCTCCGTCGCGTTGCGCGCTCCTAACGGGTAAACACATCGGTCATGCGGTGGTGCGTGGGAATTCCGAATTGATGCCGGAAGGGCAGCAACCAATGCCGGCCGATACCGTCACCATGGCGCACATGTTCCGTAAAGCGGGCTACACAACGGGCTTGTTCGGCAAGTGGGGCCTCGGTGCGCCGGGCAGTGTCAGTGAGCCACTCAAGATGGGGTTCGATCGCTTCTATGGCTACAACTGCCAGCGGCAAGCGCACCATTATTATCCCTACTTTCTTTGGAACGATAACCATCGCGAGATGCTGTGGGGCAACTTCGGCACGGAGACACAGGAGTATGCCCCTGACCTGATTCAGGATCAGGCGATTGCGTTCATTAAAGCCAACAAAGACCAACCCTTTTTCTGTTTTTATGCTCTGGTTCAGCCGCACGCCGAAATGTTCGCACCGGAAAAAAAGATGGCGAAGTATCGCGGCAAATTCCTGCCAGAACGTTCTTACGAAGGAACCGACTCCGGTCCGAATTATCGTAAGTTTGCCTACGGATCGCAGCCTGAGGCACACGCCGCTTTTGCTGCCATGGTCGAGGTGATGGACGACGACGTCGGTGAGCTCGTCGCCACGCTCAAAGAGTTGGGGATCACCAACAACACACTAGTCATTTTCACTTCCGACAATGGTCCACATCAGGAGGGCGGACACGATCCGGCCTACTTCAACTCCAACGGTTCCCAACGCGGGTTCAAACGCGACCTCTACGAAGGCGGGATTCACGTGCCGATGATTGCAACGTGGCCAGGGCACATTCCAGCCGGAACACAAACTGACCATCTTTCAGCATTCTGGGATGTCTTGCCAACGGTTGCTGAGCTGGCCGGTCAGCCGGTTTCCGGAACCGTTGATGGCGTTTCATTTGTGCCGACACTTCTCGGTAAGCAGGGTCAGGAGGAGCACGACTATCTCTACTGGGAGTTCCATGAAAAGAAAGGGCGTGTTGCAATGCGGCAGGGCAATTGGAAAGCAGTCCGGTACAACGTTGCAGTCAACCCGGACTCACCTTTGGAACTCTTCGATCTTTCAGCAGACCCTGGTGAAACAGTTAATGTTGCTGACCAGCATCCAGACGTCGTGGCAAAAATGGATGCACAGATTAGAAGTGCACGGATTGCTTCTGAGTCACCAGACTTTAATTTTCCACTTGTTCGCGGAAAGGCGCGTGGCGGAAATGCCCACCAAAAGTAATAGCGTGTCGGGGGCTTAGAGTGCATCGGATTGCAACGCACATTATCTTACGAACAACTGAAATGAACAAAGTATTTGGCTTCGGCATTGTTGGTCCGTTTGCTCTTCGCCTCCTTGAGGCATGCTTTGCTCGTGGCTCGAGCGGCCTTCTTGGGTTTTAACGCTTCGGCCGCAACCGTCACGCGAAATTACTTTCGATGGGCCGTCTGCCGGTTGCTGTTTGTTCATCACGGTTTTTTGAGGCCGAAAAATCTGTTCGTTGGTCTGCCGTCGCATTTCGGCTATTCTTCAGCACCAGAAGGTACAAGTGTGCCAGAGGTCGACTTTTTCATTTGATCTTTCTCACGTTTAGAGGATTGTCGTGTCGAGTATCTGTGTTTTAGAAGATTCCCTGCCGGTGGCAGGCACTGACAACGACGAACCCACTGGTACGGCAACGCAAAAACGGTATCCGACAAAAGCCGAAGTGCTCGCTGCCATCCCTGCAGAGTGTTTTGATCGCAACCTGTTCAAGTCGTCACTCTATTTGTTTGTATCCCTGACGATGACGATCTGCAGCGGAGTTCTTGCATATTTGTTCATCCCATTCACCTGGTCTTGGCTGCCTGCGTGGATTGGTTACGCCATCGTGGCCGGAACAGCCGGCACGGGTTGCTGGGTTGTCGCACACGAATGTGGTCATCGGGCGTTTACAAAACACAACGGGCTACAGGATATGATCGGTTACTGTCTGCACAGCATCTTGCTCGTGCCGTATTTTTCATGGCAACGCAGCCACTCGCTACACCACGCTCGCACCAATCACCTCGATATTGGCGAAACGCATGTGCCAAGGCGTGACACAACACCTAGCGGTGCAGCCCGTCTATGGTGGCAGGAAACAATCGGTGAAGAAGCGTTTGCCATCGTTTTGATCACGGCTAACTCTTTGATTGGATGGCCCCTCTATCTGTTGACCGGCGCGACGGGTGGTCCGGTCCGAGGCACCACGAATCACTTCTGGCCGGCTTGGCCCTTCTCTGCGGCACTCTTTCCCGGAGGATGGACCCGAAAAGTCTGGCTGTCCGATGTCGGCGTTCTTGTCATGCTCGGCCTGCTTGGCTGGTGGACATATTGTTCAGGCTTTTTTCCGGTGCTTGCAATCTACGTTGGCCCGTACTTGGTGGTGAACTTCTGGCTGGTTTTGTATACCTGGCTTCAGCACACTGACGTTGATGTTCCACACTTCGACGATGAGGAGTGGACGTGGGTAAAGGGAGCCTTCATGACGGTTGACCGGCCGTATGGATCCATTCTCAATTTCATGCATCATCATATTGGTAGCACGCACGTGGCACATCACATGGATGCCCGAATCCCACACTATAACGCCATCAAGGCAACGCGTGCCTTGCGGGAAAACTTTCCAGATCTCTATCGTTTTGATCCAACACCGATTCCGAAAGCACTCTGGCGAGTGGCGACGCGCTGCCACGTTGTGTCGAAGCGTGACGAGGGATGGACATATGCTGGATAGAATTCCGGCTGGTCGTCGAGAGACTTTCATAGATTTTTTTAATCAGGCAATACTGGAAGTTCTTAGCATGCGTTCATGCTTTTCATGGGGCCAACGTTCTGGTGTTTGTGCATCTTCGGCAAAGAGTTGTAAGACCGTTTGATTCGGTCGACAGCCTACATGCATGATTAATTGGTCCACCATCGATTAGACTGTCGATATGAAACGGCACGTGGCATTGATCATTGAGACCTCGAGCATTTACGGCCGTGATCTCCTTGCGGGGGTCGTGCGGTACATGCGAGTGCACGATCGCTGGTCAGTGTTTTTAGAGCAACGAGACCTGTTCAAACAGCCACCAGCGTGGCTAAACAATTGGCAGGGTGACGGAATTATCTCCCGTGCAACGACGCCTCGGTTGCTTGATGCTATCTCGAACACCGGCGTGCCGTTTGTTGAGTTGACGGATCGAAAAGGAGATGTTGAGTTTTCTCAAGTTCGTTCGGATGACGCAGCAATTGGACGAATGGGTGCGGAGCATTTACTGGAACGAGGGTTCGAGCGTTTTGGTTTCTGTGGATACAAGGGTGAAGCGTGGTCGAATCGTCGTGAAGAAGCATTTGTCGGAATGGTTGACGGGAAATCATCAGGCGAGTGTTCAATATATAATTCTGCTTGGCAAGGTCGGGCGGCACGAAACTGGGAAGACGAGCAGCAGTGCATCACAGATTGGCTGCGTTCGTTGACGCCTCCTTTTGCGGTCATGGCCTGCAATGATATTCGTGGTCAACAAGTTATTGACGCTTGCTCTGAACTTGATCTTGCTGTTCCCGAGCAGGTTGTAGTCATGGGAGTCGACAACGACGAACTGCTTTGCCGTATTTGTTCACCGCCACTCACGAGTGTGATTCCTAACGCCCAGGGTGTTGGATTCCGCGCGGCAGAAGTGCTGGCAGGGCTGATGGACGGGGAGTCGCCTCTGTCCGAAGTTCAATTGGTTGAGCCGCTTGGTGTAGCGACGCGTCAATCGACTGATGTGGTAGCGATTGATGATCGTGATATTGCAGCAGCGTTACGGTATATTCGTGAACATGCATGCCGCGGCCTGACTGTCGATGAGGTCGTTCGTAATAATTCAGTTTCTCGCAGTACGCTTGAACGACAGGTGAGAAAGTATCTTGGCCGCACGCCACAAGCAGAGATTCGATTTGTTCAGGTCAAGCGTGTGCGAGAGTTGCTGATTTCCACGGACCTCTCCGCCGAACAAATTGCCGCGTTGTGCGGATTTGAGCATCCTGAATATTTGCATGTGGTTTTTAAGCGAGTGACAGGTATGACGATCGGAACGTTTCGCAAGCAAGCCAAGCCATAGCAGGCTTTGTCGAGAAGCATGGTGTGGTCGATCTCAAGTAGTCTGATAAACCGATTTGCTACCAATACATGTGATAATATAGCTCAGTTACGGGACGGCCTGTCTCATTGACGGCTGGTCGGAACTGTGGATCATGGTTCTTGTTGTGGTTTAAATGTGTAGTGTCAGTTCTTTAGGCGAGTGGCGGTTCGTTGACATATCTATCCCATCCAACTTCGTTGTCCGCTGCCGAGCAATTTAAAGAGTTGCATCAGCGCGTAGAAACTGAATTTCGATCACGATTTGGTCACGTGCCGGCAGTCGTTGCCGCGGCTCCTGGCCGTGTAAATCTCATTGGCGAGCACATCGACTATAACCATGGCTTTGTTCTTCCGATGGCAATCGAACGCTACGTGATTATCGCAGCGGCTCCATGTTCTGATCCATCGCAAGAGCACGCAACTTTTTATAGTAGCGACCTGCAGGAAACCGCTGACATCCCAATCCGTGTGTCTTTCGAGCCAACGTGTTCCGGGTGGGGGCGTTACCTTGAGGGTGTTATTGCCGGTTTTGTATCAGGGGTCTGTGACGTCCCGGCATTTGAAGCGGTCATTGGTTCAAACGTTCCACGCGGTGGAGGGCTGTCTAGCAGTGCGGCTTTGGAGGTGGCGACGGCGACCATGCTTGAGGGCATCACGGATCACCAGTTGGAGCCATTGGAAAAAGCGATTCTCTGTCAACATGCAGAGCATACTTTTGCTGGCATGCCCTGCGGCATTATGGATCAGGTTTCCAGCGTGTTCGGCAAGCCCGGTGAACTCATGTTGCTGGATTGCATCAGTCAGGAAATACAAGCCGTACCTTTTCGCGAGGAAGGCGTTTCGGTGCTTATTACCAACAGCAACGTCAAGCATGAGTTGACAGGCGGTGAATACGCAGAACGAAGACGTCAATGTGAGTCGGCGTTAGAGAAATTGGGCCTGCTGTCTTGGCGGGACGTGACGTTGAGAGACCTTGATTCGGCACGCACCCGGCTGACCAATGACGAGTTGGCATGCGGACGCCATGTCGTAGCCGAAATCGCGAGGACTTTGGATGCAGCTGAAGCCTTTGCAAACGGTCAGTGGGCGTCAGTCGGTGAGCTGATGTACTCCAGTCACGAATCGTTGCAGAAAGACTTTCGAGTCAGTTGTGCTGAACTCGATGCATTAGTCCGAATCGCTCGCGAGATAGGTTTTGAGGACGGTGTCTATGGGGCACGAATGACGGGAGGTGGTTTCGGTGGCTGTATCGTCACATTAGTGCGTTCGGACCGTGCAAAGGCGGTACGCGAAAGAATTTTGAATCAGTACGAAAATGAAACCGGTGTCCAAGGGAGTGCTTTCACAAGCCGCCCGGCGGTCGGTGCTCACCTGATCAAAAGAAATGCTCATGACAGCTGAACATTCACATAGGCGATTTAACTCACTGACCGGAAACTGGGTGTTGTTTTCTTCGCATCATGACGTGACTCCTGAGCAAGCTGCTGGTCGGCTGCGAAACGTGTCAGACATCCATTATTCTGGATCGGAGTGCGATCAATGAAGGTGCTGGTAACAGGCGGCGCGGGTTACATCGGAAGCGTAACTGTCGAGCAACTAATCGAGGCCGGGAATCAGGTCGCTGTGTTCGACAATCTCTCGCAAGGTCATCGTGCGGCGATCCACGAAGATGCGAAGTTTATTCAAGGCGATTTGGCTCACCGTGAGAGTATTGACGGTGCAGTCACTGAATTTTGTCCCGACGCTGTCATGCACTTCGCAGCGAAGTCGTTGGTGGGTGAGTCCATGCAGTCGCCATTTCTTTACTTAGGTGATAACGTTCGCAACGGCTTGAACTTGCTCGAGAGTGTTGTCGATCACGGTATCGAAAGGTTCATTCTGTCATCAACAGCCAACCTGTTTGACAATCCAGCGACAATTCCGATTGACGAACAAGCAAGTATTGTTCCCGGAAGTCCCTACGGGGAGTCCAAGTACATTCTCGAACGGATGCTTCACTGGCTCGATCGAAGTGGAAAGCTGAGGTTTGCTGCACTGCGTTATTTCAATGCGGCAGGTGCGACGCACTTACGAGGTGAAGATCATTCCCCGGAAACTCATTTGATTCCCTTAGTGCTTCAGGTTGCACTGGGGCAACGCAAGGACATAAAAGTCTTTGGTGATGACTATGAGACTCCTGATGGGACTTGTATTCGTGACTACATTCACGTGGCAGACCTTGCTCAGGCACACAGGCTGGCGTTACACGCGATCGATCAAAAGTCCCAGGTTTATAATTTGGGGAATGAGCTTGGTTTCAGTGTTACGCAAGTACTTGATACGGCCCGAAAAATCACAGGTCATCCCATTCCGAGTGAAGTTGTCGGGCGGCGGCCGGGAGATGTCGCGACACTGGTTGCAGCGAGTGCCAAAGCACGGGCTGATCTTGGTTGGAAACCGGCACACCCAAAGATTTCACAAATCATAGAATCCGCATGGAGGTGGCACTTCGACCATCCCCATGGTTACGAAAAATAGATAGCTATCAAAGGAAATCCGTGTAGCCTATCGGTCAGGCGAATTTACTCACTACCAGTTTCGATACATTAGCAAAGGCGGCTACCTTGTTTTTAACAATTGCTTCATTTGTTTGCTTCACTGCCCTTGTTGCGTTTCTCACGTGGCGGATTACTCGCAACAGTGATGTTGAGAGTGACGAAGGCTACTTCTTGGCGGGCCGTAGTTTGACAGGCGTCTTCATCGCCGGGTCGCTGTTACTGACGAACCTTTCTACGGAACAACTTGTTGGCTTAAACGGAGATTCGTTCAAAGATGGGTTGTCGGTAATGTGCTGGGAAGTTGTCGCAGGTATATCTCTTGTCATTTTGGCATTAGTGTTTCTGCCACGGTACCTGAAGTCGGGTATCGCGACCATTCCGCAATTCCTGGAAATGCGATACGGACGCTCTGTGCGTTCGGTTACCGCCGCAATCTTCATTGTGGCTTATATGATGATCTTGTTGCCGTTTGTTTTATTTTTAGGAGCGAATGGACTCAATGGCATGCTGGGCCTGCATGTGAAGTTTGGTGTCGACGAACTGACAATGATTTGGATGTTGTTGGTCTTCATTGCTACGCTCGGGGGAGCCTATGCAATTTTTGGTGGGCTTAAAGCAATCGCAGTCAGTGATACGTTCAACGGTGCTGGACTACTCGTTGGTGGTCTCATGATTACGTTCTTTTCGTTGCAATTGATCGCTGGTAGTGAAGGTGGCTTCGTAGGTGCGTTTGAGAAGATCGAAGCTGCCGACCCCGATGCGTTTCAGTCGCTGGGGACATCGGACGAGTCAACTCATTGGCCAACATTATTTACTGGCGTGTTGTTACTAAACTTTTTCTACTGGACGACGAACCAACAAATCATTCAACGAACATTCGGTGCCAAGAACTTGGCTGAAGGTCAAAAAGGTGTCTTGCTGGCAGCGTTCTTCAAGATCCTAGCACCGTTGATTTTGGTGCTGCCCGGAATCGCGGCGGCTTATTTAGTTGTTACAGCGGAAGATCCGCAGATGATCGAGTCTGTTGGAATGACTGATGATGGGTCATGGAATACCAGTCGGGCTTATGGTGCGTTGGTCGCGCGAGTACTCCCAAATTGGTTGCTTGGGTTTTTTGCCGCGGTCGTGACCGGCTCAATTCTCTCGACCTTCAACTCGGTACTGAATTCGGCGGCGACGCTATTTTCACTCGACGTGTACAAACAGTACATCAATCCGTCAGCGACAGGTAGCCAGGTACGACGTTCTGGACAAATTTGCAGCTTCGTCGTCGCCATACTGGCTGTGATCGCCGCACCGTTCGCGTTCTACGGTCGTGATGGAGTGTTCAGTTTCTTCCAAGGTTTGAACGGTGTCTACTTCATACCGCTGGCCGCTGTCATTCTTGTTGGTCTGTTCAATAGCTGGGCAGATGGGCGGTCGGCGTTGGTAACGTTGATCAGTGGATTATTCTTCATGGTACTCGGTACGTTCTTTGCCGGTGGTAAGGGTGGCTGGTTGGATAGCACGTTTGGCAGTCCGTTTCATTACATGGGCGCTGTGTTCGTGCTGCTGGTCACATTACAACTGGTCTTGTCGCAGCTTGGTTTCCGTCGTGAGACCGCGTACGAACAGATTGATGTGCAGGCCGTTGATTTAACTCCGTGGAAACCCGCACCGATTGTTGGCGCGATGCTTTGTGTGTGTGCCATTTCCATTTACGCCTACTTTGCTATGTAGGGCAGAACACCAGCCTGTGGTCTGCCTTTTACAATCAATAACCCCAAAACGCACTCTTAAAGGATACAGTGATATGCAACCTAATCGTCATACTACGAGTCTACTCGCTCTTGTTTGTAGGCTGGCAGCTTGCACAACGCTTTTGGTCTCGACTGCGTCGGCGCAGGTGAGGGACTTCGACTCGATCAAGCTCTACACGTTGGAGAACGAATCCGGTATGACGGTTCGCGTCACCAACTATGGTGCGATTATCACATCAATTATCGTTCCCGACCGAAACGGGAAGCGAGCCGATGTGGCACTTGGCTACGACCGTGTGGAAGACTATATCAACGCTGTCGATAAACCGTACTTCGGAGCCGTCGTTGGCCGCTACGGTAATCGTATTGCGAAGGGTGAATTTACGTTGGACGGCGAGACCTATTCGCTCCTGCAAAACAACGGCGAGAACCATTTGCACGGTGGAGCAATCGGGTTCGACAAAGTTGTCTGGGCCGTTGACGAATATGTCGAAGGCAAATCATTAACTCTGTCGTACCTCGCTAAAGACAAGGAGGAAGGCTACCCAGGCAACCTGGAATTAATAATTGTCTACACGTTGGCTGATGATAATTCACTTGTTGTTGATTACCACGCGACGACCGATAAGGCAACGCCGATAAACGTGACTCAGCACACCTATTTCAACTTGAAGGGTGAGGGCCAGGGCACAATTCTTGATCACAAATTGATGCTCAACGCGAAGACGTTCACTCCGGTTGACGAGAGTCTGATTCCGACAGGTGAGATGCCCGCTGTTGCTGGAACTCCGTTCGACTTTACGACGGCCAAAGCCATCGGTCGCGATATTGACCAGCAAAACGAGCAACTCGTCTTTGGGCTTGGTTATGACCACAACTGGATTCTTAACAAAGACGGCAAAGAAGGTGAACTCTCGCTCGCTGCGCAAGTCTACGAGCCCTCATCTGGTCGCGTAATGGAAATCTATACGACCGAACCAGGTATTCAGTTTTATTGTGGTAACTTTCTCGATGGTCGACTGAAGGGTAAGTCTGGTAAGCCGTACGTTCATCGTGGTGGATTCTGTCTCGAGACGCAGCACTTCCCCGACAGCCCAAATCAACCGAACTTCCCATCAACAATTCTGAAACCGGGTGAAACGTATGAGTCGAAGACGGTATTCAAGTTTTCAGCAAAATAGCCATCACAAGAATGACCATATGAAAACAATGCAAAGGCAAACATTTCGGTGTTGTCTTGCATTGGTAGCATTTCTTTCGATCCTGCTGTCAAAGAACAGTCTCGTTTTTGGTGATGACCGCCCTAATGTGTTGCTGATTCTTGTCGATGACTTGAAGCCAGCCCTTGGATGCTACGGCGACCCAATCGCTCAAACACCCAATATTGACGCGTTGGCCGCACGCGGGATGCGGTTTGATATGGCGTATTGCAATCAAGCGGTTTGCGCGCCGTCGAGGTTCACGTTGATGCTAGGCTCGCATTCGACATCGACGGGTCTCTATGGACTTGGCAGTCAATTGCGACAAGCCCTTCCCGAAGCCGTCACATTGCCACAGTATTTTGCCCAGCAAGGTGGTTATCGCACGGAGTCGCTCGGCAAAGTTTTTCATGTTGGGCACGGAAATCAAGGTGATCCAGAATCGTTCAGCGTGCCTCACTATCACGATAAGGTGATTGAGTATCTCGATCCGGCCAGCTCGAATGGGGGCGAGTTGACTCGTGAGGAAGCATTTTTCACGAATCAGAGGCTTGATCAAGTCAACTCATTACCGCGGGGCGCTGCTTTTGAATCTCCGGATGTTGCTGACGTGGCGTATGCTGACGGTCGGGTTGCAGCCGAAACGATGAAACGATTGCGGCGTGCGAAAGAGCGGCGTATCAAAGATGGCACACCGTTCTTGATCGTGGCCGGGTTTGCTCGTCCTCACTTGCCGCTGTGCGTGCCAAAGAAGTACTGGGACCGGTTCGATCCAGTGAAGTTGCCAATGCCTGAATTCGAGGAACTGCCCACTGATGCTCCCTCGGTCGCAGGCAAACGTGGAGGTGAGATTCGAAACTACTTTCCTGTGCCGGACAAGGGAGATCCGGCATCGATCCCGGAAGAAGTAAAACGTAAATTGATTCACGGCTATTACGCCAGCACAAGTTTCGTCGATGCACAGATTGGCAAAGTAGTTGATGAATTGGACCGGTCGGGCTTGGCTGATAACACGATCATTGTTTTGTGGAGTGACCATGGTTTTCATCTTGGTGATCTTGGTATCTGGACCAAGCACACCAATTACGAGCAGGCTAACCGTATACCAATTCTTATCACCGCTCCCGGCATCACAACACCAGGATCGTCCACGCAACAGCTTGCTGAAAGCGTTGACATTTTTCCAACGCTGGCGGAATTGGCGGGCCTGCCTCCCCCGAACGTGCCGCAGCCAATAGACGGTGTAAGTCTTGTGCCGGTGTTGAAAAACCCGGACGTACGGGTAAGAGGCCACGCATACCATGCATACCCGAAGAAAAAGCTCGGGCGAGCCATTCGGACGGAACGATACCGCCTCGTCGAGTGGCGACAAGTCGGTAAATCAATCGAGTCCGCCGAGTATGAACTCTATGATTATAAGACCGACCCACAAGAGACTCGCAACCTTGCTGCAGACAATCCGGACATTGTTGTGGCGTTACGAAAGATACTGGCAAAGTGCCCGCAACCGATTGGGCGAAAAGGCAAATCCAAACCAGCAACGACAGCGGTACCAGCCAAAACACCTCAGCCAGTGGCCACGATCGAACAATCAAGGAAAGAAGCCCTTGTTGAAGTTCCAACCGACAGAAAACCTGCCCCAGTGATGGATGCCAAGACAATCCGTGCAGGGCTTAAGTCTCATGACAAGGCGCTGTATATCAAATCGGGTTGGATCCGCGATCCGTATATCTCGATCGGTCCCGAGAAGAAGTATTACTACCTGACGGGCACGCAGCCAAACGAAAATGACCCTCGGGAAGCCAGGGATCCATACAACATCGGATTGGGTGAAGAGAGCATCGTTGGTCACCAAGTCCGGTTATGGCGTAGCAAGGATTTGATTCAGTGGGAATCACTCGGACCGATCTATACAGTTGACGATACGATGAAGGCTAAGAGCGGCAAAAAAATTGCAAAGCGTCTGATCTGGGCGCCAGAAGTTCATTGGTTGGCAGACAAAGGCTGCTGGGCATTAGTGCACTGTCCGAAGAAGCACTCCAGCCTGGCACTGACCAGCGGTGCGGAGTTGCAAGGTCCTTGGACGCACCCGATGGCTGGCAACATGGGGCAGCGGCACGACCCTTCGATTTTCACGGACGATGATGGCACGCGATATCTGTTGTGGGACAACACATTCATTGCTCCGCTCAACGATAGCCTTACAGGCTATACCGCCGAGCCGGTGCGAATTGATCCTGCTGGTTCTCGTCCGGGGCCAGACGACAAACCCATCAGTCACATCGGTCATGAAGGAGCGACCATGATCAAAGTCGGTGGCAAGTACGTTCACTTGGGCACAGCATGGTCAACTGATCAAGGGCGAAAGGGTTCGTACAACCTTTATTACTGCGTTGCTGACAAGATCACTGGCCCCTACGGCCCTCGCAAATTTGCCGGTCGCTTCCTTGGTCACGGAACACCTTTCAAGGATATGAACGGCCAGTGGTGGTGCACTGCCTTCTTTAATGGGAACGCGCCACCTGAATCACGGGACGATATTGTGTCGCGGAACATCGGCGACAACGCCAGGACAATCAACGAACAAGGTGTGACTATCGTACCGCTTGATGTTCGGGTGCTCGACAATGGTGAAGTCTCTATCCGCGCGAAAGATCCGGCGTACGCAACCCCCGGGCCGGATGAAATCCAACAGTTTGCTACAGAATCAATAAACTAGCCCAGGGAGAAGAGATTGCAGTGTGAGCTCAAACATGCGGTTCACTGTTGGAAATAAAATGCCACGAGATCAACGCCTGAAATCGAACCCAGCATTACCGTCAAAAACTTGAACGAACGTTGTGAGAGGGTAGTCAGCCAGAGATAAAGCAAAATCATACTGAGAGAATAGTAAGGAGCATCCATGAACCGTCTCACCTGCTCCACTCAAGCGAAAACCCTCAGGCTCTTCGTACGTTGTCTTGTCCCACACGTCGGAAGCCTATGTCACGCCTGACAATATGTCTCAATACGCGTACGGATCGTCTCATTCTGTTTCTTGCTTAGCCGGGTAGAATGACGTCGGGTTTTATTTTTTAAATTCAGAATCGGACGATTTTTATGTGTTCTACATTGCGGTTGTTCGTGGCAGCGATTCTTTTTTTCGCGACGTTCTACTCGGATGCTATAGCTCAGGAACAGCCAAATATCATTGTGATTCTGGCAGACGATCTGGGATATTCCGACCTGGGTTGCTTCGGCGGAGAGATTACAACTCCAACACTCGATTCACTTGCCAAAAATGGGCTTCGATGTACCCAGATGTACAGCACTGCTCGCTGCTGTCCCTCGCGTGCGAGTTTGCTGACCGGTCTCTACCAGCATCAAGCGGGCGTAGGCCACATGGTCTATAGAGATTGGGGCGAAGGGTATCAGGGTTCACTGAATGAAAAGTGTCTTACGCTTGGTGAATCGCTTAAAAGTGCTGGATACGCAACATTTGTGAGTGGAAAGTGGCATGTTGCTGCCCACAATGACCCACCTGCACATTCCCTTCCAGAGAATCGCGGCTTTGATCGGTCGACTGTTGTGCGAACGCATATCGATAGTTACTGGAAGGTTTTGGCGGGCTGTGACATCTACCGCGATGGCGAAATTTTTATCAAAGGAGATAACGAAAAAAACAATCTCAGAAATCCTTACCAGCCAGATCAGGATTTCTATACGACAGACTTCTTTACGGATGTTGCGATTGAGTACATGGAAGACGCTCTCGCTGTAGATAAAAAACCTTTTTTCCTTTACTTGGCATATAACGCCCCACACTTTCCCCTTGAAGCCCCTGATGAAATCATTGCCGAGTATGAAGCTAATTTTGAGGATGCCGAGTGGCTCGCAACATGGGGTAGCGGATGGGATGATATGCGACAGGAAAAACTTGTCAGGCAAAAGGAACTTGGTGTTGTTGCTCAGCAACAGCAGCTTCCCATTGTGGACTCATTTCATAATCAGTCAGTCATGCCTGGCCTGCAGACCGGAACAAAACTCGTTCATTTGCCAGCGTGGAATGATCTTCCGGACGATGTGAAAAAAGAGACTCTGTTCCGCCGTAGCATTTACAACGCCCAAATTACCTCGATGGACGACAACATTGGGCGAATCGTACGTATGCTCAAAGCCGAGGGTGCATATGAAAACACACTGATTATTTTCGTTTCCGATAACGGCTGCTCCGGTGAAATGGGTGTCTTTGGAACCCATTTCAAGGGAGGAATGTATGACTATACGGCAGGAAAATTCGAAAAGGGGAAATTTATTCCTGGTGGGGAAAAAGAAACGGACGCATGGGCCGTCAAGGACAGGCTCGGAGGGGTCGGCTATCAAAAAGACAACTACGACTTGTGGAAGAAGTTCAGCGGCTGGGCAACCTCTCAGGGCCAAGGATGGGCAGCCTATTCAAATACCCCATTTCGAAAATTCAAAAAGTTTGTTCATGAAGGGGGAATAGCTTCACCGTTCATTGCACACTGGCCCAGAGGCCTGAAGTCGAAGAACAAAATTGTAAGTCGCCCGTACTTCCACTTTATTGACATCATGCCCACTCTTTTAGACGTGGCAGGCATTCAGTACCCGGATCATTATCAAGACAAGGCGCGCGTACCCTTGGAGGGAATCAGCATGCTTCCCTATCTTGTTGATCCTGAAAAATCGATGCCTGATCGGTCACTGTTTTGGCAACATGAAACACATTCCGCGGCACGGAAAGGGAACTGGAAAATTGTCACCGATAATGACCGTGCATCTCCAATCGACTGGGAATTATATAACCTCTCGAATGATCGGAGTGAGACGCTCGATATTGCTGATCAGCATCCAGAAATTGTGTCAGCGATGGACGATGCGTGGCAGAACTTTGCCAATCGGGTGCATGCGAAACCCTTTCCGGAAGACCGGGGTTTTCCGACTGTGCGAAGTTCGGTGAAAGGAGCCAATGGTAGATCTCTCATTGATAGTTGGGAGCCAAAGACTTCCTCTGATATTAGGATTTCTCGTCTCAGTTTCCATCCGAACAAGGGCAGCACAGAGTGGTTCGAGTATGAGTTTGAGGAACCACAGGAAATAACAACTGTAGGAGTGTATTGGTTTGATGAAGCTCAGGCTGCTGCGTCGTTCAGGAATGAACGGAAAGAGATTCTTCCGCAGTCATGGCGAGTTCTGTCTTGGCTTAATAATGAATGGAGCGAAGTGGATGTTCGGGAAAAAGATCCGGGTGTTGAAAGAGACCAATACAACTATGTGACATGTGTCCAGCCAATCACTACCAAGAAAATACGTGTCGAAGTGCAGCTCCACGACAAGCTATCTGGGGGGGTGTTGGGGTGCCGGTTTCATGCTCCAGCCCAAAAGGATGTAGAACCCGAAAGTGATGATCCTGATCTTGAGCTCCAACGCATCAAGGCACTGGCGAAGTCCACCCTTGATGATGACGTCGATGAGTTCAATGGCTATTCCCACCTCAATGGAAATCGACCTGAATTCGACGGCTGGCTCAATAAGCAAAATAATAAAACCTTTTTACAAGAGTCGATACCAAAGTTCCTCTGCTCACACGAAGATTACACTGAGGTCTTCAACTATCGCTGGTGGATGGTCACAAAGCATCTGAAGGAATGGGAAGAGGACAACAAAAACTATTTTGTCTTCACGGAGTTTCCAGGCTTTCCTGGCTGGGCATCAAACAGTGGTGCCATCCCTGCTCCTGCAGGACACCAGTTCTATGATCTTCGGTGGATGCGAGATCCTCAGTATCTGAAGTCGTATGCTGAATATTGGCTCAGTGGTCCACCGTCTCACAAAATGCAGTATCAAAATAATTGTTGGCTCTCAACACTACCTCGTCCGCAAAGCCATCATTACACAAGTTGGATGATTGATGCTTCTGAAGCTATGCTGAAAATACATCCTGATGCTCAGTGGCGAGACCGATTGCTTCCATCCATGGAACGTCATCAGGAAATCTGGGATCTTATCTTCGGAGTCAATGCTCCTCAAACCACGACGCACGGTCTCTACAAGTGCCTCGATATGTACGATGCTAATGAGTTTACGATCTCAACTACGCTTGGTTTGATTGCTTCTGAAGGAAGTTTTTCTGACTACACTGCGGAGTTGAACAAGGAGGAGCCCTATAAGGGTGAAGAACGCTGGCGGCGGTACTTTACAGATGGCAAAGGGTGGCAAGCAGCATTCAATGAAGGCTTGAAAAGCAAGCCGCTGGTCTATCCGCAGGCCTTTGACCTCGATAATTATCAAACGCAGCCGCAGCCTTTTGGCGGAAATCATGATTGGTATATCGATAAAGATGGCGAAAGGAAGACAAAAAACCCGAACAGCTACCCAAACTGTTTTACGGTCCGTCCGTCACTGAATTGTTACATGTACGGAAATCTTCTTTCCCTTGCCAATCTCTACTCCCTTCAGGCGGCGGAAGACGGTGACCACTCTTCCAAGCAAAAAGCTGATGTGTACGCGAAGCGAGCATCTGAACTTCAGCAGAACATTCTTGATTCACTGTGGCACCATCCGTCACCTGAGGATGCCTTTGTTTTTTACAAGAAACGTGGGTCGATCGATGACCCCTTTTTCTATTCTCGCCTTGCCGGAGACAACCTGCACACGGGAGGTGTTGTCGATCAGTTAAGCCTTGTTCGAGAAACGGTCGGCTATACGCCGTGGTATTTCTCCATGCTTCCTCGTGATGATAGTCAATACGATATCGCATGGAAGCAGTTCGGTGATGAAATGGGTTTTCGGCAACCTTTCGGCATGTCTACCACTGAGTATCGGCATGATTTTTTTAATGAGATGTCATATGGCTGGAATGGTCGTGGATGGCCCTTCCAAAACTCCGTCGTCTACAAAGCGTATGCCAAGTACCTCCGAGACTATAAAGCAACTCGAAGTACGATCAGCGAGAAGGATCGTCAGCTGCTGTATGACCATGTGACCCAATATGTCGAGCTTCATGGCCGCCGTCGCAGTATTGGCGAATGGTATCTACCCCGTACTGGAGGATACCGGATGCCTGGTGGGGGCGATGTTGTGCAAAGTTTGCCTGCCATGGGTAAAGGGTTTGGGGATGTTCAAGACTATTTTCACTCAACGTTTCCTGATGTGCTCATTGAAGATCTCATTGGGTTTCAGGGTAGTCACGGCGACAGTTTTGAGGTTCACCCTCTGCTACCAAAAACAAAATGGAAATTCTTCTACCTTGGGGACATTCGGTATCACGGCCATGACATCGATATTCTTTGGAAAGAAGATTGGTCTTCAAGGACTCCCGGCATGCAGAGCAAACTCTTTGTGTGGGTTGATGGAAAACGAGTTGCTGAAAGCAATGATCTGAATAGTCCCCTGCAAGTATCCCTGCATTAATTGGTCATCCATATCCACCTCCTCAAGCTCTAGACTTATGTCCATTCTAAAATTCTCCGAACACTTCTTTTCTGCAGTCCTTTTTTTTGTCACGTGCTGCGTCTTTCACCTATCAATTCACACGCAGATCATGGCAAGTGAACGGCCAGCGTTTACAGATTATTGCAGCCGCCTTGAACACGATATCCAAGGTCGTAAGCACGGTTTTCTTGCAGGCAACGTGACCTACTACGTTGGTGGATTTCACGCGAGTTGGAGGACCATTGAGGATGAAACCATAGGCCTGACTCATCCCTTCTATCATGACCTTCGCGCTCGTGGTGCCGCGCGTGTGCAAAGTGAGATCACTGGTACAGAGAATACAGGTACTGGCAATGATTACATGAGCTGGGAATTCTACAAAGACACCCGTGTGTTGTATGGAAGTGTCATTGTAAACGGAAAGACCTATGAGACGCCCAAGCCGCGCATCATGCGATGGCGTCCCGATCAGGTCATTTGTGAATACGACCTTGATGGTATCACGATTCGAGAGCAGAAGTTTATCGGAAGTAATGATGCAGCGGCTTCAATCATCACTTCGTCAAAGCCAGTCACCCTGCGATTCACTGGCCAGAGCTTGTTTACGCGGAATAGCGTCTCGTCGCAGGCTGCTGCCAGGCTTGATGAGTCAAAACACTCGATTTTGATCACTGAGGCTGGCACGATCAAATCTCGTCCGGACCCGGGCGGCCCCGAACGTATTGGTCCATCTGTTTATTCCGGTATGACCACAGTCCTGAGTGCTTCAACGGAACTCGCAACAAGCCTTGTTCTTGAGAAAGATGCCAAGGGAGTCATGCACTACACCTTTTCAATTCCGTGTGATTCCAAAGGCGCTGTTGTCTCTTGGGCGATGCACGATGATGAAGCCACGGCAATACAGGCTGGCCATGACATGATTGATCATCATGCGGATGCCCTTGCTGAGAAAACAACGTCTATGAATCAGCTCCTGAATGATGAAATTCCTTGGTTTCGTTGTCCTGATAACAAGTTTGTAGATATTTACTACTACCTTTGGTCGCTTTACCTGATGTATTCAATTGATGTAGGCAGTGGGTGGGAGATGGAGAACCACACACAGACTGCTGTGAATAACTTTCTTGGTCTTCATCGTTATGATGCGATGTTCCAAATAAAAGTTGGGTCGTGGGCCGCTGACAAGGCTCACTACGGCTACGGAAATGTCCTAACATGGAAGCATCTCACTGAAAACGATCGATTTCGTGAACTGCCAAATGGCATTCGTATGCTTTCTGATAACAAGGGGACCTCCTGGCATAGTGGTGCCTACGGTGGAGAAATGTCTGAGCATGTTCTTGGTGCATGGCAGATTTACGAGCACACGGGTGACGCTGAGTTTCTACGAGCAAGTTACGAAGATCATTTTGAAAAGCTTTTTCGCAAGAGACTCACGAATTTTTCGATGAATGAATTCGAGGTGGCTGAAACACTTGCTCGTATGGCATCGGTTCTTGGGAAAGAAGCAGATGTAAAGCACTGGCAATCACTGGTGCGAACTGATCCTGACCATGTTCGACTCATGTTTGATCAGCGGTGGGAGATGAACGGTATAGAAAAGTATTTTGCAGGTCCAAAGAGTGGATTGATTGGGACGAACTCATTTTGGGCAATGCGTTCGCCGTATTTCCCGAAAGAATATGCTGAAGAAATGGTGCAGCACTGGGCAGTTGATCGCGAGAAGGGTTTCTTTGGTGAGTTCTTTCCACTTGCCATGTCAAAAAAATCAATGCAGGAGTTCGACACGAAAGTGGATCATTCCTTTGGGTATACGCCAGACACTGCCTACTTCATGCTCGACGGAATGTTTTGCCAAGGGCTTTCTGTTGCACCAGAACTAACACTCAATCACATTGGCAATTACAACTGGCATGACGAATGGAACATTCCTGTTGCACCAGAGGCGTACCGCCGTGACCGCACGCTTTTTGGAGACCAGTATTCAAACTTCAACGCTGGAAAAATTCTGTTGTACCTTGAAGGGTTAGGTGGGCTCAAGTATTCCATCCCTGAGAATAAACTGCTCGTGCGACCAGCCCTACCGGACGACTGGGAATGGATGGAAATTCGACTGCCACTCAAGGGTGAATGGACAACGATTCGCTATGAGAAAGATAAAGTAGATGTCTCGGGGTCGCCATTATCATGGGAGCAAATTTCGAGAGGTAATTCAAATTGACAGAACGCCATGTTTTGGAGGTTTTGGCTGGTCAACAATTCAAGTGTATCGCGATGTTGGACATAATGCTGAGTCCTGTTGTTCAACAAAAGAATCTGATGAAGTCGAATGGAGTCAAGCTTACGTAGTCTGGTAAGACTATCCTCTTTCAGAACCAGAGATCAGATTTTTGGTCCAGATACAGTTTGTCAAGATTTTCCTTACAGTGCTTTATTTTTGCTGTGCTTTCCTTCAACTTTTTGCTGAGTTCAAGACGGTCTTCTTGTGATAAACCTGTTTCGTTCAACTGTTGATTCAACTGATCAACCTTGAGTTGAGTTTCAAAAGTCCACTTTTCAAGTTCTTCTAAACGGGTTGCGTAGACCTCTTCCATCGTCCATGCACCTACCTTTTGAAGATACGCATCCAACTCTCGCACCATTTCTGCCGTTTTCTCCGGCATCTTTTTCGTCAAGTCATTTGTTTCACCCATATCTTTTACGACATCAAATAACTTGAGTTCACCCGAATTAAGATGTCGCATCAGTTTGAAATCACCGCTTCTAAATGCGGTTATTGGCACGGTATAGTGTGCGGGAAAATGAAAAATGAAGCCGGTGTCACGCGCGTCAAGTGTCCCATCATTGCCATGCTCAAAAACGGGTCGCAGGCTGACTCCATCCAAATCGTTCGGCAGTGCAATGTCGCTGTCAGCAAGATCATGAATTGTTGGTAAATAGTCCCACTGTGCTACCGGTTGATCACACTGAGAATTCGCAGCAATGCCTGGCCCAGCCACAATCATTGGAATACGCAAGCCACCCTCCCACATTTTGGCTTTGCCGCCTTGGAGAGGAGCGTTGCTTTGGCCTCCGCCGTTATCTGAAGAAAAGATGACGTAAGTGTTATCCTCGAGTCCCTGTGCCTTGAGTTCGTCTAGGACCATTCCAATCGATGTGTCCATGTTCTCCATCATGGCTGCGTAATTAGCTCGCTCCCAAAGAGCTTGGAGCCTCTTTGGCATATCATCTGCGTTTTTGTCAAACGGTGAAATATCTGGAATTCCACCTTCAATGCTGTTCTCTTTGGCAAGGATCTGAAGATATTTATGACGCGTGCTTTTGAGGGATGTATTCCGTACGTGCACGGCATAATGAGAGACCATCATGTAAAACGGTTTTTGGTCACGGCCGCGTTCCGTAAGAAAATTTTTAGCAGTCTCTGCCAGACTGAAGACACGCTTGGGGTCATCATCCGGGATTGGAGTTTTGTTGACTGGTTCCCACCAATCACCATGTGCATTTCCGTTTGGATGTTTATGGTGAAAATCGGTCACATCATAGCCGTGATCTTTAAACCAATGCATCGGCGTACAGCCTTTGCCAAAGAAAGCCGTGATGTAGCCTTTATCAGCCTCTTTGAGCATTTCTGCAATCGACAGGTTCTTTCCTAAATCAATCTGTTTTTTGTTCATCACAACGTCATGAATTGATATGCAGCCAACACGTGCCGTCGTTTTGCCAAACTGGAGGCTGGCTCGTGATGGAGTGCATACTGGTGAGGGACAATACGCATTAGAAAATCTCATGCCTCTTTTAGCTAACTTCTCAAGGCTTGGGGTTTGATGAAGTTCATGGGCTAATTTAGGACGATCCTTCATCATCGGAACGCTTGTCTGCGTGTAGCCAAGATCATCTGCATAGATGATGAGAAAGTTTGGTGGTTCAGCTGCGTTCGCCGTAAACGCAATGAGTGTGCATGCAATATTGGCTAAAAATTTCATTACCTATTCCCGCTAGTCTTGTTTCTTGCTTGATTAGTCTCAGTTCTTCTCCTGCCGTTAGAGCATCACGGAAAAAGGTGCTCCTTATTATTAACTTGCACTTTGTCCGAGGGCGCTTTTATCGCTCGGCTTTTCGTTATGCACTGCTAGTGACACGATCATTCAACCGGTTTTTAATGCTGGTGATTTTTCAGTCACCGCGTTGAATCATGGCTTGATGACGATTGGCATTTGGTTATGCAAAAGCTACTGCAAAGATTTTGTTAATTAGATTTTGACGAGACGTCGAATGTGAACTCGTTTTTCCCTGATACAACCTGTGCAGTAAATGGGCTTGTCTCAGAATTGTTGTACTTTTCTGGGACAATAACTTTGGGCTTTGCCCTGCTAGCCTCTTGGTTGAGTCGGTCATGCTCAGGTGTGCCGTACCTTGGGTCATCTTCAGTGATGTTTGGGAACTCCGGCATTTCAACTTTTGTGACGGTCACACTGTAGTCACCGACTGCTGTACCTGCACCGGGTTGTGCTCCTTTTACATTTAAAGTGAATGAACCATCGGATTGTGTCATTCCTGCTGCACCTATTCCACCAGAGCCTTTGGGTGAAAAGAACACAGTGGCACCCTCAAGAGGAGTTCCATCAAGTGTCACAACACCTTGCACGTATTCAACCGCCGGCCCAGACTGGCCGCATCCGCTAGCAAAGAGAGTGAGTACAGAGAAGAGTGTCAGACAAAAGTACGTGTGATGACAAGAAAGTTGTCGCATTGTAGTCCTTGTGAGTAAACCAGATAGGTATGGTGGTGAGATCAAGAGAATGAAAACGGTTGAGTAAACAGATGATGCATCCGCTGTTCTGTGTAGCATCTTCGTTGAATAAAGATGCCACACAGAATGTTGGATATTCAATGCTGATTAAGGTGCAGAGGCCACTTCGCCACCAGAAATCGAACCAAGCGCACCTAAGACACCTCGCTGACTGGCGCCCTTGTACCCGAGCCCACCCGTTTGTCGATGTGAAGGGTTTCCAGCGTCAATATTATCATTGATAAAATTGACAGACCCATCGACCATGGTCATCACTGCACCGCCAGGATGATAACTACTCGCTGGAAGGCATGCCCAATTTTCATTACCAGTACCGCAGCGGGCAGAGTTAGGAGCCGCATGCGTGAAAAATAGCGTAAACCCTTCTTCCGAGTCACCCCATCTGACTCCGGGGCGCTGATTGATCGCGGTGGTGCTGCTTGTGTATTTATAGTCGGCACCGATGATCGCGTCACACCCTGCAGGCCCGGCCAGGCCACCGTTCATAGAAGCGGTGATGCCGTAGCCACCTGCTCTTGAATCTCCACTAAAGTCACAAATCCGAGCTTCTCCTAACATAATCGTGTTGGATGTGCCATCCGTGATGTCTTTTAGTTCGACACCCTTCATCTCATTCTTATTATTCCAACTTTGAATCCCTGGACCCCCTGGCCCTCTTACCTGAGAGTGCCATCGTTCGAGTCGTATGTCCCCTCGATTGATTCTATAGTTGGTTCGGCCACGAGTAGTATTTCCACTTGTACGTGAGCCAAAGGGGTCTGAGGGGCACAGCAACTCGGTGAGTTCTGTGTCGATCGTATCCTGCCCATTTATTCTTTGACTGTTGCCACCGCGCCACGGCTTCATGTTGGTATCCGTCGTAATTTTTTGAATCAAATTTGGAAAGTGAGTTGTAGCTGAAAACTCCGCGAGAGTGTTGTCTAAGGACCGGTTGGAGTTTTCTTCCCAGAAAATTTTCTCTGAAAGAAAGCGATGACAGAGCTTAGGCCATTTGCTCAGGTCATCTTCGATGGCGCCGCCAAATGTCTTAGGATACCCTTCGGCACCGATAGTAGTCGTGAGTACAGGGGTGCCAACGGACCAAGCGTCCAATATTTTTCCTTTGATCCCAGCCCCAAATTTCAAAGGTGCAAGTAGGGCAATTTTATTAGACAGAAAAGTTGTTGCCGATGGAGTTTGTCCATGAAATTTAATACTTGTGTCCTTCGAGGCAATTTCCAGAATTTCTTTCGGAGCGTAGGCTCCAGCTAAGTGGAGCTTGGCTTTAGGATTTTGCCTTCGAATCTGTGGCCATAGCTCTTGAATTAGGTATAGGCTAGCCTCTAGATTGGGATGGTGTCGAAAATTTCCCAAGGAGGCGAAGTCTTTTCGTTGTGTAAAATCCTTAATATCTGTTGAAGGATTTGTACAGATAGGCATATAGCAAAGCTTGTCGTTCGGGATATTGAAGGAGTTTTGCAGTAGCTGTATTTCCGCTTTGGAAATTATGAGGCTAAAATCACTGCGATAAATAGAGGCGATTTCTCGCAACAAGCGAGCATAGGTGTCTATGGATAAATCAGACAGATCCAATAAATTGGTAGGGCGAGCCATTTTCTTGGTTTGTTTAGTGATTTGCTCACGATGATGACGTAAGAAGTGTAAGTCTTGAGTATCTAAAATTCGGATAGCATTAGGGCAATTTTCCATAACTCGAAAAGAGAACTGCTCTTCCATGATGAAACGGTCAAAAACCACAATTTCTGGATCTGTCTCTCGAATTATGTGGTCAAAACTGTCGCAGTTTAGGGAGATTGGGCGGCAGGGAATTCCTTTTTTTTGCCAATACTCAGTCCAGCAGCTTTCCTTAGAGTGGGACCAGAGTTCTACTCTGTAGCCTTGTTCTAGCAAGCATTTCAGCAGGTTTGCTGTTCGCGTGCTCGCCGCCGAAGCGTCTAGCTCCGGCCAGATGTAGGCTAAAACTACACAGGTAAAACTCATAGGGTATATATGGCGTAAGGATTTTCAAGTTTCAAGTTTCAAGTGTTTGACCTTTTTTGTAAGAACGACGAGAATGGGTATATGAACCTACTCCTAATTGACAGAGAGTCTTACACTCGAGACATGATTCGATTTGGCTTGCAGGCAGAGATGGATATGCAGATCATTGATGCGAGTAGCTGCCAGGAAGGTATTGAGAAGC
>WLWG01001110.1_pt1 | contig 25443 bp, 26 predicted proteins | sample 6712871 | NCBI WGS metagenome assembly WLWG01 (sample SAMN12718693, study PRJNA515312) | sponge metagenome | isolation source: marine sponge | host: Mycale hentscheli | place: New Zealand: South Island, Marlborough, Capsize Point | collected 2003-05-01
GATGATATATATAATAGGACAAATCTGGGTCTAGGTATATGTACAAAATGCGTAATTAAGTCTGGTCAATAAGATTAAGACCTATTAAGGTAAGGATAAAATCAGATACAATATATATTTGATTTTATGGTAAGGATTATAGAATATAAGTTATGGTCTGGTGATTGAAAAATCGCCCCCACAATTCCAGACCATTTAAGGTAAGGATTAAATAAAAATTAAAATAAAAATTAACACCATAATTACTCGTATGTGAGTTCTCCGATATTTTTGTTATATACATATATGCACGGTTTCTTTTCTTCATCACCATTCCACCCAAGTGCTTTATAATACTCATCTTCTTGTCCGCCTTCATAATCCCAGTAATAAACTTTTTTCTCTTCAACTAAATACCAAAGGAAAGTATGTTTGCGATTTGGGAACTTATTTTTTTTTCTATTAGCATACTTAAGTTTGTTCTCCCCAAACATTAAAGAGTTGTATGTTCCGAACTTGATTTTACGTCTTGATTTCAATTCATATTCGTGAATTACCACACCATCTTTTTTCACCTTAAAATCAAACTCGTTAAACTTATTCCGATAAAAATACACTTCTGCATCTTCGTGTAAATCTTGAATATATTTATAAACAATTCGTTCGTTTCGTTTACCAAAAAAAATATCTGCTTCTTTATCTCTGGACACTTTCAAATACATTTTATTATACTATATACCTAGAAAATATTTTTCGCATAAACGCATAAATAATAATCCCCAGTTATTTTTCATCTTCATCATCTTCTTTTGTTTTGTATGATGGTGCGGAACTCTCTTTAGTTTTGTATGATGGTGCTTTACTTCCACCTTGAGAATATCTCGGTGGGACTGATGATGCTTTTGAACTACTGTCCCCCATCATTCTCTTAATATATCTTGCTTGTGCAACTTCTTCATCTTCTAATTCTTGTAATCTTGATGCTGGGTCTGAACCCACAGAACCTACTAAACTTCCTTCTGATGAACCTTGACGTAAACGTAAAGCAACTCTGGGGTCAATATTTAATAAATCTTCACGTGGGTCGTTTACTGGTCTTACACGTAATTCACCTAAAGTTCTAGCATCTGGATTTATTTGTGGTGGTATTACTGGTGTCCTTGCTTCTGCTATTTGATTTAACATTTGTAATCTTTCTGGACTTATACCATCACCAGCAATCGCTTCCATATCCCTTTGATTTATGGGGTCAGTTTGTTTTCGTAAATCCATATTTCTTAATACATAATCATATACATCTTGATTATCTGCTTGTCTTTGCTCTGGTGGTGTTGGTGGTCGCACTTGTTCTACCCCACCATAATCGTCTTCAAGTTCTCTATCTGCTGGTAATAATTGGTAAGGTTGTGCTTGTAATAATGAGTTCATTAATGTATTTACATTTGTACTTTCTGGGTCAGTCGGTAATTGTAAAGCATTTGGTAAATCTCTAAAAGCATTAAGGTCTTTAAGTAATGGTTCTGCGTCTGGATTTGTAAGTAAAAATTGTCTGATTGCTTCTCTATTACCACCAAATCTAGCAATATCTAATTGGTCATAATTGCTTATAATTCTTTGTGTTAATGATGCTTGGTTTACTTCATCTGGTCTTTCAACACTAGAAGCAATTTCAGTCATAATTTCTTGTAAGCGTTGTTGGTCTGATTGCTTTGCTGGTTTTACATTTTCAGAAATATTCTGAAGTAATTGGGTCATCTGATTAAAATATTGTTGTTGTTGAAACCATATTGGTGGTGTAAGTGTTGTTGGTCTTGGTGAATACCTTACTATCTGATATATAACAGAAGAATATGGTGATAATGCTGGTGGAACACTTAAACTTGGTGTTCTGATTTCAGTTGTGATACTAGATATTATGGTGTCCTTCTTTGCATAAAAAGATTGTGGTGCTTGATATTGAAAGTAAAAATCTTGTTCTGCATTCAGTTTAGAAATAATACCAACACAATTCAATTTACTACCATAATTAGCACTAATATTAAAATCAGTTTTTACTATATCACTCATCACCAAGAAATAAGGAAACTCGGTTTTAATTGGTAAATCTAAAGCAGTTAAGGGGTCGCCTTCAGTAGTAAATACATAACCATTATTCCTTTGTCTATCTGGATTAAATGTTGATTGATAAGCACTATATTCATCTTTAGTTGGGTCTGCGTCTGGTGGGAAATTAGGTCTGAATGTTAATGGTAAACCAGATGTATTAGGTAAACCATAACCAGTAAGATGATTGTTAAACTCCATAGCACCTATACTTGAATATTGGTATTGTGCTTCTTCTTTTATGGGGTCAGAATTACTATCAGTCTTACCTTCAAAGTCTTCTTTTGTTGTATAAAATGGTGTATTTTCTGGTGGTTCTTTTGTAGTAATAAGTGCATCAGCAATATCAATAAGATTATCTGTAGTGCCTAATGGTGTGTATCTTCCAGTTATATCATCAGTTTTACTACCTACAAAATTACCATATATCTGATTATTATTAAATCCTAATTTATTCCAAAATCTATTACCTACTACGTTATAATTATTATTAGTTGTTGGTGCATTTACCTTACTTTGGTCTGTAATAAACCATTCAGTAGATAAATCAATACTATCATCAAGATTACATAATTTCCTTACCGCTTCTGGGGTCATACCATTAGTAAAAAATTGTGATGTCCAATTTTCAATATTAACACCACCACATCTACTTCTTGGTAATTTATATAAATAACCATTCTTACCTACTGGTGATGGGAAATAAATTGTTGTTGAAATCTGGTCGCCAGTCTGCACAATTCCTTCTGGTGTTGCTTCAAACTTACTCATCGCTGGTTGATGTAAGAAATCAATTTTGAAACGTGAATTGGTGTCGTCCCAAGAAAACTCAACATTATTACTACCACAATATTGTGATGCTAAACACGGAACATTATTACTTGGATTAACAGCAAAAGTAATAGGAAAACCAATACAATCTTGGGGGAATGTCTGACCATTTTGGTTATATGTTCTAGCATATTCAATTTTAGCAGTAATGGTTTTTCCAACACCAGTATTAGGGTTTGAAGCACCAAAATTACCTTGTGGAATAACACCATCAGATTGGTTAAAATCAGTAGTAAATGTTTTTGTTCCATCACTTCCAGTTGAAGGACTTGGTTTGTTTATGGAAAGAAACTTTTGTTTAAAGTATACTTCATAAATACCATCATCAGCATACACACCATTAGTTCCTTTCAATAATTCACAAATATTTTCAGAACTATTATGCATAGTGTATTTACAAAAGAATGAACCAATTTTTTTCGCACCATTAATAAAAGCAGTTCCATCTTCAGTATTACTATCATCATCAGTAGTCCATACTGGAAAAAATAAATCATTAGTAGCAATCGTAAGATTTTTACTATCACCAATTACATTACCTAAACTATCACGTATATCAGTTGTTTCGTGTGTTTGTTTGGTAAGAGCAGTAGCAATATCAGAAGGACTAGAATAATTTTCATCAATACCCAAATTAAATTGTGTATAATGCTTTACATTAATAGTTCCAGCATTACTTTTATCTTCATAACCTTGATAAATCATACCACGATTAAGTGCTTTATCATTTAGGAAAAAATTAGCAAATGTATATCCACCAGTATTCAAATCATTTTTATTCTGAAGTGTTGAATAATCTAAACTATCATCATCTACAACTAACCAACCATAATATCCTACTGATGTTTGTGGTGTGGTTGTATAAGTAGAATAATCTGGTGATATACCAATAAATTGTTGTTCATCAATATGACTATATACTGCAGTCATTTCTTCAAAATATAAAGCAGATTTGACTATGTAATTGTCTTCATTATTATCTGCTTCAATATTACCACAAAATAGTCCATTTGATATTACATCTGTTTGTTGTCTATTAATACATCGTTTCACACCATCAACAGTTATACTTCCATCACCATTAAAACCAATATTACTACTACCATTATTTACTGCACTATCAATAAGAAAAACATTTGCTATTTCTCTTTTATTATCTGAAGTGTTGTCGTATATATCAAATATTAATACATTACTTCCTATTTCATTTATCAAAGCATCTATGGTCTTAATACTTGCTCTTTTTTGCAAATCATTAAACATAAACTTAATTTCTTGTGTTCTTTCCCTTATTGATGCTCCTACTGGATTTATTAAAGTCAAGATTGTTATGGGTTCGTGTGTAGCACTTTTAGGTCTACTACTTTCAGTTATTTTTGCTTCCACATTTTCATTCTGGGTTTGGTCATCATTTAAAGCACCAACATCAATTTCACCATAATTCCTATCATCATAAGTAATACCATAATCAACATATTGAATAACATTATCACCTATTTCAACATTATTACCAAAATTATCAAGTATACTAGTTGAGATGGGAATATATCCTTCATTATTAGAAGTGTTGAATGGTAATTGTGCTACACTAACACTTGCAGTAATCTGTATATTTTCTGTTAATGCTTTTACACGACCAAAATACGTTCCAAGTTGGTCAACCATCATAGTCCATTCAGCACCTAAATAGTTATATACAAAATCACCAATAGTTAATATCCATTTCTGGTTTGGTTTGTTATACTCATTAGGGGTTGTTAAATTAACTTCATCTTGCGGTGTAAAGTAAAGTGTCTGACCAATTCCAAAGATATTTCTGGGGTCAACATCACTAATAACATTACCAGCACCAACACGTTGCACGATAAGACTACTACCAACATCAATTTGAGTTCCATTAACATCAACTATCCTTGTGTTTGGTCTTAAAGAAAATATAAAATGGTCATCAATCTGGGGGCATAAGATTTTGAATGAATGACCATAAAACCTACACGGTAAATATTTATCTTGAGCATAAGAAACTGCTTGTGTTCCTTCACCTACTAAATCTGTTCGTTGTGTTCCAAATGAAATAGTTTCTGATACACGAAATAACGGCATAGCACTATTATCACAATCATAAGGAAACTTACCAGCACCACCTTGATTATTGGTAGTTTCCATATTGTATCCAGCACGTTTATCATTAAGATTATCGTTGGATACATAATAAGAAATAATCCAGTTTGCTTTATTATCTTGGGTCTGTGAACCTTCTAAAATATCCCAAGCGATTAAATCTCCTACTCCTATACTGGAAATAAAAGCAGAATTAATCCTAATTTCATCACCTTCTTTTATCTCAATTCCACTAGCGAACTCTGTAATCCACCTATGATTTGTTTTATGTGCTTGTGCTTCAGTATCATCTTGACGTGAAGTCAACCTATTACATTCTAAAATAATTGTTTCTGGTGAACTTTGTAATGTTGCTTGTAAATCATTCATTTGATTAAATGCACCGCTACTAAATGGTGCTTGTTGTTGTGCTTGTGCTTGTGCTTCTAATGGATTTGCTGGACGTGGTTTTGTTGTTCCGTAAGACATATATAAATTACTAAAGAAAATAAAATAAGAAAAAATACATATTAACAAATTATAATTTCATCAAAAACTTAATTAAGTCATCTTTCTTACCACTTCCACCAACATCTTTAAGTTTTAAGTTATTTTGTCTTATTGAATGTTTAAGACCATAAACAGAACCACGATTAAAGTTTGGTAATCTCTTACCATCAATAGCATAACCTTTACGTGCATAAAACACTTCAATACCACATTCTTCAAAAGCAGTAAAAGGTGTAGAAGTAAAATATTTTGTATAATAATCACGTTTGCTTTCTTGTAAAAGTTTAAACTCTTTCTGAATAATTTTAAAGCACCATTCAACAGCACGTAATTTTTCTGAACATTCTGATAATGCAGAGTTAATAGAAAATAATTGATAAGTAGAAATCTTTTGGCGGTAAGATACTTTATCATTATGGGTTTTAATATCATCTTTAGTTAATCCTTTTGGGATTTCGTTTTTGAAATGTAAACTGAAATGTATTGAAGCATTATAATAATCAAATTGTTTTGTTTCTGTATTCCATTTTCTATCTCTTTGAAGAGTATAAAATACATCACAAATACTTTTAATACCATTAGCGTGAATAACATTACCAGCATCACGAGTTTTAATCATATCAACCAAAGCAATAACATTATCTCTATCAATATAATTCTTTTTAATATTTTCTAGTGTAAGTAAGTGTTCATATTTAATTGGAAGTTTGATTGTTTGGTGTGTATATGTTTTTGAAAAATACAGTTGTTTATATTGTTCATCATTAATTCTTAAACATTTACCACCACCAGATATAGAACCATTATCTTGTTTATTAACTGCAAGTGTGCAAGGATTTGAAAAGAAAGATTTTACGATTGAAGAACATTCGTTTGCATTTATGCGTTGAAGGAAACCTTCAGCATCATCAATAGGGGCGTTGAGTGGGTTGGCGTTGAAAGCAGAAATATCAAAATCAGCAAAGTTAGTCATTTTATAATATATACCTAGAAAATATTTTGTGTAGAAACGCATAAAAAATAATCCCCAGTATACATAGAAAAAAATAATACTAAATATTTCATTACTTATTTTGTATTGAAATAATTAAAAAAGAATTAAAAAGAATTAATTATGGTCTTACGAAAAGATATTTACACCAGTAGGAACAATCTGCAAACGTTTTACTGAATGAACAAAATTGTAGACTGATTTAGCACTATTATTTGTTCCGTTGTATTGGATTTCCCATCTAGCACCTTTATCTGATAAATCTTCTGAACCACCCATAGCACTTAAACTTCTAGACATTACGAAATTATCACGCCAGAACTGAAGTGAACGTTCACCAATTCCACAAGCGACAAGTGTTTTAGTAAGTTCTTGGATATGTTCTTGTGAAGGATATTGTGCATTACCAGATGTAGTCCAGTTTGTTAAATCTACTGGACGTTGTGGTTCAACACGAGAACCAATCTTTATCTGATATTCACGTAAATTATCAACTTGACCCCTTCGGTTGTATTCATAATTGGTCTGGTTTGAATTAAGTGGAATGGAAAGAATACCTTTTACACGTGAAGAATAGCACGGAATAAGAAGTGATTGCTTATTAATACTTGGAAGAATGTTTGCAAGATACATAGTGTAAGTTGGACAATCCATAACAAGACCTTCACCTTGAATACGTTTCTGAAGAGCATTAAGATATGGTGGGGGCATTTCAATAGAACGGCAAACCATTTCTACATTACTGATTTCGTATTTGTATTCTTCTGTGGTCTTAATTACTGGTGCGGTATTCTTATCTGCTGGGTCTTCAGCATTAAAGATTACATCAAGTTGTATTTCGGTAAGTGCTTGAGCAGAACCACCAAAGAAACCAGCACCATAACCACCATCAATCTTTACACCAGTTCCATCAGCAGTAGCACCAACGATATTTGAATAGTAATCAAAAGCAACATTATTCCACTTACCACGAGTTCTCAAGACATTTCCTTTATAAAAAGGATTATCCCTTTGTGTCCAACCATATTCACTCAATACTCCTACTGGAATAGTGAAACCAGCAAAACTACCATCTGCTTGTGTGTTATTACCATCAGCAATATCACCTACAGCAGTAGACTGATGCTGTTTCTGAAGTAAACAATTTTCTGCATCTTCTAAAATTATTTCAATCTCAACCATACCAGAAGCAACAATAGGGAAACCAGTTTTAAGAGAAAGAAGACCAGAAAGGTCTAACTGAACTTGATTTTTTACTGGGTTCTGATTATAAGTTGCTTTCTCATCTATAACGTCCCATTCTTGAACAAAATAAGATGGATTTATGGGGTCAAGTGTTCCAGCAGTAAAGACTGACTGAATGTTATTAAGTGTTAAATCATTAGCAAAATCCTTTCTCAATTTATCTAATACATTATAGTTAGTTATGGTTTCAAGTGGTTTACCATCAACACGTATAATCAAATCACGAACAACTTGTTCAACACCTTGAAGATTACCAAAACCAACTTGGAAAGTATTTTTTGTTCCCAAATCATTATGGGGTACAATTTTAGTATCAAACTGAAGATAAGAAGAATGGAAGTCAACCATACCTAAAGTGGTAGGAAGTTCAATACGAATACGACTATTTGTCTTTGGTTTAAATGTTGCACCAGCATTATCAGAGATTACGACTTGAGAGTAGTTGCTAATGGGCATAGAATTAGAAACTTTTAACATCTTTTATAATATCTATAAAGAAAATAAAAAATGTTAAAATTAAATTAAACATAAAAAATTACACATTTCCTTAATGCTATGAATGTATCGGTTGTATTCCACTTCTATCTAGGGTTGTATCCCAGACACCACCAGAAGTAGCACCATAACGTTGAGCATCTTGAACATAAGTAGGTTTAGGGGGTGGTGGTGTAGCATTTGGTTCACAAGGGCACATATCACACGGCATAGAACAATTACTATTTCCCATTTTTATATAATTAGTAAAGAAATAAATAATCTTAATAATCTTTTAACTTTAATTTTTGCTTTGTTCCTATGGGTTCAGATATATCTAAAACATTATCCATTTTTGTTTTAGGTTTTGGTTTGGGTCTTGGTTTTTGTTTCTTGTCCTTTTCTTTAAATGCAAAAATGTCTGTTTCCTTATCTTGTTTAGGTTTACCAGCATTTTTTACTTTTGGTTGTCTTAACATTCTATCAGTATGCACTTCATCTTTCCTAGATAATCGTGATTTAGTAAATGTGTTCATACATCTACAATTTTCTTTTTTTATTTCATTCATATACTTATTGTTAAGAAATTATATTTAAAATTAAATAAATAATATTATGTTATAATATAAAATGTTGATTAATGTGTATGAAGACAGCAAATCAGTTTCATTCCAAACAGATTTTAAAACCAATATGATATTACCTAAATATGCTACAATAAAATTAACTAATGCTCTTATTTCCCTATCACATAAGTTTGTAGTTCCAGATAATACTACCTTTCAATTTGTCGTGAATGATAAGAATGGAACACCATTAGAACTTACTATACCACCAGCAACTTATACATTACAAGAGTTTGTAGATGAGTTTAATGCTGGTGCAAAACAAATTATAGAAATTAATTCAGAAGAATGTGAAATTACTTTGACTTATGATAAAACAAAGGGATATGGTACTGGTGCTTTAACCTTAAATCTTAAATGCTTATCATTACTAGTAAACAAGACTTTTTTATTTGAGTTTGGAACATCAAATTGGTCTACAATTACAGCAAGAAAAGACGATACAAAGGTGGGAACAATAAACTATTCTGCAAATTATAACTCTCCTACAACTACAAATAGATTTCAGATTACAACTTTAGAAGATACTACTACTTCTGACTTGGAAAGTTGGGCATATATAATAAGAAATGCTCCTATTATGAAGTTCTGGCGTAAACCTTCTGATACTGGTGATAGTATTTCCCCACCATCTATCCATTCTGGTGCTGGTTCTACAGACCCTTATGGTTGTATGTCTTTCCAAATTGGTCAGAATGCTTCAAAAAATTGGTGGGTAGGATTATCTACTGGAAATCCAGATTTTTCTGGTGGTATTGGTTGGGCAGATGTTTTTGAAGACATTACCAAGTATACAGATGTTCCTATATTAATGTTAGTGGTAAGGGCAACTACTACAGATGGTAATGGTAAGATTTATACAAAAGGGGAAGTTTTGATTTATGAAAATGACTTGACTAATGGTCTTCAAGAAATTGGAAAAATAGATGCAAGTGTACTTCTTGGTTCAGCATCAGTCATAGGTGTTTCACTAGAAGAAGATAAGGCAAGTGGTTATTTTTATAAACTAAATGCAAATACAGATTGGGAAGAAATTGAAGTAAATGCAACTGCACCTAACACTAGATATTTACCTAAAGAAAGTCAAAACTTAAGATGGACTTATAGTCAGTATGGTGGTGAACCAGATGTAGCAAATCCTTGTTTAAGAAATGTTGCTGGAACATTTGAAGCAGATGATTTAGACAAAGACGATATGGGTAAGTTTATTGATTTTAATTTTGATGGTTTTGAAACTGATTTAGGTTTTGACCAAGCATCTTATAGAGCAGATACAACTGGAGATGCAACACCTACATTAGCAGTCTTAAACCCACCAGCATCAAATACAAAAGACATTAATGTAAATGGTCTTGTATCTGGTGTTAAAAAATCGCCTTATGTTAATGTGAATATAGATAATTTACCAATTACTTCTTATGGTGTTAATTCAACACAAGAACCAAAAGATTTAGGATTAACAAAAACAATTGCTTGTATTCCTAGATATGATTATGCTGGAGATTTTGAAGATAATTATAATCTAGTTTATAATCCAGTAGAAGCAAATGTTATAAGATTAAATAATGCTGAAGAAATAACATTATCACAATTAAGATTTAGATTACAACACGCAGATGGTTCTTATCCACTTGATATAGAAGCACCAATATCATTTGTCCTAGATGTTCAATCAGAAGAACGAAACCATTTTAAGATGTAAATGTTGATATTTTTTATATTAATTATTTTCTATATAGATAATATAAAAATGAGTGAATGGACTGACTTTGTTAAGAAGTATGCAAAGACACATAATCTTTCATACAAAGATGCTTTGAAGAAGGCGGGGGTTGAATACCGAAAAAAGAAAGGAACTAAAGGTGCTGATAATATTTCAAGACTACGAAGTAATAAAATGACTAAAGACTTTACAACTAAAAAGGGAACAAAATTGAAAACTGGTAAGGACAAAGGTAAACAAGCGTATGCTATGGATAAATCGTAATTTATTCAAACCTAATTGTAATTGGTTTATCTAATTTTGTTATGGAAAATGGTGGTATAACTTTTCGTGGTCTTCCACGTTTCTTCTTCCCATTCTCGGTTTTATCATCTATTTTTCTATTTTCTTTATTCTTAAGGTAATACTGCCTAAAGTATTCTTTTCTAGATATTTTAGTTTCAGTCATATTATAATATATACAGAGAAAATAATATTTGTTTTTCCGAATTAATTGTGTTTAATTACTAGAAATATTATCTTTAGTAATTATATAGAAATGAAAAGTTATAGTTGGATTGTTGAAGTGCAAAACCCCAAAAATCTGAATGAGAACTTATGGTATTATGCTGGAGAAACTTTAGAAAAAGTTTGTAATGAGTGGAAAACTCAAACTGGTAATACATTTTTGAATTACCATAAACTACATAATATATATCACAATCGTAATAAAGGTGATACATTACTTATTAAAGTAAAAAAAGTCAAACTGAATATATCAGAAATAAATAATAACTAGGATAAATTAGTTTCTGTTTTTATTTTTTTACATTCCTTTAGGATATAATTTATTTTTATTATCGCCATTTCGTCCACTAATTCGCAATATTTCTTTTTACTCATTCTGAAGCATTTACTACAAACAATACCTAAATAGTGTAATTCTTTAGGTTCACGTGTCTTTGTTCCACAAACAGAGCAAAATAATTCTACCATTTATTATATGTATATATTTTTATTTTTTATTTTAATATTAATTCCTTAACTTGTGCCTAAAGAATTAATATTTGTGGATTTGTGTAATTATTTAATTTGTGAAATAAAATGTATACAGATTGTATAATATAATGTCTAGTGATTTCGGAAGAGTTCCAGAATTAAATATTACTGAAGATGTACCAAAAAAAGAAGAAGAAAAAATATTTGATAAACCAAAAGAAAATGTTTCTATGAAAATAAAAGAACCAAAGAAAGAAGACGATAAAAAGTTAAAACTCAAAGAACATCTAGCACGATGTCGTCAGAAATCAATTGAAGTAAGACGTGCTAAAGCAGAAGAAAAGAAAAAGAATAAGAAACCACGTGGAAGACCACGTAAAGTAAAACAAGAAGAACAACCAGAACCAAATGTTCAGTCATTACCAGAACCAGTAATAGAAAAAAACTTACCACCACCAGAAGAAAAAGAAATATTCAAGGAAGTAAAGGAAACTTTAGATGATGGAACTGAAGTAAAATATGCATTATCTTTAGATGACCAACAGAATGATGTGATGGAGAAAGACCAACCAGTTCAACAACCTAAAATAAATATGGACGATATATGGTCTAAATTGTCTACTAAAATTGATGAAAAGTTTAGTGCTGTTAATACACCTACACCAATTCAGACACCACAAGATAATTTTATAAAATATTATGAAGAAATGAAAGCAAGAGAAGACCAGATAAGAAAAGATGAACGTGAAAAAATTAAAGCAGAAGCATTACAACATAAACAAACTATTCTTACTGGTGCAACTAACAAATATTTCAATAAACTAGGATATTCCACACCACAACCAAAGCAACCAGTTGTAAATGCTGAACCAAATACCGCTTGGGATAATTTGTTAAATCCAAGAAGAAAATATTGAGATACTACATAATGAAGTGGGAAAGAATGGAAAGATTACTTATTGCTTTAGGTAAGATTAAATGTAAACTTAAAAGTTCTTGTTGTAAGTCTTCTTGTGTTTTAAATCCAGAAGAAAATGTTGATAATAATATATGAGTAAACCACAACCAACTGATAAAGCATTATACGAACGTATAAAGAAACGTGTATATAAACGCATACCAAAACATTCTGCATATAGAAGTGGTATTGTTGTTAAGGAATATAAAGACGCTGGTGGTAAGTATTCTGGTGATAAATCAAAAGGAAAACTGGGAAGATGGTTTAAAGAAGAATGGAAAAATCAACGTGGTGGGACTGGATATAAAAAGAAAGGTGATATTTACAGACCTACGAAGCGTATAACAAAAGACACACCAGCAACCCATAAGGAACTAACACCAGCACAAAAGAAGAAAGCGATGAAAGAAAAGAAAGAAACTGGACGTGTTAAAAGGTTTAAGAAAGAAAAAAAATAATGTAGTATTATATAATGGATAAGAAACAACTATATAAACCATTTGTTTCAAAAGCAAAGAACAAGAAATATTCTGTCTACGTAAAAGGTAAGAATGATAAACCAAAGTTAATTCATTTTGGTGATAGTAGGTATGAACAATTCAAAGATAAATTGGGACACTACAAGACCAAAGACCACGGAGATGCTAAAAGAAAGAAAGCATATTACGACAGACACGGTCAGACAAATGATAAAAATAGTGCAAAATATTGGTCGCATAAAATATTGTGGTAAAATGCGAAAATTGTTGATTTTTTGAATTGCTATTTTTTACTTAATTTTTTTAAGACCATATATGTTTTAAAAATATTTTATTGAAAAAAGTTTTTAAGACCATAAATTAAAATCATAGGGGTATACCCACGATTTTTCGTAAAAATGTGTATTTTTTAATTTTTGATATTTTTTTTATATTTATAGATTATATAAATGTTTAATTGTATACTATGTGAACGCTCTAGCGAATATTTAATTACTTCACATCTATGTAGTAAGTGTCGTAAGATAAAACATTATATTAATTTGTATGAAGATAGAGTTTATGAAGTTTTAGATAATGTATTATCAAGGACAGAAGATAAACAAGATAATAAAATAAAAGTAGAAATCAAATCTGAAATAGAAAATAAAGAAATGACTTTACGAAACAAAAAACAAATCAAACGTGGAACAGAAGTGGATAATTAAATATGAAAATATTTTATCAGTAATAATATATAAGATATGAATGAAAGTCATTTACAAATGTATCCAGTAAAACCAGATGAAGATGTTTACCAGATTGAAAGGGATATTCCAGAACCATTACAAAGACCACCATTCGTTTCAATAATTTGTGGCGGAAAGGGAAGCGGTAAGACGACAGCGTGTATCAACGAATTGTGCAGAAGTAATATGTATGGAGAGCATAAGAAGAAAGATAATGTTTTTGATGATATTATTATTTACTCTGGAACATTAGGGTCAGACAGTACATCAAGACATTTAGTAAAGAAAGCAACTATGGTTTCAAATACTTATGATGATGAGAGTTTAAAACATATTGTAGATTATCAAACAGATAAAGAAAAAAAAGATAGAAGACATATTTGTATTGTTGCTGATGATATTGCAAGTATGATAAGAAGTCGTGATAGTGAATTATATAAACTTACATCAACACATAGACATCATCTAGTATCAATTTATTATCTTGTTCAAAATTGGAAGATGTTGCCCCCAGTTGCACGTAGTAATGCTTCTAATTTTCATATTTATCGTATACCTTCTAGTAAGGAGCAAGAAAAGATTTTTGAAGATTTAGGATTTTTAGGTAATAAAAAAATGATTAAAGACTTATATGATTACGCTACAAATAAACCACATAATTTTTTATATGTAGATGCTTTAAAAAATACTGCTTGGAAATGGGGTAATTGTGAACCAGAGTTTTTATGGTCTAAATATTCTGATGCTGGTGGATATAATGCACCATTCGTTATTCCTTCTGGAACAGAAGTGATTGATGAATAATAATGTAATTTATTTATTTTATTTTGTATTTATTTTATGTATAGATATTATATAAAATGAATGAAGATGATAATTTTTATAATAATGCTAGTGTAATTGGTGGTAGACTATCAAGCATACAGCAACGTGAAGAAGAACAACGTGCAGAAATGTTAGACTTTACTGGTAAGAAGTTTGATACTATAATTGGAAAAGATAGTAGAGAAGAACAGAAAGAAGAAGGTGAAGGTGGTGCGGAAACTGGTGGTGGAGCAACTGCATCTTTGCTTTATGCTGGTGTGAAAAAAGTTGTAAGTGGACGTGTTAAAGATGCTTTACGTAATGTTGTTCAGAATAAAATTGACCAAGTAAAACAAGCAAAAGCACAAAGACAAGGACAAACTGATGACGATACACCATCACAAAATCTTGATGCTAATGACCCAGCAAAAGCACCAGCACCAGACGACGCACCAATAAGAAGTCAACCAGAATTAGATATTGATGGTTTATCATCTGCACAAGACGTAAGAGATGCAAGTAATAATTTGAAAGCACGTGTAAACAATATGGACGACCAAACAAAACAAAATGTTCAAGATAATTTTGATAATGACCCAGAGAAGATTGATAATCCATCTAGTCTTGAAGATTACCAAAACAATTTAGGAGTGATGGAAGGACACGTTGCTGATGCTGAAAAAAACCCAGCAACAAAGTTTACAAATGAAGACACACCAACAGCACCAGACGACGCAACAGCACCAGACGTTCAAGCACCAGCACAACCACCAACACAAACAACACTTCAACAGCAAGGAACATCTACACAAAATATTCAATCAGATACTTCTACTGCTGATTTAGATGCTTCATCATTACAGCAACCTACTGGAACTACTACTATTGTTCAACGTGGTAATCCAGCGTCAAATGTTCAGAATAGTGATACTGCTGGTAATATTGTTGATGATGCTGGTAATGAATTAGCGGATAATGTAGGTAATATTTCACAAAAAGGTATGGACGTTTTAACTGATAAACTAGGTGTTGATTTTGGAGATTTAGCACCAGCAGATTTAGGTGGGGAACTTGCTGGAGCAGTAGGGGAAGCATCTGGAAGTATGTTAGGTGCTATAGGTGGTGCTTTGGGAACTGCTTTAGACTTCCTTGGTCCGATAGGAATGTTGGTGGGTTTAGGTACGACCATATATGGTCTTTCAGAAGATAGTAAGGTTCAACAAGATACAGACCAAAAACAAGATGCTATGCAAAAACTTGCTGGTCAAATAAATGATATGGGTGGTATGTCGTATGGTAGTATAGCATCTACACCATTAGATACAACACAATTTAGGTCTGGTGGTTCTTCTCTAAACTTCTAATCCATTTAAGTAATATTTCTGACTTGGTAAATGGTCTGTTTATCAGATTAAAAGTAGATACATTCTCTTTACTAAAACGTTTAGGATAATTCATTTATAATATACTTACATATTTTTTTTCTATATTTATTTTATATCTCATACTATATAATGCCGTTCAGAATAGACAAAACCAAATTGGGAAAGTATAAATTGTTCAATATGCATAAGAAAGCATACACGAAACAAACTTTTAACTCTAAAGAAACTGCTATTAGTAGCGGAAAAAATAGTATGAGATATAGAAAAGAAACACCTATAGTCGTAAATAAAAATAGTAAAACATTTATTCTAAATAAAAAATCTAAAGATAAAGTAAAGAAATGAAATGTTTTTTTGGAAACTCTAGTAATGCTGTATGTCCTAATTCAAGTCATAACCCAAAAAATCCAAATTATCAAAAGGAATTAGCAAAGGATAGAAGGGAATATAAACACGTTCCTAAAAGTCAAGATGGTCGTGGAAGACCAAAACAATTTACAAAAGCAGAAGCAAAGCAAAGACAAAAGGAACGTGATAAGAAAAGAAAAGATAGGGGTGGTAAGGTTAAAGGTAGATACTACAAAAAGAAATCCACCATACCACAAGGTCAGTTTACAAAGAAGACTGGAAGTTTTACATTATCTTTTGAATAAGATTACCTAAAATGTTGTAATTATTATATTTTATTTTATAATTTTATTTTATATATAGATATTATAAAATGAGTAAACGTTATTTGTCTATTGCATCTAGTAATGGTGGAAATGGAACATTTGGATATTCGCAAGGTAATCCCCAACTTAATTTTCTCGTTGCGAATACTGGAATGCTCCAATCACAAGAATTAAGGTTTCAAGGAACATTTAAACGTGTTTTGAACACAAGTGTAGATAATACTAATGAAGTTGACCCCACAAAAGATTTAAACTTGGATAGTTTCGTAGGTGTTCAGTCTGTTATTCAAAATCTTGAATTGAGTTCAAGGGCATATAGTAATAGAAGTTTAGAACAAATCCAGAATTATCCACGTCTAGTTTCTAACTTTATGTCCGCTTTACATAGCAAATCTGGTTTGGATACTCAAATGTATCACGAACAATTAAGTAAGGGAACTGGTTTTGATACTATTGCTGAAGAAACACACCAAGATGGTAAGAATGCTGGTAATTTTAATCCAGAAGCACAGCGAACAGCACAGCGACTTCCTTATTGTGCAACTAAAGGTGTTGATTTTGATATAAGACTTGTATGTGGTATGTTTATGTCTAATGATATTGATTTAGAAGCGTTAGGTGGTCTTTCAATCACAATAAATCTTTCTCCAAACGAAAATGTGCTTTTTGGTGCTGATGCTTCTGATTATCATTATGTTATTGAGAACCCACGTATTATCGTCCCAGTTCTTTCCAAAACCGCACAGCAACAGATTGCTACTGCACAGAACCCAAGTCCAGTAATGAACTTCTTAAGTTTTACTTCACTTTACAACACAATTACATCTACAGAACAGCAACTTGTTCATCGTGTATCACTTAAGGGTGTTATATCTAGTATGACTAACTTTATTCCTACTAATAGGATTAATTCTTTTACTCATAATGGTCTTGCACAATATAATCCAGCAATTCAGAAACTTACTTATCATCTTGATGGTAAACGTTTCCCACTTGAATATTCTATTGAAGTAGACCGAAATGAGAACTTAAGTGAAAATAACCAACCTACACGCAACCCACAATTGTTAAGGAATTATATGGACGCATTTAGAAATAGTAAAGATATTAAGAAGTCTTGTATTAATGCTGTAATCTCTTCTGCTTACTCACAATCAAGACAATATGGTGTCTTTGGTATTGGTTGTAGTATGGACGCTGTAAGTAATGCTGGTATTCCAGCAGAAGTAAGCACTTTAGGGTTTGAAGTTCAAGCAAAACTTACAGACCCAGATAATTTCGGAACTCCTAATGGTGGAACTACAAACTATTCTGCATACACTTATTACTTATGCCGTAATAGTGTTCAAGTAGTTCAAGGACAAGGAATACAAGTTGTCCAGTAAATAATTCTGATTTATTGTAATTTTATTTTTTATTTATTAGATTAATTTTATATATAGATATTATATAAAATGAATGTTGATACTGCAAATAGTAATATGAACTTACCAAGTGTTCTTCAGACTAATGCTGTTGATGAAAACCAATCATCTAGGGTTGAAAGTGTTATTCAAGAAGCAAATAATCATAGTTTTGTAAAAGGCGTTAATGGTTTCGGTAAATCCAAGTTTGTTCTAGCAAAGAAGGGAACTGCTCTTGCTCCTAATGGTGCTTTACTTTGGAAAGTTGTTTGGGACGCTTATGCTGATGGAACTAATCGTTTTTGTTCTTTTGTAAGAACTTGTGGTGGTATTAATGCTGTAGAAAACTGCCGATTGTATATGGGTGGAAAACTCATATCAGAAACACGTAAGGTTGGACAGAAAATAAATCTTGAAAACCGATTTGTTCCCTATGATGCTCAAGCAGAAATACTTGACCAGAAACTTTATGGTAATCATCAGTATTTCTATGCTAATACTGGACAATTAAAACTTGCTCCAGATGTAAAGCATAATAGTGTTGGTTTCCGTTCTCCAACTAATTTATCTAGTGCTACTACTGAATGTAGTGTAAGAATTGACCAGTTATTTCCAGTCTTGAAAGATACTATGTTGCCTTCTAGTTTATCTAGTGATATTATTATTGAGATTGATTGGAATGGTAAATGGACTGATGTTATGGTAGAAAGTGGTGCTACTGCTTTTACTGATGCCCAACGTGTCTTTAGTGTTGAACGTCCACGTCTTCATTTAGACTATATTTCCTTTGCTGATGAAGTTGCTAATGCTTTGAATGAAACCATAAACTCTCCTTCTGGTATGACTATTCCTTATCGTCAGCAAGTTCTTATTAATGCACAGATGCCCACTATTGTAGGTGATGATACACAGCAGTCCCAAGATATTGAATTAGGTTTTGCTGGTAGAAGTGTTATGAAAATCTATGTACAGAAAAATCTTACTGGTCTTGATAATGCTTTGCTTCGTCAATCTGGTTCATCTGGTTTACTCCAAGAACAATTACAATTGGTAGTAAATAACCGAAATCTTTATGATAGAGAAGTAAATAAGGTTTCAGAAATGTATTCATATCTTACACAGACCGCTTCAGCACCAGCATATCTTTTACCAGCAACATACAATCAAGTAGGTGAACTTGCTACTGCTAATCTTAATATGATTGATGATGGTGTGCTTTTACCCCAGTTTGCTAATACTAATACTGAAACTACTGGTGTTCGTGCTAATTATCAAGGACGTGATAGATGGTTAGGAATTAATCTTGCAAAGGTTCGTGGTGATAATGATACACCAGAAAACGCAATTCAAGTTGGACAAGCACCTATGGTCTTAAGACTTCAGAGAAACTCTGGTGCTGGTGGTTCTGATGAAGTAGGAAATAGTGCTGAAACCAAATCAGCAGTCAATCTTGATATTTGGGTTGAATGTGTAAGAGCATTAGTCTTACGAAATGGTGTTGTTGATACTATTAATGTTTAAATAATTATTTTCAGATTTTTTTTATTTAATTAAGAATTAATTTTTATATTAAGGAATTAATTGTTGAATTATCTTTTTTATTAAATTAACACTAATTACCGAGTGAAGACCCAGATTTGTCCGAAATATTGTTATACTGGGGATTATTTTTTATGCGTTTTTACAGAAAATATTTTCTAGGTATATATTATAAAATGGCGAACTATACAGATTTCTCAATTAACCGCAATCGGATTTTCAACTTTGATACTCAAACAAGCATTCCCTTCTCAAGATTTATCACCCAAAAAGGTGAATGGAACAAACGTGTAGTAAAAAGTCTAGGACAAATGGACAATCAACAACTTAACAGATTTGTAGATATATATGCAAAACAATTTGGTGTATCTAAAACCATAATGGCGGACGAAGTATACAACATCACACCAAACTTTAAGACACAGAAAAAATATGTATTCTTTGATAATAAGTTTTATATCAGAAGAACTTTAGGAAAAAAGATTAAACCAAGTGCTTCAATCGTAAACCAAAACAAAGTTATACCACAATCAGAAATACCACAACAGCAACAATACATAAACTATATTACTGGAGAACTTAAGAAACTTAATGATGGAACTATTAGTGAACTTCAAGTTGATAATGATAAGATTACACTTAAGGAATTACTTAAACTAGTAAAGTCAAATGTTATAGATAAAAAAGTTATTGCTAATACTACTGGTGATAATTGGATTACATTTAGCGATAAGACAATTGGTAAGATGTCTACTACTACTTCTGCTATTGGTGGTTCTGATGTTCAATTTGTTAATGGTTATTTAGCAAACCAATATACTACTATTAAGGTTCTTGAATACAACGAAACATACGCTAATAGCAGTCAACCTAAAAATAAAAATGGTGGTGCTTTCTTCAGATACTTACACAACATACCAGATTTAGACTTATCCCAATACGGAATATTTTTCAAAACAATTCAAGAGCATAATGAACACATACTAGCAGAATATTTAAATGATAATTGTTTGTATCATACACTTAAGCAATTAGGATTAGATGAACTGAAATTATCAGACCTTAAGAGTATGATTTTAAATAGAAATGTTCCACTTTCTAAACTCAATCAAGTTTGTGAAATGTTGCAAATCTCAATCAAATTACGTAAAGTAAAGGGTAAGACATCTGATAATTATGATAATATTGATGTTATACATTATGGTAATAAAGAACATACTAACTTTACCATCGGATTACTTGACGACCACTTTTTTCCTATTACCACTACTGATATTACATCATACGCTCTTAAACATTTTGAAGAACTTGAAGGAGTGTCTGATTGGAAAAAGGTTTACAAACGTGATAAGAACCAAAAGTGTAAGAAATCAAATGATAGATATATAGATAGTTTCTTACTTATTAAAACATTACTTCAAAACAAAGACAAATTACTTACACCAATTCAGTATACTGATGCTATACTTGAAACACAATTTTATGATAAGGTGAAAGATTTTGGAACACTTGATTATGGTACGACCAATTACAAACCTAATCCACCTTCTATTACTGAAATCAATACCATTTGTGATATGGAAGGTTTCCAACAATTAAAGAAAGCAGTAATCCAATATAAAAAGGAAACAAAAGAAAGACCATCAACCGAAGAATTATATTGTATGGTGTCTAGTCTTATGGGTCATTTATCTGATTATTCAAAACTTCAAGTTGCACACTTCTATACTACATTCTCATCAAAAACAGAAAAATCAAAAGGATATAAGGTCTTCTTTGACTTTGAAACGTATGCTGATGCTAAAGATGGTAAGATACATAAACCATACTTATGTTGTATGGAAACTGAAGATGGTGATAAGCAATACTTTTTAGGTAAGGATTGTGCTAGAAAGTTTTTAGACAACTTACCAAAGACAATTATGAAAAATGGTAAGTCAACTAAATGTGAAGAAATCTTACTTATTGCTCATAATTCTGGTTATGATTATAAGTTTTTGTTCCCATACTTAAGTCAGAAACAACCAATTGAAAAGGGAAAAATGCTTATGAGTTGCACAGCAAAATATTATCATAACGAAGTATCATACTTGAACAAAGGTGGTTATAAGGATAATGGTGCGAAAAAAATTGAAAAGAAATCAGAACTTAAACACGTTCACGATATTACAATAAAGGATAGTTATGCAATCATTCCAGAACCATTACGTAAGTTCGGTAAGATGTTTAAACTTACACAAGGTAAGGAAGTCATACCATACAAGTTATATAACAAAGTGTTTTCTTCTTATGGTGTTAGTAAGATATGGTATAAAGAAGATTTCGTATACAAACAAGTCGTAAAGGAATGTGGTAAGAAAAATCTTCAGACATTCAAAGATAATTGTGTTAAGTGGAATTGTATTCATAATGGTGAAATCAATATTATGGAGTATTCAAAAATGTATTGTGAAATAGATTGTGATGTATTAAGGAAAGGATATGATATATTTTCTAGTTGGATTTCTGACTTGGGTAAGGATAGTGAACATAACATTACACTTAATATTGATAATATTTTATCGTGTGCTTCCTTATCACATAAGTATCTTATTTCTCAAGGTTGTTATGAAGGAGTGTACCAACTTGCTGGTAAACCACGTGAGTTCATACAACGATGTGTTGTTGGTGGAAGAACTATGACCAATAGCAATAAGAAATGGAAAGTATCTAATGGTAAGATTGCTGACTTTGATGCTTGTTCATTATATCCTTCTGCTATGTATTTAGGTAAGGGTTTCTTACGTGGATTACCAAAGGTATTACAAACCACAAACCTTAATGATTGTTTGCAGTATGATGGTATTTTTGTTCGTGGTATTATCACTAAAGTAGGTAAGACAAGACAATTTCCATTATGTTCAGTTATGACTGAAAGTGGTGTTAGAGATTTTACAAATGATTTAATTGGTAAGGAAGTTTACCTTGATAAGCAATCCTTACTTGATTTGATTGAGTTTCAAGATGTTGATTACCAGATTACAGAAGGATATTATTTTGATGAAGGACATAATCAAACCATAAAACAAACCATCAGATATTTATATGATACACGTAGACAGAAGAAGAAGGAAGGCAACCCAATCCAAGCAGTATACAAACTTATTATGAATAGTGGTTATGGTAAGAGTATCTTAAAACCAATCACAGAAGATATTGAGATTGTTAGTGAAACTGGTTATAGTAAGGAACGTGGATATTATAACAAATGGGACGAGTATTTAGGTAAGAACTATAATTACATTAAAGAGTTTGTTAAGGTTGGTAAGGAATATATTGTGAAGAAGTATAAACCAATTGATACACATTTTAATAATGCACAAGTAGGTGTGGAAGTCTTATCATCATCAAAAAATATTATGAATAAAGTGATGTGTCTTGCTGAAGATTTAGGATTGAAGATTTACACTCAAGATACTGATAGTATGCATATTGACTATGATGAAGTTGAGATTTTAGGTAAGGAATATACCAAGAAATATAATACAGAACTGATTGGAAATGATATGGGACAATTTCATATTGACTTTGATTTAGATGGTAGTAAGGGTGATATTGTTGCTACTGAAAGCATCTTTTTAGGTAAGAAGTGTTATATTGATAAACTCAAATCTGTAGACGAAAATGGTAATACAATTTGGGGACATCATATCAGAATGAAAGGTGTTCCAGAGAAATCCATAACGTATACCGCTGACTTAATGGCGAAGAAATATTATGAAGATAATGGTGTGGAAGTTGCAGACAAATACATTCATCTTTATGACCAACTTTATGAAGACCTTTTAAGTTATCACTATTATCACCAACTATTGCTTTATAATCTAAGAAGTTTTTCCGGCTTACACCTTTAGTGTATATATCAAAATTAGCATCTGTTATAGCAACTTTTTGAATAGGGTTGAATACTAAAGTATCTTTATCAATTAGCTGATATAAATCTTTATCTACAGTAACTATTACCTTTTTTCCAGGAAGCTTATCTACTAAATAACTTATTACGTCATCAGCCTCCATTCTATTAGGGTATATACTCTTTATTCCCAACGTATCCAATAGCTCTCTCAACGTTTCGTCGTTCTGATGAGCTTCTTTAGCCACATTACGATCTCTATTACCTTTATATTTGTTTTCTGAAAGAGATTTACGAAAATTAGTTGAAGGGTATGCTAATCTTTTATCCCAAACAGCATAAGTTTGATCCGGGCTAAATTTATCAACGTACGATTTTACTGAGCGTAAAAACATTAAGGTTGACATATTAATATCGCCATCCTTTTTGTTTTTGTTAACCCAAAATATTCGATACAATAAATTATTTGCGTCTAGAAGCAGTGTTTTCATTTTTCTTTCCTTTCTTTTTTGACTTAGGTTTATTTCCGGAAAGGGAGTTTATCCTTTCAACCACTGCTTTTCGAATTTTATTCTTTGTATTGGTAGAAATAAATTCGAATGTTTTCGACTCTTCTACCAAAGAATCAATTTCTTTTTGATTGACTGCTTTGAGTATTCTATCTCGTATTGATGTCATACTATCATTTTAAATGATCTATTAAATAAGTCAACCAAAAATTGATTGAGTCATTTTCCAATTTTCATTTGTAGTATTGGTTTTTGGAAACGGTACGTTTGGGATGTCTCGATCTAAAAACGGGCATAATTTTTCCCATCCGTCCCCGGAAATAATATCAAGAATTAAAATATCATCGGATCTATCTTTAAAATAAGATATGACGTCCATGTGATGCTTTTCAAATGCGACTTTAAATGCTTCTATATCCTCCTCATCAAATCTTGTTCTGTCGTATACAATTCTGTTTACCTTATTGGCAAATTCATCATCCATTTGATTAATAGTAGCTTCAAAATATTTTTGCATAGACTCAACCCAGTTATCTATTTTTCTCACGGTATAAACAAATTTACTCCCGGGGAAAAACACGTCTAAAATTTTATAACTCATTGCTACTGTAACATCAACAGCAGCATCACTGGCAAGAATACTTTCGAAGTGTTGTGGGTAGTGATAACTGCGTAAACCTAAAATTTTAAATGCTTCATGTAAGGAAGTTGTACCCGTTCTGGATAAACCTATACCAAAAACCTTATTAATTTGTTGCATCGTATTGTGCTCTAATTACTTTATAGACATGTCTTGGTAAAACCTCTACAAAGTCTACTAATCCCGATTTCATACCATCTTTAAAGTCTTTTATAGGTACTTCTATCTTTTGATTGTTGGGTACTGTAAGAAAAATATGTTTTTCCGTAGTAGAGCGAATAAAGGCACAGAAATGCCCTGCATAATCACCATTTTTTATGGCGTACATGTATCTAGGTTTGGGTTTTCCAGTGTTTCTTATAAAATTCAATAATTTCATTCCATTCCTTACTATTTTTTATACTTCTCTTTGGAGAATAACCTAATCGTTCTATTTTAGAAAAGTTTACTGCGTATCTAAAATCGTGACCAAGTCTGTCCGAAATATATCTTATGGTAGCGTCGGGTTGTGTATACTTAATAATTTTATTAGCTATTTGATTATTAGAATATTCATCCCCCGAACCGATATTATAAATTTCCCCAGCCTTACCCTTTTCAGCTACTAATATTAAAGCCTCTGAATGGTCTTCAGCGTGGATCCATTCACGTTTATTAGTACCGTCACCGTAAAGTAATATTTCTTTGTCTTGTATCGATGAAAGAATTGATTTTGGTATCAGTTTTTCTGCATGTTGACCTGTACCAAAATTGTTGCAACAACGAGTAACACGAACATCCATACCATATGTCTTGTAATATGATAGTGCAATCAGATCCGAACTAGCTTTTGAAGCTGAATAAGGGGAATTTCGTAGTGCGTGTTGCTTGTC
>WLWG01001112.1_pt1 | contig 25414 bp, 21 predicted proteins | sample 6712871 | NCBI WGS metagenome assembly WLWG01 (sample SAMN12718693, study PRJNA515312) | sponge metagenome | isolation source: marine sponge | host: Mycale hentscheli | place: New Zealand: South Island, Marlborough, Capsize Point | collected 2003-05-01
AAACATTATAAAACGATTTGACACAAGGAGATAGTATGGCAAAAGGAAGTTTAAACAAAGTGATGGTGATTGGCCGATTAGGACAAGACCCTGAGCTCAAATACACGCCAGCAGGACAAGCCGTCTGCACATTTAGTGTCGCGACAGATGAAAGTTATAAGGATCAGTCGGGAAACGTGGTTGACAAAGCTGAATGGCACAAAATCGTAGTCTGGCGAAAGCTCGCCGAAATTGCTGGTCAATATCTAAAAAAGGGTTCGCTTGTTTACTGTGAAGGTAAATTAGCAACTCGAAAATGGGAAAAAGACGGGCAAAATCACTACACAACAGAGATCGTTGCAAGCGATATGACGATGCTTGCTGGCAAATCTGATCAAGGTGCTGGCAAATCTGATCAAGGTGCTGGCAAATCTGATCAAGGTGCTGGACAAAACGCGCAATCGCAACCAGCGGCATCCTCGGCACAACAAACCGGATTTGTTCAACCAGGCGAGATAGACGAAGATGACTTGCCATTTTAATTCAGTACATATGGATTTGGAAGAAGTGTTAAAAATTTATCCAAAGAAAGGAATCAGTATGGGAACACTAACATTTGCAGAAGCTATTGAGTACCTCAAAGAAGGAGGAAAGGTTCAGCGACATGGTTGGAATGGTAAAGGCATGTGGCTAGAATTACAAAAACCAGACAAGAATAGTAAAATGACGCTGCCATATATTTACATGTATACAGCACAAGGCGATCTTGTCCCTTGGTTGGCAAGTCAAACAGATATATTGGCTGACGACTGGTATATAGTTTAATGAAAGGAGGTTGTTTATCAGTAGAAACAGGAAAAAGCTTTATAGAATGAAAGACGGGCGCTCTTATATAATGGCCGTCTGCAAATCAAAGGGTCGTACCCGATACAAAAAAATCTTTATGAAGAATTACAAGAGCCCGGACTAACCGGGCTTTTTTGTTCCTACTACTTTTTGAGAAACTAGTAGGACACTAGTATTAATCTCTTTTAAGCACCATTTTAAACCGTACACTTAAATCTCTAATCGTGATAGAACCTACATCAATACCCGCAAAATCCAGATAATCATTAACAGCGATCCCAACATCCGCAAACGGGTGGTGCATCGTTGTTTTAAATCCACCGAGATTTAATAGCGATCCCTCACGACTAACGCTCTCGTTTACCGTATTCTTTCGAAGCTCGACCGAAGGGGTAGCTTCTGCAAGAGCTCCAAAGTTAGCGGCTGGCGTTCCTGTATACTCTGCTTCCATGTTAAAAGTTAGGTCTCTGACCGTACACGGAACTTTAAAAGTAAACCGGTCTGTATTGCCGCTCGGAACCTCAACCAAATCCGTTGGTATACCATCTCCCGAGATTGTCCAGTTTGCTCCGAATAGTAACGCAGATGATCCTTTGACAAGGTAGGATACTTCACCAATAACTCTAACCGTGTGATTTGTTCCATCGTAGCTTGATATTAACTCTCTTATCTCTCCTGGCTTTATCCAGAATTCGTCATCAGCCATGTCGTCAAAGTTTCCGCCGCTGTGAATTATTTTAATCCAGTATGTATTTGACGTGTTGTGAATAAAAAACCGTTGAGACTGACCGGCAAGTAAGTTGTGTGAAGCCCCGATAGTAATGGTTCTCGTGTTGTCAGTTAATCCCGTCACTTCGTAAATAACATTTGGTATCTCTCCAGTTGTGATGCTTGTTGTAACTGGGAACGCTCCAAACGTAATGGTAGGTGAATTGATAAACATTATATCGAAAGTGGCTACAGTCTCGCCAACATTGACCCCAGAAAGATAAACAATTGCAGATTGACCAATTGTTAACCTATAGCTTGGGACTACCTCGGTAAATTCGTTTCTTGGGCTCCCGGCGATATCGTCATTATTAATAAAGCAATCACCCGTTCCTTTGTTAGTGATATACCAGAACATGCCTTCGTGAACTTGTTCAGCTCCGCGCGGATCAGGTAGATTGAAGTTCTGCTGTCCCGAAGAGCCATTTCCTGTATAGAAGTATGGCCTGCCGGGTAAATTAGTTTCTGCGCCTAAACCATATTCTAGCGTTAATCCAGTCGCGCTACTTATTGATTCACCTGAAAATAGCTTTTGATTCGGGTCGTCATCCAATGTATTTAATTTAGCTACTTGATCATCTGTAAACGCATTGGTATTTGCGTTTGATTCGTACATAGTTTTTACTACTGATTCATCACCATCTTGGAAGACAGTGTTTGCAGTCACTAATTTGTGTATTGTTCTTACGTCGAGTGCTGAAATCCGTCCTGGCTTCGCACTTGCTAGGACGCTATCGATAGAATTATCGACTTGTGGTCGTGTTGCCATGTTTAATCCTTTTTGTTATAAGCCTTTTAAGTGTTAAAGTCCTCCGGTGTATAGTCAATCGGAGTGAACTCTCCTGCAAGAATTGCCGCAGCTTCTACAATGCCATAATTGTAAGGTGCTCCCGGATTGAATGTTGCTGTATTAACGCCTTGTCGAACCGCACCGTTGACAGTGTATCCAGTTTCTTCAAAATTTATAATATCGTTTTTAGATATCTGCGGTAAGCCGATTAATCCAGTGAAGTTGCTTGCGTTGGCTATAGTGCTGCCAATAAATATATTATTGCCTGTGTCCGTAACAGCCCCAACGGCCTCAAGAGTTTGTGTCGGATTAACAAGTACATTGTTTACCGATATCACTGGAAAATTGCTGTCATTCGACGAGTTGTAAAATATAATAATCAAATGATCACCAAGTGGCTGACTATCCTTGTCTACAGTGAACGACCAAATGCCGTCTGTTGTTGCTCTAATGCTCTCAAAGACAAGAACCGCGTTTCCTGATCCATCTTCTGCATCAGTCACGGCGACAGCCCATTCGCCTTTGTGAAATATGTATGTATTATCTGCAGCGGAATTCAAATTGACGGTAAAAGCAAGAAAGTCTCCGCCTGCAAATGTATCTGGATCGGCAGCAAGATTTATATTGTCATTGCCGTCAAATGTATAAGCTGGCGCTTTATTCACCCTGCTCAACCTAGTTCTCCAAGCAGTTATATCCTGAAAAGAGTCATTAGAATATCCGAAAACATTGTTAGTAAGTATGTTATTAATTTGTGAATTGTCTTGAAAAATATACCTATTGTCTAAGCGATCAAGAGGTTCAATCGTTTTGTCAGTGATCGATGCTGTCTCTGCGACATCTGGAATAGCGACAACACTTCCTGTGTTAAATGGATCGCCAGGAGCTTGTGTTCCAGAATTAAGAACTCCATCAAATGCGGCTTTGCCGGACAATTGAGGAATTTCTCCTGTTATGTCTTCTGATCTTGTCATAGCTGGCAAATAAGCTATTGTAGCGCCACCATTTGTAATTCCTGTAGGAGCAAGAGTCGTGAAATTTTGCTCCAATATTAATTGAAGACTGTCATCATATAATCTGTATTCTCTTAAGTAGCCATTTAGCTGATTAGAAGAAATGCCGCCAATGCTTATTGTTGCTGCCAATGAGTTTAAGCCGATATATGTGTCAGTTGCGACCACGTTGCCATTAACAAATATTCGGACAGTTCCGTTATCCCATTCGAGACGGACTAAATCCCAATTACTTATTGTTGCTGCAGGAAGAACTACCGCTACTGATCCACCGATACGATATGTTACGGCTCCAGTTGAAGCTGCTTGGAAATATATTAGATCGTCAGCATCGTCAATATGCTCAATAATAAAATCAGTGCCAGCTATGTTACTGATATACGGCACAAATTCAATTGCTCCTCTGGTCGCGCTTAGTCCAGTGGTTGATGCGGATTGATTACTTGATGCATCAAAGTAACCTGCGTTAGTATACCCAAACGAGTTATTTCTTGAGAACGGAAATGTATTGTCAGCAGCGCGGGATGCCCCAATATGAAGACCGTTGTTTTTCGCGGGACTTATATCAAAACTTGTGTTTCCTGATCCTTCTTCATTGACCCAATGTCTAAATATATCGGCAGGATGTCGACCTGTATGATAAATTGTATCAACTTCTTCGTCAGTTAAATTCCGAAGATGCATAGTTACTTCGCCGAGAAGGCCTTGGTAGGTGTTTCCAATATTCCCTGTATCAACACTGCCATTCGTAAATATAGTTCCAAAAAGATAATCTACGTTTGAATCAAAGACAGAATTAACAGTATCATTGCGAGTCACATTTGTCGCTACATTGTTGTTGCCATCAACGCCAATTACGATATTGTTCGGAGTAAATCTAACAGAAATAAATCGTTCGACGTTGTTGTCAATCAAAATTCCGGTGGTGGCAACGTCTCTTCTATTGTTGGCAAAATCTCCAGTCTCCGAAAACCTAGCAATTATTTCCTGAGATATTCCAAGAAAAATACCGAAACCCCAACCATTAGTTGCGTTACTGCCATCTCCATGGCCAAATAGAGTACCAGCCGTTGTAAATGTATCAATTTTATTTGCGCGTAGTCGTAGCGTTATTGTCATTTCAGTTGTTGCGCCACGAGCTATTCGAGGCATTCTAACATAATTACCTTGCACGAAATTAAGAACTGATTTATCAAGCGGTGGCCTTGTAGAGACAGTGCTTCTATCAATTATCCGTGTTGGTGCTTCATAATTAATTCCCGTCAACAAGAAATAACGAAAGAGCAAATTGCCTGCTCCTACATCGAGCAGGTCATTTTCGCAAGCATAGTTAAATAGAGTGTTAAAAGTATAGGAGTCTAGACCCGTAACATCTCTTAACCATACAACTCTGTCATCAAGCCAACTATAGCCTTCGTTGGTAGAATAGCCATTTAGAACCATAACTTCTTTTCTGGCATCTGGCATCGAATCCGATGTGCCACCTCGATCTTGCCACCATTCAAGTGACTCTATGGTCAGCCATCTGTAACATTTTTTAAAAGCCATACACTATCCTTATTCTACTTCGTGGTTAACTGGGATTTCTAATAGTCTTAATTCGTTTTGCTGTGAAAGTATATTGACAATTGTGTTTGAGACATTGCCAGTGGTATCAACGCTGTCTGTAACAGCATATTTTGTTGCTCCGATATACGTTTCACTCCAGCCAACTGCACCTGGGCTACCACCTTGTTCAAAAACAATTAGATCAGCATTGTTCGCAATATTAATACCAAAAAAATCATCATTATTAATTATTATGTCTGCCGCTCCAACGAGCGAAGACGTACCGTTTGATCCGGCGTTAATAGCGGTGTTTATTTTCCCGCGAGTTGTAGCTATCGAATCGGCTATGGTATCCGGTGTAAACGTCCCAAGCGTTATATCGCCACCTGTGCCGCCAGCCAACTTGATTGTTACAACTGCTGTGCTTGTTGGAGATGCAGTAATAGTGATTCGAGAATCGGTGCTAATATTCCATACAATATTGGTAGCAACAGGGGTGTCTTGAACTATCAATACTCGATACGAATTTATTTCAGTGGGCGGTGTTGACGATGACGTAAGCGCAGGATCACGAACCTGCCATCTATCACCGTCGATTACAGTTATTCTACTGATTGCATCGGCGTAAGATAAAGCAACCCCCATCGCGTTTGCTGGTATCGCAATTAATACTGGTATCGCCTGGACTTGAAACAACGATGCAGTTTTATTTTTTTGTATTGGAACAACTCTGGGTATAATATCGCCCGTGTCATTAATAACTACATTAAACGAAATTGTTCCGGAATCGATATTGTCAGGTATGTTATTAAGAGCAACTGAATACCCGCCTCGACTAATCTGGCTTATACCATCTCTAATTTCCCCAGGAACAGTAAACGAAGCCAAGAAAATAAAAGAACCGAGAGACTTATTTGTCCAATAACTATTTGCAAATGTAAGATCGACAGTATCCCCAGTGCCTGCCAATGCTGTTATGTCATCAACCTGTGCATTGATGCCGTCAACAATTAACGTCCGTAAAGCAGATGCCGATATTGGCTCGTTAATTGAAGTACCTAAGACACCTGTTAAATCTGAGAAGCCGCCAGCCGTATTGTTAACTCGCATTAAAAACGCACCTTGCTGACTTTGTTGATCATAAACTCGAAAACTTCCAGTTCCAGTCGCATTGCCAAAATTATGCAAGGTTATGCCACTTGGACTTGCTCCTAAATTGGTGATTTGCCATGTATTTGCAGCAGGCGTTCCAGCATTATCATATTCAATATAGTTTAACCCGCGCCGAACTCTAACATCGAGCCACGATCCTCGGTATGTTCGCACAGCGCCATCAACAGTTGCATCGAGAATAATTTGCTCTCTAGCTAATTCGATAACAATCGCGTCTTCGCCGTCTTCGCCTTTAATCCTAACCGCACCGTCACAAACATATGGTTCTGCTGCATTTGGTCGCGTACATCTTCTCATAAATTCATCGTTAGCGGCTGGCGTTACGTGCCAAAGCGTTAAGCCGTCTATTGAAAATTCCAATCTCGTATCAGCGCCATCCTGAGACAATATCTCAGGGGTTGACCAGGCAGGGTCTTGCGGCGCAAGGCCGTCATCAGTAAAGGTTCTCTGTGAGATATAAAGTGGTAAATTACCGGCTGGAACACCATCAGTCCAACCAGCCGTAGTCGGTGTTGGTGAAGCAAAGCTTCCGCCAGTCGGAGTCGCTGGCGCTGTGGCTAATCTTCTAAAAGAAAAAGCTTCTAAAATAGCTTGTGCGTTATCTCCAGGCTGACCAGTAGCACCATCCCTCACTTTTTCCACGAAAACAATCAAACTTCGAGTAAAATTAATTACGGGAATATGAAATTGAACGATGATGCTGCCTAGATCAGCAGTAATTCCGGTTATCTGTATTTCATAGTTGCCATTTGCATTTTTTGAGGATGTAAAAGTGACATCAGTCGCTTGCTCGTTTTGAACAAGATATATCGAATCGTCTATTGAATCTATTTCGGAATAAGATAACTCTCTGTCGCCAATAGTAATTTGCGCCTCTGTTACAGCATTCGTAAATACAGGGTTGTTGCCATCTGAATCAGTGGGAACACTTATATTAAATCGGCTAAATTGCAAAGACAGTTGATTATCTTCGCTATCAACTCTTTCTGTAAACACTCTAAATCGATCAACTAGTCGGCCAACATCTTGCATCTCTCTGTGCATGATTTCAAGATTCGCCACAACCGCACCATAATCTCCAGTCTTCATAGGAAGGAGTGGAGAGCGTCGCTGACGATCAGGCCTAGCATTTTGATTGTTTCTAATCAGCATCATCGTACCTTATTAAATTAAAATCACTTGCCACGGTCACAAAACGGAGGTTATAAGAGCTTCCATATTGGCCGGACAAATAAATCCTCACATATGCACTTTTATTTGAATTAACAGGCAACGTCGCGCTTGTAAGCGTGGTTTCCACTCCTACTTTGATCTGGTTAAATGTAAATGCGACTGTCGAACCTGACGTGTAATAAATGTCAATGCGTGAAGCAAATCGATGCTGTTCATCGATTTTTGCAACAGGATTTATTTTATATTCTTTGTTAAAAATCGTTGTATAAGGTATCGTTTGAGTTAGTGTTCCATTGACAACCGTTCTTCCTGCGGACGGGGTATTGGCAAAAAATTTAGTTATCAACCACTCTGTTACAACCGATGGAGTGTTCTCTGTTACTGACTGGATTGCATAAGCTTTGCCGTAATGTGTATTTAATTTAATTGGTGCCGATACTGCATCGTAGGTTGATAAAGCAATATTTATTGTCCCATAGAACGATCCCGTTCGAATATCATACAGAAAAATTCGATTTAAAGCAGGGACGGATAAAATGTAAATATTGTATTCTGTGTCAATCGCTGCGGATGCATCTATAAGTTGATCATCGGTCAAGGATTCAAATAGATAGGGATCAAGTATGCCATCTGTTACTAAACTTCTGTTGTGGTAATTAAGCATCCATATGCCTTCTCGATTCATCATGAATACAACGTTACCATTAGACGCAATAGAGTTGTACGATATCGTCCCAATGCTTACCTCGATGCCATCGTTTTCAAAGACAAAGGCCGAACGAGATTCTCCTATGACTAAAAATCGATCATTCACTGCAACAATTCTAACGGGATCATCGACGTTGTCTAACAGAAAGAAGTCCGAATTACTGTTAAGACTTGCTGGATTTGAATCCGTATAAAGAACAAGTTTCTTAAGCGCATTTTCGTCTGCTGCTGAACTCGATGTTGCTATGACCGCTGTGCGACCACGGACGCGAGCAATTGATTGATACATAATTTCAAATGCATCCGTGAATTGAACACCAAGAACAGACTCATAATTTTGGTCAGATATATCGCCAAAGCTAAACTCCGCTGGATCGGAGCGACCTTCGTATCTTGTTGTATCTGCAAAAAAGTAATCGAAGCCACCTTTGTCATTGGCAAATAGAAACACTTCATCAACATTGTTAAATGAATTTGTTGACGATGATTTATTTTTCAATCCCAATCCAGATACTTCAAACGTTAATATGGCAGGTGCTTCAACCTCTGATCCATTTACGAGTGCCAAGCAATAATTGATCGGTGGTGTAAATAAATTCTCGTTGAACCTAACGCCTGTTGCAAAAAACAAGCATACTTTGTATCTGTCTTCTGCGCCACCAACCAGAATCTCACTAACAAAAAAATCAGCAAAATCATTTAATAAGGCATTTGCGCCATAAAGCGATATTGGGTCATTTTCAAAATCAAACCCATTTAACCCTGCTGTCTGGAATAATGTCTGATTAATTAGATCGCCAGTTATTCCTGAATCAGAGACAAATGGTTTGTAAGTTTCTAATGTTGTATTGGCTGTATCGTATGATAATGGATATTCTGTTAAATCCGTCTCAGGGGTTGCCGCTGGCATAATGAATGGACGAACTCTTTGAGCTGCACCAATGCTATGTTGAACGTAAACCCTTGTATTGATTGTTTGGCGATTAAGCAGCTCAACATTTGTTAGTCCACTAATGTTTGTCAGTAAGCTACCTCTGGTAAAATTAGCCACGTTAAAATTGTAAATACCGTCCCCTGGCACAAACAAATATGTTGAATCGCCATTTGATATAAAATAATTTCGTCCGCCAGTTTCAACAAACGCATTTGTTGATTGCTGATCAACGAAGTCTGTCTGCAAGTCCTTGACAATTGTATAGTCTCTTGCTATTCCTTTTATGTAAAAATTTGCGCCATCATGAGCAAGGGACATACCTGTATTTAAATTTGTTCTTTTATTGGCCTCTGTAAGAGCTATACCTGTTTCGGCTAAATTGTAATTATGACTTCTTGAACCATTATCAAGCGGATTATTACCAGAAATGTCGAAATCGAGAACATGTAAAAATTCTGTTGTGGCTCTCTCCATCGTTCCAAACGGCTGTATTCTGCCAATCCGATAAGATGACATAAATGCGAGTGCCATGTTGTTGCCACTATTGTGGATCGTGTAATCCCAGTTTAAAAACTGAGAGATAAATGTTCCCGGGTTTATACTTGATGCCGGGATTTCTGTTACACCCTTTGTCGATGCAATTGGAAACGATGCCTTTACAGCCTCAAGACTATCAGGGGTTCGCAACGCATCTCGCTTTTGAGCGACGTGCTTCGTGTGATAGCGGCCAACTAAATTCAGACCATCATATTTAAATATACTAATCGCAATTCTCGCATCAGTAATCCGTATAAACTCTCGATCACGTACAAGCGTTAAGCCACCTGGGCGAGCATATATTTCTAAGTTGGCCTCGATAACTAAAAACTGATTATTTTCGAGCGGAACCAAAACAGAGTTTTCTGATTGCGGAATTCCGTAACTTGGAAACAAAGAGTTCTGGATGCCATCTTCGGCTATTGCGCCATCTCTAAAAAGAATTGGCCGCTGTGAACCGTCGGTAGCTTGAATATTTAAAACTGCTTCTATATCAGAAAGCTCAACATATTCAGAGCTTCTGCGAAATGTTTTACCAGCTATAGGAGCAAAAGCTGTCGCATCACCTTCGTAGTTGATGTGGTACCCGCGCGGTTCGACCAAGCCATTGGATGCGACGAAGTCATGAGATTTATCAATTGTATGGACTTGACCAGATGAATCGATGCGTACATGATTTGCAACTTGTGCATCTGGATTGTCGATCTGAGTCGTTTCTGTTCGCTCGTTTAAGCCTCTGAACGTAGATACAATAGTATTAGGCAACTTGTCTCTCCACTAATTCTTCAACGTTTTGTGCACCAATATTGTTATAAAATCTAGCGATATGAATTTGTGCTCGCTGTCGTTGATCGACATTTGATTTTTCTGTTAAAAACAATTTTCCAGCAACAAAGTCAGTGAGATGCGTGTACATGAAATCTTGAAATTCATTAGAAACTGTAGAGCCCGCAGTAAGCGCTTGAGTAGGCCTCTTGATGTATCGAAACTCGACCTCAGTGACGGTGGGGTCATTTACAATAACCGTATTGCTATTAACCTTGTACAGCCTTCGCGTTAGAACGCCATTTAAATTTTCATAGAAATCGACTTCATTTCGAGCATAGTAAAAATTATGGCGTACAAGACCTACATTTGCAGTCAAAGGCATACTTCGATTGTGATACAAATAATCGGCAGGGAGTGACTCTGGAGGAGTTAGTTGAGTATCATCGGCCAAAAAATGAAAATCTGGGTCAGCAAACATCGCCATCTGATTTAGACCAATCTGTATAAAGGTGTCGATTAAATCCGTATTATATTGGCTTTCAATTTGAGCTGGATTATCAATGATTCGACCAAGCGTCAAAATAAAATTATCTCTGTCTGAATTGTTAATTAATGCCATTATCTATTGCCTCGCACTTCATTTGATAAGTTTTTAACTGCTTCACTTCTTTGAACGGTGTTCTTGCCGTTGGCCATCAACAGGTCCCTTATTAAAAGATCAAGCTCTTGTTCGTTATCTGCGACTGTTCGGTAGGCTAAAAATCTTCGCAGTAATCCTTTTATTTTTAATTCACCAAGAATACGATTTGGATTAACACCATTCCGAATACCAGCATCATAATCTTTCTCAAACTCACGAAAAGCATCTTTTGTTTGAGCGACTGCGTCATTTAGTGCCTGATTAATATCTTTATCAGGATTTCTTGAAAACAATTCTCTTGTGTATATCGATGCTGCATTTTGCAAGCGCTCTCTGTAATCGCGAATTTTAAATGGAACACCTGAATCAAAATCCTGCTTTGTGAGTCTTATTCCAGATGCCGCAGCGGCAACTTCTTCAATACGACTTAAATCTTTATATGAGTCGGTTTGGCCAGTAGTGACTCGTCTGCTAAATCTTGTTATTCCTGGTTCAATTGTTTTCCCAAAGTGTTCAAGAACGAGAAATGTTTTCTCGGCAGCATCTAGCTCTGGGTTGTATACAGGAGCCCCACTTTCTTTTTTGTTACTGGCGATCTCAAGAATAGCTCCAGTTGTTATATCAATTCCTGAGAATGGCTCAAGAAGTCGTTTCGATGCATCAAATAGTGCATCGTCAATTTTCCTGTCATTGTAATTTAGAACACCTTCAATAATCGTGTTCAAAGGATCGAGTATGTATCCACGTGGATCGTTATAGCTGACATTGATGTATTGATCATTTGACAAATAAATAATTTGCCCATTCCGATCCCATTCTGGCATGTATCTGCGACGATCCAAGTCTTCTTGATCAGATATGTTAAGAATTGCTTTTCCAGCCCACTCAGCGCCATATCCACCAATAAGAACGGCCGTCATTAATCCAGCGGCTCTTTTAGCGCCAATCGATCTGGTTGCAGGTTCTTTTAATTCTTCCGAGGCAACTTTAATTGTGTTTTTAGTAGTTCGTATGACTTCTGCCGGGAATGCTGTAAAATTCCCGACAAACGGTACACGTCGTAAAACTTTTACGCCTTCTGGAACAAGGGAGTAAGTCGGATAAGTGTCTCGTATCCTAAGCGATGCTTCTTTTTCAAGTTCAGCAATCGGCTTATCTGGGAATGCTTTTCTGTAGCTTTTTAGTTCACTTTCAAATCCCAATATTTTCCAGACGTTATCCGATGCCTGATAAAGGTTTGTGACACCTTTAAGCGATCGACCGAGCAAATCTCTGTAGCTGCGATTAATAAATGTATCAAATACATCTTCGCTCTTAGATGCTTCGCGTATAATTTCTCGCATCTCGCCACCAACGGCCGAATCATCTATGATTCCAAGCTTTATATATCGCTTAAGCTTTTCTTCAAATTCTACTCTGCCACGGGGAAACGTCACATCGAATGCCCGTTTCAGGTTGGCCGGATTTAGAAATTCAAAATGGCCATTCCCAACAGCGAACCCAATATTGCCAAAAAAATTTCGAGCGTGAGTCATTGGATTAAGAACAGTCTTGCCAAATCGAGTGCCAGCGACAATTCTCATGTAAGTGCGAAGCCACGTAGGTGTTGCTGTTGCCGAGGCAAATTGAAACTCTTCGAAAATTTCAGCAATTTCTGGCCGAGCAAGTAACCCATCAAGCGGATTTATATCCGTTCGACCTTCGGTTTCTACTGGGCGATCAATATCTTTGCCGATAACTCTGACCTTTTCAATGTCCTTACCAGCAGCGGCTCTTGATTCAAATAGCCATCCTTCTCTGAGGCCTAAGTTTTTAACGTCCTCAAGAAACTTGGTTCGCTCAATTAGGTTGGCCATCTTCGTAATTGTTCTTGCGTAATTAAATAATGGATCGCGAAATTCTCCCATAAGTGCGCGAAATTCTGGCGCAATGTCCTCATCCCGCTTTTTTAAGTTACTTATGTCACGACTAGATAATTTTCCAGCCCTGATATCATCGATGCTGTTTCCGTTATCAAGAACGCCAGCTATAATTTCTTTTATGTCCCTATCAGTATAGGTATTATCAAGGGACTTGATATAAGCATAAGCTTTGTTGCGCACCTGTATTCCTTCATCGGTATCCAGGTATCTGCGAAGTGCATCATTGTCAACGTATTTCTTATAACTTCGAGTTACATAAAAGCCAATATTGTCATTTATTTTTGCAACAATATCGCCCTGAACAATCCCTTCATCAACTAGTCTGTAACTAAGGCCATCAATTTGAGCTCTCATATCCTGAATAATTGGTTTGAATTGAAGAGGAACCTTGCTTATAGCACCCGGCTCACCTTCAAGAGCTCTGCTAAGCCCTTCAAGCTCTGCTGTTGTCGGTTCTTTGTTGCCGTAAACATCTCTAAATGTTTTTCTTATTCGACGCGCGGTAAATTCGACATCTTTAAGTATTGCTTGTGTCCGCGCAGTCATATCGGCACGGCGATTAAACGCAGACGTTGGCATATCGCCTTCTTTGGTAAAGAATCGGCGAACAAACGAACGAGATTTTACTGGCAAATCAGCAACCCATGAAAATTTAAATGGGCTAGTAGATGCAGCGTCAGGGTCGATTTTAATACGATCAAATGTCTCGGCAGCTTGATTGGCTTCGATTTGCTCTTGGCTAACGGTCTTCTTTTCGGAATATGCTTTACCAGTAACTTCCGCACGATTTGTTGCAGTAGATTCTGGTGAACTTCGCTTTTGAGCTTCCGCAGGCCGAGATGTGGGTTCAGACGTAGATGCAGCCTGTGAAGGCTCTTGTCTTGGAGTGACAGTTGTTTCCGGCTGTTCTGCTCGTGCTTCCGCCGTTACTCTTGGAGCTTCCGGTTGACCTTCCCGAGTAACGAGAGCCTGTGGCTCTTCCGGTCTTAAAATTCGTTGTCCAGTAATTTCTTCTGGTAAATCAGCATCTCTTGCGCCAAATAATCCACCTGTCTGTTGAGCAGGAAAATTATCTGGATCAATTAAACTTCCAAGGTTTTGCAATGCGTCATCTTCATTGTTTGCACTTCTGATAGCATTAAGAACATCAGCCGTTCCATTTGCGACGATATATCGATCCAATAGTGTACCGATACCCGCTCCGATAGCTATATTTCCGGCAAACGATAAAAAAGCACCTTCGATATCAACATTCCCGTTTTCGTCCGTATTACGAATGGCCGCATCAGCTACATCAAACGGTAAAGCTTCCAACGCATTCCGGGCAACAACATCGGATATTCGATTACTGCCGAGGATGCGTTGGAGTGCTGGAACTCTTCTAGCCACAAAGCCGGACTCTCTTAAAAACCGATGGACACCCTGTATGGTCGCACCGATAGGTAGAAATGAACCCGTTAATTCGCCAACAACATTCGCAATGTCACCTGCTGTGCTTTGTGCACCAAGATTGTTTTGAGATACTTTTCCGAATAAAAACCCTTGACCGATTCCGAAAACTGCTTGCTCTGCTGCATCGGATATGGTCTCTCTCAAGCTTAATTCAGGTCGAATATCTTCAAATTCTTGCGCAGTAACACCCGTTACTTGGCCTGTAACTAATCGAGCCTCTGATGGATCAAGTCTAAATTCTTCTCTGCGAGGATCGTCTAAAGGAAGTGCATTAAATTGCTGTTGTTTATCAAGAGCTGTTTGACGTTGGCTTCTTTGTGATTGTTCGCGATCAAATCGAGCCCTCGCTTCTGTTATATCGGTAGGAGGGGTAGCTTCGTCCTGGCGAATGGACTCGTCAATAAGTTGATCCAACTGAGCAAGGTTTTCTTCCTCGCTTTGACCCAAAGCTTGATCAGCTTGCTCAACAAGAGTTGGCTCTTGGAATTCGGTTGCGATCTCAAGCTGGATAATGCCTTCATCTCCAGATTGCTGATCTGGGGAAAGGGCTAAAACTTGTGGTTGATCTGGTATAACTGGCTCAGCTTGACGAGCTTGGGTCACTTGCTGTAAGCGTTGTTGCTCATCAGTTATTGGCGAGAATTGAGGAACTGACTGACCACCCGGATCAGTAGGGAAAAATCGGATATTGAAATTAGCGAAGTCGCCAGCTTCGTCACCAAAATCTCTTTGAAGCGCAGAATGAAATGCTTGACGACCTTCAATGCTGCTTAAAGAGCTGGCAAATGTATTGAAATCTGGAATATTGTCTTGACCGAAATCCTGTACGAAACTATTGTGCAAGCCTCTAAGAAGCTCTTCATCCATTATTGACCACCACTTATTGATTGTAAGAATTGCTGAACACTGCTGCCGTTTGTATTCTGCTGCGGTTGCTGAACTCCTGCACGCTGCAAAGCTTGCTCTCTAAGATCAGGCTCAGCCTGCTGATATGAATTAAGCTGTTTAATAAAGTTGTCATAGACAGTTTTTGCGCGGGCTGGCAAATCGTCTGGATTTGCGGGGCCGGTAATCGTTCCATAGGCCTGTAATAAATTGCGAACATTGGTATTTACGCTGTTTATTAAGCCTTGTAAATCTTGAGCAGTATCAAATGGTGCTTTTTCCAAATTGCGCTGAGCTTTCCGCGCATCTGCAAGTGCTTTAGATTTAGCGCGTGAATTACGACCTGATTCCAAAAGCCTTGCAATACCTTCTCTCGACTTTCGATCAGCACTGTTTTGCTTATCTTGAAAATTCCGCTTCTGCTGATCTCTTCGCTCCGTGGCTCGCTGATCACGCTCAAACCGCCTTTGCTCTCGTTGAACTTGACGTTCTTCCGCCGCAATCTGCCCAGGTAATGCTCGCTGACGCTGAACATCTTCCAGTAAAAATTGATTTTCCAAATTCTGTGCTTGTTGCTGTCCTTGTTGTTGCTGCTCTAATGCGCCAAGTAACCCACCAACGATACCCTCTTCCAGGGCTCGTTGCATTGTTTTAGCACTTTCATGTACCGATCTAAACATAATCATTATCCAAGTCCTCTCACTGAGTTTCCGAAATTAGCAGGAGCACCGAGTAATCCAGACGATCCGGTAGGTTGAATTCCTTGTCCTTGTTGTCCTTGTTGACCTTGTTGCAATAACTGCATGAGCAATGCTTGTGTTGGGTCTTCTTGTAATCCGCCAAGCAAAGACTGTAGCCCACCACCAAGTAATTGACCAAATGGGTTTTGCCGTTGATCCACTTGTGGACGAAATTGTGTTAGAAGATTTGCTCTCGCGTTTAAAAATGTATCTTCAATTGAATTTATATTCCGGTCTAATAATCCTTGTTGCCCTAAGGCCAATTGCTGTAATTGTTCCTGACCTATACTTGTACCAAGAAGTCCATTCTCTCTTGCAAGTCTCTCACCGCGAATGTTTGACGCGGATAGATTAGCTGCACCACGAGACCGCGCAGTATTAATAGCTCGACCTCTTTGAGCTTCTAATGATGACAGGGCTTCGTTGCGCTGCTGCTCAAGCAATCGATTTTGTTCTTCAATCGGGTCTGATCCCAAAATTGATCCAACAAGACCGACTCCAGTAGAGATAGCTGGTAATAAAGGTACTGGCATTAGTATCTACCTCCGTGGTAATCATCCGCTTCTGCATCATAGTCACTTACGCCAAAATACAGCTGTCTACTTCTGCGATCAGGATCAGCCTGTGCAATGTAGCGCCGCGGGTATTCTTTTTCGTAATCCGTTTGAATTAAGTTAGCGAGAACGAGAATTTTCCCGTTCACGCTCTCAATATCGCCATCAGGACTTAAAGCGGTCACAAGAATCTCTTCAAGGTATAAATTGTACTTATCGCGAAACGGTGGGATTTCCGTTTGGATATCTTGGCCTATTGTGAGACTGTTTTCCAGCCGCTTATAATACGTCAAGTACAATGTTATCGCGTCTTGAGCCTGTGCATCAAACACAAGTTGAGTATTGGTAATGTAATAGCAACGTGGCTGAGCATCAGTAATTACCGCCTGACCAAATAATTGCCTATCCTCGACAAAGGTTAATTGTACGTCGTCGTCGTTAGAATCCTTTGCAAGGATAAACTGTAATTTATTTAGATCAGTTGGTAATGTAGCTGTATTGCTACCCATAGCGAGAGCAAGAGTTGCTTGTTCTTCCCAGACTCTACTTTCGATGATCAATTGTTTTAATATTTGATTCATCCGGCGTAGAACTAGAGGCTCTTTGAACTCATCAGGGTTGCCAAACTGAATACGTACCGCATCGATTAATTCTTGAACTACCATTGTAAGTCCTATTTAGCTAGTTTTTGCAATTCAATAATAACAGATTCTCCCTTTTCACCGAAACTTGGAAGCTTGTCAAATACGCTAAAATAAGTGGATTTATGACTTTTGTTTCCAACGAGTAGAGCATTTTTTTCTTTCGCTGGTAAATGGCTAAAGGCCTTCTTTAAGTCTTCTAATCCGAGCTTAGTTTGATCTATATTCGATACTGTCTTAACCCAATCAATTGTTGGGTTTCCTTGTTGTTTATTGACATGAACTTCGCCAGAATCAGTAAAAGTGGCTGTTTCATCGTCTTTAACAACGACTCCCTCTGCGTTTTCGATGTCTTCCGGCGTAACGTCATTCTTCAAAGCAAGTTGAGCTTTTAATCGTTCGACCTCAGCTTTTAATTCGTCATTAGTTGTTGTTTTTTTTCTCTCACTTTTTTTTGCTGCCGGGAAAGCACCTAAAACAGTTCCGTCTTCATGTTGTTCACCAATGACTGTCAAGGTTGGGTCAATCGGCTTGTGGGCTTGTGGTGCACCACCAATACCGAATGCTTCTTCCCATGTTTGCTGCGGTTTCCACGCAAATTTTCGAGTCAATAAATGAGCCGCTAGTTTCCGGTCGGTAATATTGAAAGTGTATTGCTTAACAGCCTTGTAATCACTTGGCCGATATTTTCGAAACGATACAAAATCGGGGTATTGCTCTGTTAAATTATAAAATAGCATTATTGTTTTCTCCTGTTATCCCGCCCATCTAAGGATGAGCGGGGCAGATTAATTATACACCGCTAATTTCAGTCCATACGGCTGCTGCGGTTTTTTTGTACATCACGTTTGTTGCTGTATTGCCAGCGCAATACCACAAACTACCAATTGGAACGCGAGTAGAGTTAGCCTCTGTCACATTCCCTGCGGCGGTTGGGATTGAACCGTCAAACGAGACGATGTTTAAGATATAGGAGCCTGTGCGCTCATTATACAAATGCTCCCACGCAACATCGTTATCCGTGAAGTTTGGTGCTTCGGCTCGAAGATCATTATATGACCCACGGATCAGCGTAAAACTTGGAAAGTTAGGCATATCGTTCTCCTTATGCTGCTGAGTTGTTTAAGAATACTAATGAAGAATCGTTCTCGACGAAGTCGCCAAGTGCGCCTTTAACATTAGAGTTAGCATCTGCGTAATAATCAGCGCGTGAGAATCCACAAACCATTGCAGCACCAAGGCCTTTACGGTTATTGTAATCCTCGACTTCTTCGTCAAAGTCAACGCCCATCGGCTTAGCACCGTTGATTGCGTTAGCTCCAAGAAGAACGCCAAGCTTATTAGTTCGCGAATCGCGGTTGTTTAACGGATCATCAACACCGTAAACAAGCGGATTAGTTGTTGCGTCATAAGCCGACCCTGGAGTCAACTTGTCTAGTGCGTACAAGTTAGCGTGCTCATAAAAGACAAAGCCTTCATATGCGCCAAGTGCACCACTGAATACAGGGTTTGCTTTACCCATCATTTCTGCACGAGATTGGTACTCACGGAAATCAGTCAAACGACGGATTTGGTTACCGATCTCAGGGTGGATAACAAGAGCCCAGAATTCATTACCATCTTTAGTTATGATCTTAGGGATACGGTGCTCGTGAGCAGCGTCCTTAAGGCCAAGAAGAAAGTCTTGATCTATTCTCTCATCAGCCGCACCAGAATACGTATCATTCGCAGCAGCGACAGCAGTTTCATAACCAGCAGTACCCGGAAGGGCTGCAATAGAAACACGAGTCGGCCCCGATGCCGTGCCATAGTAGAAGTTCGGGTGAGATACTTGCGAGATTGAGTAATCTGACGAATCCAAGATGTTTTTTGAATTACCGCGGAAAAATGCAGATTGAATACCGTGGTATTCTACATACGCCGCCATCAGATAAGCTAAATCTTCTTTTTTCTTCGGAATCATATGATCCAAAAGACGTTTGTTTTTCTGCTTCGATCCTTTACCAGTATAGATTTCAACTGCCGCACGAACTTGCTCCACGTACAATTGAGTCCACATTACATTGTGAGCCTGCTCGAAACCTGCTAAGCGTTGATCGCCAATGCGGTACTGACCAAGCAAACGTTGAAGTCGAGGTACAACGATATAATCGCCACCGGGCTCAAGCTCGCTTGTGTGCATATTAATGGGTGCAAAGCCTTCTAATTCTTTGTTCCCGTTCTGGATGAAGTCATATGTGCCTCGACCACCTGAACCGTCCATTGTAAAGGACATGAATTTTGAGAACTGGTTTTCGTACCACGTCTGAAAATCCAACAGGGAGTTGAGGGCAATGGTTGGGTTACCTACATGCGCCGATGGGTAACCTTGAGTATTAGACATTTTTTGCCTTCCTATTTATTGAGGGAAAAATGACGTTAGGATGCTTTCTGACCTAAAATACCTTTCAAGATTCGACGGCCGTCGTGAGTCATAGATAGTTCTTCATAATAAGCTGCTCCTTCGGCTTCGGCTCTTTTTGCATCAAAGGATGTAAGCGCTCCTGCGCCTTTGTTTTCTCCTCCGGTTAAGTCCGTGGAACTCAATGCCTTTGCTCGGGCGTCGGTAGATGCCTGATTTATCCGCGCTGTTTCTTTTGCTGCGTACTCTTCTGGGAAGGCACTGCGATAGCATAAATCAACAGCTTGCGGGCTCAGTTTCGTTATTCCGAGTTGCTCAAACATTGCATTCATTGCGTTCCATTTTTCGGGTGTACTTGAATTGATTTGATATTGATCATTCAGGTGTTGGATAGATTGAGTCTTCAACTCTTGCGATTCTCGCTCTTGGAATGAGTTTTTAACCGTCTCAGTCGCGACAGACCTCATATAATCCTCTTGCAGCCGTGTGCCACTATTCGGATCATCATACATGATATCTTCGCGCTCTTTAACAGACATTTCAGCCCATGTTTTAGCTTGCGATTGTTGCTGTTGTTGAGGAACATATATCGCTCCACTGTCTCTGAGCTGCCCAACTTCTTTCCGAAGTTCACCAACCTCGGTGCTTTGTTGACCATACTTTTTAGTTAGTTCATCATAGCTTTTTTTGAGAGCGTCAAAGTTCGGTTCACCTGGTTGCCCACCTTGTCCACCTGGATTCGGGTTGGCAGGGGGTGTTTCTTGCGATGCCGGGGGTTGTCCACCTGCTGGTGGGTCTCCGAGTGCACCGCCTTGACCTGCGCCGTTTTCGTCCATTAATGGGGATGGATTTAAAAATCTGTAAAACATTTATACTCCTTTGTTGGTTCCTTCTAAAACCTTGTCTGCGTCTACTCGGGCAGGGGTCTCGTCTGGGTTATCCAACGATTTGGGATTAGTGAGCTGTTTAAAGTCATCTGAGTAGTAGATGTCTCTCAGCTCTTTATTGGTGAAAGGCGCATCCGGGTTAAAGGAATAGCCTATTGTAGAGAGTTTTTTATCGATCCTGTCGATCCATTGTTTTCTATTCATAGCCATTTATTCGTTACTTGAACTGGTTTGAATTCATTAAGTGGATATATACTCGATCCTTTGAACACGATTATTGGCTGAATATCATGAGGGTTATCATCTCGCACCTCAACGCCTTTCAATACCTCTTCTCTGTCTTGATATTTCTTAGCCAGATCGACAATCTTTTTTTGATCATCAAACCGCTTAACAGGCGGAAGATTAGGAAGCTTGTCTTTTAATTCATTCACCATTTTATAGCGTTCAAGAAGTGTTGTTTTTGCTTCGAGAAGCACCACTTTTTCTTTAAGTAGATCGATTTGCTTGATCAGGTCTTTCTTTTTGATTTTAGCCATTATAGCGTCTCCGGTGATTGATCTGCTTCACCCTAAATACCTCGCTTACTATTGGCACGGAAGGCTGTGAATAATTAAACCCGGCGAAATGAGCAACCTGTGGATAAGGTCGTGCTTCAAGGTCAACAATGCGCTTTTCAAGCTTGTTAATGCGGTCAGCTTGTTCATTGTTCATTGCTATCAATTCATGAACTGATTTGTCTAATGCTTCTAATAAATTCATTTAGGTTTCCTCGGCTTAGGTTTTTTCTTAGTGCCGTAACGTTCGCGTGTTGAAACGTTGTATACATCTAAAGAATCCCAGCTTCCTAAATGAATAAGTGTTGTCCATTTAACCATTATGCACTCCTCTGTTGTTTGTTTTTCTGTTCCATCTCACCCGCCTTTAGTCTGAGTTCAGCGGTTTTCAATTGACGATCTGCATCATTCTGCTCACCATCTTGGCGCACTTTCTGCGCTTCGATTTGAGCCATAAATTGATTCATAATATCTTCACGTTGTGCCGCCATCTCTGCGGACTCAGCTTGACCCTGTAAGACATTTCTAACATGCTCTGCCCAATTATCAGTATGTTCACCGATATCAAGCATCTCGATTAGAACGTCCCACGGCACGAGTTCGACAGGAATGCCAGAATTAAGCAATGCAAACGCTACACGAGCATTACGGGCTCTGACGGTCTCGTTATAAGCACCATCGATAAGTTTAACCTTGAAGTTACCCTGTGACGTGTCATTAATTATTTGACCCGTTAAAGGATGTCTGATATTAACATCTAAGAACTCACCTTGAATATTGTTTGCATCGGAGATATTGATTCGACGTGGCACATTGTATAGCTCTTTAATGAACTTCAATAAAGCACGCGCAATGTTTTCACGAGTGATGTCTAATTGCTTAACCAAAGGTGCAATACCCCTAGATGCCTGTTCAATCTTTTGAGCGAATAGAGACGCATTATCTTCACGTTCAGACTGTCCCATAGATGCACGGGTAACCTGAGATACTTGCTCAATATCGTTATCAATAATCTGTTCTTGCTGGATCCGGTCAATAGGATTGTATTGAAAGAATTGCCATTGTGGTGCATCACCACCAACCGGGTTAAACTCGACGTATTCAATATCGCCGCTTAAAGCCCGTTCCTTATTATCATTGTCAAGCTGTCCCTTTTTAGCCATCATTTTAGGCGTAGAGAGCCGTGACTGCTGATCTAAGGCTACAGACCGTAACTTATTCTTTTCAATCTGGAGATCATGAAGGTTGGTGAATACGGATACATTCTCAATCAATCGGTTAGCCAGATCATACGGCGCAAAGCGGAAATACTCGAAGAATCCCGTTTGAACCTCTTGCTTCTTATCTTCCAGCAACATGTATAGTGATGGTATGACAGATCGTATCTTATGTGTTTTAACAGGCTGAAAAGAGATCGACCACGTATTCGGCATTACTGCATTCTCAGCGTTTATAATCATTTCAATTTGTTTATCATCAAGACGATGCACTTCACCTGTCTGGCGATTGGTTGCAATCTTAATGTTATCATGCTCAACATAGTTAAACGTAATTACCCTGTATTGGCCTTGTGAGATGTTTTGATAATCGATACCCTCAACAAGTCCAAAGAAATCGCGTGAGCTTTCATCAGCATAGCCAGATGTCCATACTTGGAAGATTGATTGCCCTTTATGCATTGCATCATGAGCCTTTTGAATCTGACGTGCTTTAGCTGGAAACATTTCTTTAATGCGACCGATATTATAGAAATCTGAATCAAAAACGCCTCTTGCGTCTGATAGATCATAGTTACGTGTTTGAGGGTCAAGGATCATCACTAATGGATTCTTATACTCTAAGATAGCTTGTTCGCGGTTATCTTTGAGACCATATCGTAAGCGCATCCATGAACCAGTTGGCATAATACAGCCCTCCATAAACACTTTCTCGTAGAGGCTTTGAGCATCGTTCTCGTTCTCAGTAATGTATTTAAGTAATTTGGTTTGTAGGTCAGCAAGTGCATTGTCGCCTTCCTCATTAAGAACCCGATGTTCTTTACGATTGAACGATATATGAGATTTGAGATTCAGTGCTATTGGAAGCATTGTGTTGATAGACAAATGAAACTTGTTCTTTGCTTCCAAATCCTTACGCTGTTGTGCCGTCCATTGCTCACGACCATCAAAGACAAATCTCTTAAGGTATTCGCCCTCATTGAGCTTATCTGTATACTCAAGTCGCCAATTATTGAATAACCACGTGGTCTCTTGGATACGTGATTCATCTTTTTGGCTTATTCGCATTCGTGGACGCTGTTTGATTCTATCTGGCATATTTATACACTCATCGCATTTTTAACTCGTTTACTTGATCGGCCTTTTTCAGCCCATTCTGCACGCCAACCGGTCTCTTGGAATGTCACAGGATTATCCTGTAATGTTGTTCGGGCATACCGAATTGTATCGCATCCATCTTTATAAAGGTCTTGAACCTTCTCAGATAGGCCCTTTGTATCAGCACTACGGCCTTTGTGATCTTCGTAAGACCAAAGACGCACAGATCGCTCTGTGTTCTCACATGTATTGAAGATATAAAAGGAAGGGTCACCATATTGGTCTGTCTTTAGGTCTTGTTTGATTAGGCCTACACCATACTCTATATCGTTGTTACCCGGCGTAAAATAGCATGGATAATGGATTCCGTGCTCATCTGCATCAGATATCCATGTTAGTTCCTCGGCTACTGTACGACCAGACTCTTTAACATTCTGAGCACCAAAGTTAGGATCAATCACACGCAATACGTCAACTCTATCGAAGCCCCATTCATGTTCGATACGGGCAATAGCCTTGATAACATCGGCGGTTGTGTGCTTGTCATGCTTGATTTGTTCGAAGAAAAGACCATTAGATTCACTACGTCTTGGATATTCATCGATAACGTACCAATTGCCTGAATGATCAACTGCTGACCATGTGATGAAGTAAGGTCTTCGGTTGTGCGGGTCTACAGACATCACAATCTTGTATTCTTCAGGTGAAATCGCGAATGGCTCTATACAATGAATATCTCTATCGTATGTCTTGAATACTGCGCCGGAAAGGTACATGAATTTACCCAATACACGAGCATCATATTCATCTGGATCAATTTCTTCAATGCGCCTCTCAACCTCTTTGAGCGGGTTATTACCCCTTTCTTTACCATCTAAGTAGCTGGCGACTTCATCCGTCATACCCATAGCAACGAGATCGCTGTATTTCCAATCTCCAGCCTTTTCGGAAACATTCTCATACATCGTTGCTTCACGATGCCAGTAGTGATAATGACCGTCTTCGTCTTTTATTAGCGACTTTTCCACGACTTCATCAACAAGGTATCCAGCACCAAATAGAGGTGTAGCGGCTATGATACGTAATCCACCTTGCATTAAACGACCCTTACAAGCGTTCCAAATGGCAAATGGTGGTGGTTCATCGTATATAATGAGTCCAACAGCGGATGATTCAAACGTGTCAATATCTTGATCATACGTCTTTACGAATATCTTAAAGCCTGTCTCAGGGAATTCGTAGTAGCTAACAAACTTCTGATTGTCTTTACGAGAGAACCAATAATGGATGTGTTTTGGCGGTAGATACGATTCGAAGATTTCTAATGCATTTTCTTTGAGATTCTGAGCTTTAGCAATAAGCCATATGTTCTTTGGATAGCCGAATTCATCCCAATCAGGTATCAATTCGAATACGCCGGAACGATTATCAGTGCATATAGCGGCTATTAGAGCGAATGTTCCTGTCGATTTACCCACTCGATTAGCGCAAGTCAGCAAAAAAGTGTCACATTCCGTCTTTTTAGAGATCGATATCTGCTCGTACAAGTCCATTTGAGGTTGATTAGGAACGAAATACTTAAGCGGATTCATCTTTTTACGATGTATTTTAGCCTGTAGGAAGTTGGCTAAAGCAACCTTTCCTTGCCTGGTCTGAACATCAAAGTTCACCTTTAAACCTCCAATTAATCAGATTATCAAGGTGTTTCTCCGGCGTATTGCGATTCTCGTCCGAATTTTCATCGGATAAAGCAAAGACGCTTATGGTTTCAAACAATCTCAAAGCTGCAATTTTATGATCATAATTCAATAGTCAGCCGCCTTTAACATACCATCTATCGCTTTCTCTAGCTCTTTATCATCCATATCCTCATAATCAACGCTTAAGGAACCAGAATGCTCATGCTTATTGGTGATCAGGCCTAAGACTTTAGCAAGTGCCTCTGTAGCAGAAGCAAGTGCTCGTGAGTCACCTTGAGCCTTTGCCATGCGAATAGCTTCTAAATAATTGGCCTTGATATATGAGATATCTATGTTTAATTGCTTCCCCAAATCCTTCTGAAATTCTTTCATGTACTCACGAATCTTAGGTAGTTTCAGGTTGTCACTGCTTTGTTGCGCTGCTGCTGGCTTAGCATAGCCCGCTAGCCTTGCGGCTTCACTGCCGTTGAAATCGGCCTTAGT
>WLWG01001114.1_pt1 | contig 25402 bp, 31 predicted proteins | sample 6712871 | NCBI WGS metagenome assembly WLWG01 (sample SAMN12718693, study PRJNA515312) | sponge metagenome | isolation source: marine sponge | host: Mycale hentscheli | place: New Zealand: South Island, Marlborough, Capsize Point | collected 2003-05-01
ATATAGTGTTTCCAAGTTGCACCGTCATGTATCAGCCTTCCAATGTCGCACAAAAAGAGACAGACTGGAATGCTCAAGACGAGATATATTCAACATATTTCGGCGTAGGGAATACTAAGGTATACATCGAAAAAATGTGCGAATTCTTCTCACGATTGGGAAGGACGAAACACACTGTTATGAGGCATTCAAACATGTACGGTCCTCACGACAAATATGACTTAGAGCGCTCTCATGTCTTTGGTGCTACCATTACAAAAGTTATGACAAACACAACTGGCGTTCTTAGTGTTTGGGGAACAGGCGAGGGAGCTAGAGACTTGTTACATGTCGATGACTTGGTTGAGTTCATTGATTGTGCAATAACTAAGCAGGAGAGTGAATATGAACTGTTCAACGTTGGATTAGGTAGCGCTGTGAAAATAGTGGATTTAATTAAAAAAATCATTTCCCATTCAGGTAAGAATGTAGTACCTGAGAATGCATTAGGCCCCCAATCCATTGATATTGTAGCTTCTATTGTAAGTAGTTCACCAGGCATTACATATATCTCCGGGAAGTAATCAGAGCCAACAAATAGTTCTCTAATATTACCACCTTCGAAATATCTTAATGTCTCTAAGTTAAAGATGTTACCTTGATCAAATGAGTAATCTGTTGGCGTGGCAGGATTGATGTATTTGTCACATACTAGATTATATGAGTGCATTGCCATATAGGCTAATTCGTTCATTGGCTCCTTTGAGTCTGCCATCCACTCTATGTTGTACCCATTGTTATCTCCATATACAATACCTGTTTGCTTGTTACCCGAGTTAGTAAATGCAGGTCTATCTTGACCCATTAGGAATGCTTTACTAGAATAGTCTCTCATAGGTTGGTTATGGTCAATCTCTACGCCGATTAACATGTTGTTCTGTGCGGCTTGTACTTTAACCCAGTTCTCTAACGACTGTGTAGGGTTATTAACACTTGGTGTTGCTGTAGTAGGTATAAAGAACTTAAGCGACTGGTTAAAGCCTAGGATATTACCGGTACCACCTACATTGTAAGTCTCTGTTAGATTACCCATGCCATTGTCAGCTTCTACCCATAACCATCGTAGGTTAAACTGAGGGACTGACTCTCTGTATACTCTAACTACGACACCGTTAGCATCCTTCTCGAATACTAAGTCATCGTACCATCTTAGATAGTGAATTCCACTAATACCACCGACTTGGTCGTTACAACCCTTGGCTATACCGCCTGTAATATTACAACTCATAGATCTTTATATCTGTGTTTATGAATTGCATCTGTGATTCATCCGCTGGGACTGTATCACCTCTGAGTGACCAGAGTAAAGCCTCTTGTTCTATACCTGTAAGTGTTTGGCTAGTAATTGTGTAAACAGCTGACCACTCAAATTGATCAGTGGTTGTTTGACCCTCTGGCCATGTAGTATCACTAACAGGGTAACTAACAGTAGTACCTGTTGTTGGTGGCACTTCTATATTTACAATTGTACCAGCAAGCTGAGGTGTAAGTGGGATTGGCTTAGACTCTAAAGCCCTTGCAGTACCTGTTACTTCTATTCTATATTGTTTAGCTGACTCCTTTAAGTAGACTGCAGTATAGAATCTGTCAGGGTCACTATTAGAATGCCATAAGTTCTCTGGGTCGTATGTAGGTAGTTGAGTCCCTAGACTTACACCAACCGGATCTGGTTCTGCAACTATACCATCTTGTAGGGCATAGTCTACAATCTCACTACCTCTTGTAGGTGCAATACAGTTATTAAGTGCAAATGGTATCTCTATCTCTAATGTGGCTGTCATGCCCGCTACTGTATCTTGGAACCTCTCTTTAAATGGTGTTAGGTTTACATTTAGGGTTAGGTCAAAGTCCTTATATGGCTTTGAGAATCTTAGGCTAGCCAAGATGTCATCTACATATTGTTGACATGCTGATTGTACCTTCAGGTAGTTGGCAAACCCGTTAGTTGGGTCCTCTTGTACCACATCCATTACGATGAGATTAAACCTGTATGTAATGGTCTGTCCTGTTCTAGTTGACTGTGTAGGGTTAAGGAACGCGTATGGATAGTCAACGCGGGTACCTTCATCTACCGTCTTAATATCTGTTAAGGCTCCGTAGCCGAAGTCCCTAAGTATTAGGTGGCTATCTACTGTGGCCTTAATACTATCTACGAGTTCTTTGTAAGTCATTTTGTCTCTTTTGTTGTAATTGTCTTTGCTGTTCTTCTAACATCTCTTCTTTTTGTAATGCCATGAAGTTTAGCGCCTTTCTGAGCGGTTCGTCTGTGACCGCGTCTATGTTTAATATGTTTCTGTTAGCTAGGCTAACTATCACCTTGTACCAGCCTCTGGCCGTTGCCATCGGGTCGACCTTGAGGTTTAGCCTTTCTTTTGCTTCCTCTAGGTCTTTATCAGTAATACCAAATAGTATCTTATATTGTCTAAAAATAAATAGACGATACTTGGCAAACTCATCGACAGCCCACATTGCCTCGTCAGCCCATTTAGCTTTCGGGCACAGTATGTCTGCCATATCCTGTAGGTGTTTGTCGACACCTAAACTAATCCACACATCCAGGTCAATAAACTGACCGAATGTAAGCTCATCTAGATTGACTAACTTACACTTGGTTCTCTGATTCATCTGGTGTACGACCAAGGCTATCGCTAACCCTAGTGCATCTTGACCACCTGCCTTTAACATATCTATCGGTGCTTCTGTGAGACCGTTTACAATATGTGGGTGATACTGTGGATCTTCCCAGTCAAACGCCATTGCCTTTTCATACTGCTCAATGGTTAGCCTTTCTGGTATCTTATACTGTTCGTTATTGATATTGATCGTTGCCATCTACTTAGAAATATATTTGTTTGATGAATTGAATTACCTCTTGCCCATCACAGCATAGGTACCCAAAGTTTTATTTTGTTTACGATTGTAGTTAACTATGGCCAGTGAGATCACCGTATCATCGTGGAAGCCGCTTGGGTGTCCGTATTTAATCGATCTGGTCTTTGGATTGTAATCATACGTAAAGACTTCGAGTTCGCTTAGAAGCCACGGAAACAGTTGTGCATTGGGTATCTTTACATTGATCTCATTCATGTCAAGTATCAGGCCCTCAATCATTTCATTCTTAGACTTACTTGTAGTTACAAACGGGTGTGTATCTTGCCACTGGTTTTTGATCTGCTCATAGATAACATCACCGATAGAGTTGACTTCCACCATCACAGTTGCAGACCACTTTCTAATCCTTTGCATAATCTCATTGACCATTGTGGTCCACTGCTGTGCGTTGGCTCTATAGATGTCGACCACTTGGCCTTGACTATCCATAAATGTGGCTACGGTGAAGTCTTCTTGTTTACCGAGGTCGATCCCACAATACACTTTACCTACAGGGGTTGGGTAAAGTGGCATGAGATTCTTTTCTAGGTTACTGAAGACCTCACCACCACTGTCGATAAATTTGGCTAGATATTCTTGTTCAAATACATTAGGTGGCAGAGTCTTCTTAGCATCAGCTATCTCCTCTGCATCAATGTAAGGTGTGTCGTATGATGTACCTGTGTAAGCTTGGTAGTTAGGGTAGTCTACTGACTTAGCCAATTGGAATAACTCATAGAACCAAGACTTACCTTTAGGTGTAGATATAAATAAGACTTTCTTACCACGTACCATAAAGACTGGACGTATGGCTTCTTTCCATGCATCCTCTTTCATAAATGCTGCCTCATCTAGTACACCATAATCTACGGTTAAGCCTCTTATATTATCATACTTCTCTGCTGATCTAAATAAGATTTCACTTCCGTTCTTTAAGGCTATATAGTTTTCTGAGTAATTACAGTTTTTTACTAGGCCTGATGCGCCGATTGCCTGCATCAATTCCTTCTGTACTTTTGTGGTTTGTGAGTATACCGGACTAACCCACAAGACCTTACATGGCCCGTCGTTAATCATCCAGTACAGGGCTAGATTCATAGCCATCATGGACTTACCAAACTGACGTCCTACACAGGCCACATGATACTTAGCTGCGCTGCTAATTATGTCTTGTACCATGTGGCGCTGCTTAGGATGTGGTGTAAATCCTACATACTTCATTTATGCATAGTCTTCTATATCAGGTATGTCTCTGCCCTCTGCATCATTTGCATCTGGACCGAACTCAAACTTGATGTTCTTAAATAGGTCATCACCATCAGCTCCAGTCATTTCTGTTCTGGCTAGTTTAGGTAGGATGTACTCTGATAATCTAATCATAATATCCATAGCCTTTGCAGGATCGTCTGATGCTACTTGGCTAATCCATATTGACATTCTTTCTAGATTATCTTCTGTAAGCTTTTGGTATGCTTCTCTAATATGTTGTGTAGCTTTATTTTTACTACCTTTGGGGCGCCCGGCTCTGTTAATGTTCTCGTCGCCACCTCTGAATCCACTACTCATTGTCTTTTAGTGCTTTGTTTAGGTTTTTAATTGTTTGTTTAGCTATCTCGAAAGACTTAGCCTTCATTGTAGCTACGAGTGTATCTGACTCTTTGAGTGAGTACTTACCCGTTTTGGTTTCGTAAATTTTGTATGATTTCATATTCTACTTTTAGTCTTTGTTTTATGTTGTAAACACATCGGCCACAACTGGTTATAGGCTTGTTTTCGCCTGTAACCCTGTTATAGATGTCAAACATCTGCTGTGCCTGAATCGTAGTCATTCTAACATTGCCTAACAACTTGTAGTTGTCACTTAACCATTTGTAATCTTCTGTGTTCATAATAGTATTTTTAAATAAAGTTCTGAGATAATTGATGCTAACGCAACAAACAAGATACCTTCATATCCGTAGAGCCACATAAATGGTCCTACGCCTAACCAAAATGTAGCACACATGTTACACTTCATTGGCTTGTCAGGTAGTCTGTCAAATTGTGAGAAGAAGTCTGCGGCCATGTGACCCAGACCTGCCATCCCTAATATACTAAGTATTGTTTCCATTTTCTATTCTCTTTTTTATGTATTCTTTACATTCTTTAATTGCTTGACTGATTGTCGTACGTGGTATATGTGTTATACGTTCTAAATCACTGTAGTTAGGATTATCTAACCACATGCGGAATAGTTTAACTCTAAACCACTGTTCTACCGTATCTGACTCCATATCTTCCATTATACCTTGAATAGATTCTATCTTTATATCTAATTCCATGTCATATTCTTCATCTGCAATTTGAGGTATGTCCGGATCGTCATCTTCTCCATAATTATTTTGTGTCCATTCGTATAATTCATGTATACCGAACGGCCTATCTTCTAACCAACTTCCAGTTTGACTAATACCAGGTCTTTGGTTTTTTTGACGAGAGTATTGTGAAGTTGCATAATGATAACTACGGTATATCATACCAGATAGAAACTTCATGGCTTCACCTTTATCTATTAATTCATCTCTACGTTTATGTTGTAAAAACTTTTCAATACAGAATGCAGCGACTTCTTCGCCTTCATCTCGTCTTTTAACTATTCTACGACCCATCTTAATTATTTTGTCGTAGTTCTCGTCAAAGAATTTATCTAGGGTCGTATTCAAAGTGATCAAATATATCTTTTATTATAGCGCATTCTTCATACGCTTCTTCTGCATGTGCCATGTCATATCTAAATGCCATCATAGCGAGAGCCTCTTCTAGGTCATCATCTGCTTCATCTAAATATTTCTGTAACATTATGTCACGGAATTCTCTTTTTACTTTTTCATCATCTGTAAAATAAAGTCCTATTATCTTCCATTCTCTTCTCATGAGTAGTTTCTACCGGTAAACTCAAACATATCTCTATCAAATCTATACATAGGTGTATAGGCTGGTCTGTCAAGTATAGCATTATTTTCTTCTATTAAGTTCCAGTTAGAGCAACCTACTAAATAAGCCCAGACAATATGGCTTCTTGTTTTCTTTAATGTAACTGTCTTGTAGCCAGTCTTAGCCTTCTTCATAAAGAATACAAAGTGTTCTCTATTTAGTTTAGCTATCTTACAATACTTAATATCAACAAATTCATTTAATACAAGGTGCAGATCATTCTCTTCTCTGTCCATAATACGTCTCATGTCATAACCATACATATCTAGAGGTGTATCTGGATATTGAATAGTTATCTTACGTAAGAATGCAAATAACATACAAATGCCTTCATCGTCAGTATTTACCCATTTAGGTACTTTTATTCTTATTTCCATACATTATATATTAGCTTTTCTGGTATAGTTGTTTCCGACCGATCGCGCGTTCCGCGCCGATGGTCGTTCGACGACGGTATCGTCGTCATTTCAGACTGGCTTAGATGAGGTATTCTTTTGAAGATTAGCTAAGTTAAATAACCCCTTAGACTTTACATACCTCACCCCTTTGGATTCGTTATTTTTAAAAACAGATTTCGTTAACGCCGTCTTGAGCCTCCACAGGTGGGTCCTTAATCCATTGTTCCTGCCCGTTAACTTATACTGAGTTCGTATTCGACACTATCGGAGAAAACTCTAACCGCTATGTTTCTCTATTATTTCAAGAGTGCAGTCTACAACCCGACTTCTGAACCACTAATACTATACGCCTCGTGGCTGATCTGCTGAGAGCAGGTGTCTAATTAGCTATTATATAACACTAATTTATTTTGTTTATTAATTTTTGATAAACCCTTTTCATGACAGAATTAGAAACAGGATTACCTTTATTATATTTTGGTTTGTATCTATCTATGTAAGTTTTTTCTACTAAATTTAGATTAAACCGATTAGGTATAAAGATGTATTCAACCTCATCCCACTTTTTATCTGTGTGTTGATAAGGTCTACCAGTACTATTTGATTGACCAACATAAACTACTTCATTGTTATACTTTAACAAATAAATTATCTGTACGTCTTTTGTTTTTTTAGATACTGTAAATCTATGTAGTTTATCAGCTTCGTTATGTAATTGATACAATTGATCAGCATATTCATCAGATCGATCTTCTTCATAATTATTTATTATAGTGGCATAAGATGGTATGTTAAAATTATCTTTCAACCAGTTTTCAAATACTTCTACTCTATTAGAACCATCACATTGGAATTTATCTATGGCTCTATCTTTAGAATAATTAAGGTTCTCACGGTTTCTCCATGATTTTAATTGGTCATGTGATTTACATATAAACCAATCTCCATCTAAATCACGTCTACACATAGAATTCTCGCTATGCTGTCCTTTGTCATAATGATTAAATATGTAATACTTCATGTGGATTATATGTGGTTAATCCACTTTGTTCCTTTTTCTACGGCCTGTCCAGACGATGCCTTCCGCTCTGAGACGCGCGTGCATGCGTCGTTGGTTCTCTGACTTAGTAACCCATTCTAAGTTATTAATCTGATTATTGTGTTTGTTACCGTCTCTGTGGTCTACATCAGTTTTATTCTCAGGGTCATCGTTATGTACGAACATCTTCGCCATAATTCTGTGTAGATACTTTTCTGGTAAATGATTTGTAGATATTGCAAGATAGCCTATTGGGTTTCTCTTACTTCTAGATATAGGGTAAGTCTTGGTAGGTATAAGCACATCTGGCTTATGTGTTCTAATTCTGTAGATTTCAGCTTTAGGTGTAATGTAGTATTCGTTGTAAATGCCGTTTTGGCCTAGAGAGCCGCCGCATTTGACACGACCGATAAAATGTAAATTGTCCATAACTATTATTATTTTTTATTGTGTTATACTTTATATATCGTCGTAAATTTGAAAAAAAGTCGGATTATACAAAAAAAGAAAGGGACCCTAGATAGGATCCCTTTCGGCCAATAAATAATAAATAACAATTTACATGCAAAATGTAAATAATAAAAATGACAAATCCATTACTGAATCTGTACTAATTATATATCGTCTTTTATTTTTGTTTCAAATTAGTTTCTACCAATAATAGTAAGTGAAGCACCATAGTTAGTCCATGTAGTACCTGAGTTATCAATACAAACATTAACACATAAATATTGATCTACTGTCCAGTCAATTGCTGTGAAACTACCTAAAGTAGTACTGAAAATCTGCCCTTGTTGTTCTTGTGGTGTATAGTTATCTTCTAAATATATTGTACCATCTCCAGTACCATCTACTGTTTGTACAAATAAATTCTTAGAGTGCACACCAAAACCATCTGAACTATTTTGATGACCTGAAACAAATGCTCCAGCTTGTGTTTGTCCAATTGTACCCGCTGTATGAATAGCAATATTAGAGTATGTAAATCCACTTGAACCTGATCTCTGCTCTAATGATTTAACCTGTAGAATATCACCCGCTTTAACTGAACCTGCTGGAATTAGGACTGAAGCTCTTGTAGTATCACATGAACTAGCAGCTTGGTTTTCACTAACTTTAGTAGTAGACCAACCAGGAATAACTGCTGGAGTTGTACCAATTTGTAAACCACCTGATGCATTAACATTTAATCGTCTATCAGTACCACCTGCATCTGACATAATAATACCACCTGCAGTTGGTGTAGAGTTAGTTTGTGTTTCTAACGCGTTAACTGAAAGTGTTTGTGCTTTTGCGGCAGTTACGTTGTAACCCATCGCGATAGCTTCGTTTGCAGTTGCGCTTGCGTTCTGACCGAATGCTAGACCTCTTTGTCCTGAAACTGCAGCAGCAGTACCGATAGCAACTTTATCATTACCACCTGAGATATTAATTGAGTTACCAATACCAATCGATCTGTCTGCAGCAATATCTACATCATCACCAATTGCTATACCTTCTGATGAAGTACTTGAGTTGTTAACACCGATTACTACTGATCTATTATTACCAGCTACTGCACCGTTACCGATAGCAATAGAACCGTCTGAACCAGAACCGTTTGCTGTAGCGTTTTGTCCGATTGCTACAGACTCTTGTCTTGTTGCCGATGCTCCATCACCTAATGCGATAGAGTAGTTACCTGATGCATCTGCAGCGGTAGTAGTTAGGGCAGCAGCTGACTGTAATGAGTCAGTACCTGTACCATTCTCTAGTCCTGCAGCTCCACCTGGTAAACCAGTTACTGTTGCATTTGTAAAGTCAACATTCGTAGTAACAAATGGATTCCCGAAGTTGTACGTACCGTTTGCAATAGCCGCAGTACCTGCTGCAGCATCTATATTGGTTACACCGACTAGAGCCAAATTCTGTGAGTTTACATCGATCTGTCTAGTACCTGATGCAATTGTAACAATGTCACCAATACCTACACCTGTACCATCACCAATTGAAATAGGTAGCTCTGTACCGTCTCCGTATTGTAGTTTAGCAGGTGGAAACGGTGCACCCGCTTGATTATTAGCAGTTTTAATCAGCCCTTCATAGGTTGCGCTAATCTGCTGTCCGTTTAATGTTGCCATATTTTAATTATATAATTTAATTTTTAATTCCATGTGCTAGTTTCTAACTGCCACTCTGTGTTTGTTGTACTCCATACTAGTCCTACTGGAGGAGTACCATTACAAGCATTGTCAGCTATTGCATACCACCATGAACCATTTACAGGTTGTGTGATACCATAATAATTAGCTAGGGCTATAACCCATGAGCTATTTACTGGTGATGTTACACCTAATTGGTAACATAATGTTTGTAACCACGAACCATTCACAATGGTTGTAGCACCTAAGTGTATTGCGTATGCAGAAATCCATGAACCGTTGTTAGGAGCGGTTACTGCACCACTTGAGGCACATTCTACATAGTCTTTTGTTACTGATAATATATCCATCTACTTAGAAATATATTTTTACTTAATGTTGTTAATTTTCTTTAATGCAACTCTAAGCTTCTGTATGTTCTTTTTAGTTGCCATGGACTGTCGTGGAAGGACCACAGTCTGTGCATTCGCCGTATTTCTCTTCATAATATGATAAATTTGATCTACCTGTTACTAAACCACTAAAATATGGATTACGTTTATCTGGCATCATACCGTCTGTACCAGGATTCTGATACTCTGGGAATAAATTAGGATTGTCAGAAAAGTATTTTGTTAGTCTTTTACTGTAAAACTCTGCAGTATTTAATACTGTTTGCATAAGAAATTGTAATTCATCTAGAGTAGTAGGTGAAGTCTCTTCAGAAGTACCGTTAAGTACGCCCTGATTAGCTATCTTATACTTAATACTTGGTAACATTAAATAGAGTGCATACTGCATTAGAGTAGGTCCTACGTAGTCTTTCATAAGTAGTTCTTCATCAGCGGTTAGGTCACCTGCAATAACACCGTTTTTAAGTCTATCGAATAGACGTGTACCTAATATGTTTTGTAAATATATGTCTTGAGCCTGTAGAATGTTTGGTGTAATCTCATTTAGTCTGACATTGTCATCTAACTGAGTCCACTGCTTCATTCTTTGCTCGCTAACTAGTAATGCTGTTTGGCTCATATTATACGTCTGCTATATTTGTTATGTCTTCTTCCAATGCAGGGTCATCAGCCTCTGTACCGATAATCATTGGCACTGGTTCTACTTCTAGTTTTACATTGAAGCCCGCAAGCTTTAGAATGTAACCATAAGTATTAAGAATTTTAGTTTGTTTTGGTCTTACCACAGTATTCATAAAGTGTGAGTAAGATGTAATAATCTCGTCTGCATTAGAGCTAAAACCTGCTCCATCTTTAATACCTAAAAGAAGTGGAGAAGTAATGCGGTGAGCTGTAAGGATTCGTGACGTGATTCTTTGCTCAAGCGTAAGGTAGTAATCATCGTTAGCATTTTCAATAGGTGTCACTTGTAGCTCTTTACCTGGCTCAGAGAAGGCCAAGAAGAATCTACCCGCATTCTCTTCTCCACTAAATGTATCTTCAATTTCTCTGTAAATATCTCTACGTTCTTCAGGATTCGGTATACCGTTTCTAAACTGTACGAACATAGAAGGTGCAAGACCATTACTTATATTAGCGTTATGAAACCTTGAAACACGAGCATCAAGTTGTATATCATTAACACCACCAATATAAGCAGGTAGAGGATATATTTCTTGTCCTGGGTTATAGTCTTTGCAATAATAGATTTGACTTGCGTTATCTTTCTTATTATCTGTCGGATCAAAACTCTTGTATTCAACGGGCTTATACTTTCTTATTTGTGACCAGTCACTAGAGTAATAGTAACTGTGGATTTTATCTTCATCATCAGGTCTACCTGATCTTACGTTTGCAAATGGTAGGTGGTAAATCTCAGCGATTCTAGTACCCTCTTTATTCCAGATGAGATTAAGTGCATAGCCACCAAATAATGTGTAGTCTAATGCAATCTTTTCAAAGATATTATCGATAGTCTCACCATCTGTGTTGATATACTCGCCACCATATTCTACGATACCTTCACCGTAAATACCATCTTGAATTGCATCGATACATGTATGGTTCATTGCAGAACTATCATACAGTTCGATTAACTGTTGTGGAAATAGGTTATCTAAACCAAATTTAATGTAGTCTTTACCTCTTTGTTCTTGTATTACTGGCAAGTCTAAGGCTTCGAATTTACTACCTTTGATTGAGTATAAACCTTCCGGATTTGTATTTCTCATATTCTTTATTAATAATTTGGACGATAGAACACTTCTGCGTCTCTTTCTTCGTTATTAGATATGTATTCGACTTTCCCGTCGTCACCTCCAGGTTGTGTAATAATCTTTACAATGTCAGAATAGTCACCGATTGACCATGTATAGTAACCGTTATAGTGCTTATCTTTAAAATCTGTAGGCATATCTACTACAATTTGTGCGTATCTGTCGTTTGATGTAGCCACATTGTAGCTTGATGTAGTATAAATCACCTCTTGTGAGTATTGTGACTTTAAACTGAACTGACCAGTGATTGTAGCTGGATTATTAATGTAGAAAGTTGCAGTGGAGCCGTCTATTGTTGTCGTCATGCTGTATTAATGTGTTTCTACTTAGAAATATATTTTTTGCTAAAGTTGTCGGTAATAAAAAAGGGTCCCGAATGGGACCCTTCTTCTGAGTGAAATATATGTCGATTTTTAAGCTTCGACTATGCTTCCAGTAACTTCGAATGATGGAGCTTCTTCCATGCCCGAAATAGTTAATTCGTATCCATTTCTATCGCCATAAGCAGTACCTGATACAGATGAACCTGCTGTCATGAATGCACCTCTCTCGATACCAACGCTAAAGTATTTGTCGTTGTTATCTTTGAATACAACTACCATGTCAGTAGCTTGAGCCATCAGTAAAATCTGATCTCTCTTTGCTGCTTCCATCTTGTTGAATATCATAGTAAGAGCTTGGTCGTAAAATACTGTACCATTCTCTTGAGATACGTTGATAGTTTCCGTGAACGAACTAGTCTGACGTGGAACCTCAAAATCAAAGAAGTCACTAGGCGTTAGGGCAGAACCGCCCACCGTAATAGCTGTGATTGTACCGTTAGATTCTGTAATTGATTCTACTGGGCCGTTAGAGATAAAGATTTTATCAATACCACCGTTAGAGTCATTACAATCTAAAGTAAAGCCAGCTGTTAAATTTGAACATGCCATAGTTTTTCTTTTGTTTTTTTAAGGTTTATTAAGCTAATCCGTTTGTACCGAATTGATCTACTTGACTTACTGCTACTCCGAGTCTCCATTTTGCGATGAACTTTACAACATCTTGACCTTTGTCAAAGAAGAATTGTACAGTTGATGCATCGTCCTCAAGACCTGTCCCCGCTACGATCATAGATGCAGGACCTGCAGCTACGTAGTCAGAACCTACAAGGCCTGAAGTTTTTACTACTTTGATGTTAGCACCTGGTAATTCGAAAGATCTACCGTCGCCTTGGTCATAGTGGTAATAGTTTTGTGCAACTAATGCTCTTCTTAGAGTATTGAAGTTTGCAGGAGAAACGATCATGATTAAGTCATCTCTATCTTTAGAAGCTTCATTGATAGCGTCAAAGATGTTTAATGCTTGCTCAACCGCGTTTGTTAAAGTCCAAGCTGCTGGAGCTGCTGATAAAGTAGCACCGTTTGCAACAGTTACTTGGTCTTTGATACCAGTTCCAGTACCGTCACCATCGATTAAGTATGATTCGTTGTACTTAGAGATTCTCTTTACGTAGTAGTCAGCGATAACTTCTTCGAAAGGAACTGATTCTTGGTTTGCTGCCGCAGACATTCTCTGGCTTAACCAGTATTGTCTAAGGTCTTCTGGACATAAATCCATTTTTACTTGCTTGTCTCTGATAGTAATATCTACCTGAGAAAAGTTTACATCGCCAGATGGGTTCCACCCACAGGCAAGGTCAGCTACGTTTAAGTCGCCGTCCATTAAGTTAATTGCTACAGTTCCAGCTGAAAGACCAGATCTTAAGTCTACATAAGACATTAAGTCAGTTTCTAATACTGCCTTTGCAATTAAATCCATAGACGTTTCGTCTGTATACGTGCTTAGGGCTGTTAAATCAAATGCCATAATTTTAATTTTTGTTTTTAATTGTGTTGGTTATTTTCTACCTTGTCTTAAAGCAACAAGTCTTTCGAATCTTGCTTCAGCTGTAGTAGCTTTGTTGTTTGCCTCTTGTGAAAAGGTGTTGCGTACCTTTTTTGCTGCAGGTTCGTCTGCAACTTCGTTAAATCTTGAAGTTAGAACACTAAGTTCTTCTTTCAATTCTTTGATTTCTTCGGTGTAAGGTTTCAACATACCAGCAATACCTTCTAGTAAGCCGTCCATGTCAAACTCTTCTTTCTTTTCGTCCTCTTTGTCTTCGAAAGATTCTTGTGCTTCTTCTGGAGTTTCCTCAGAACCACCTTTCTCTTCTACCGACATGATTTCGCCAGATTCACCTACAGTAATCAAAAGTCCGTCAGTTGTTTCGTGTTGCCCCGCGGGCGCGAATGGGTCTTCGTCTGCACCTTCGCCAGCTCTAACAAATAGGATTGCTCCTGGTTGTAGTTCGCCTTCAGTGTAAACTTCAACACCATCAACAAGCGTAGCTTCCGCCATTTTGACTTCTTCTTTCTTGTCTTCGCCGTCGTGTTCTTCCATTACAACTTCTTTAACTTCTTCAGTAGCAGCTCCGAGCATTACTCGTAACTTGCTAATTGCGTCGTTTACTGTCATACTGTTTTAGTGTTTTTAATGTTATGTTGGCTTATGCCATACACTTAGAAATATATTTATACCGCTCAGTGACAGAAGTCAAATTTTTTGCAAAATAATTGCCAAAATATTTTTTTATGTCACCGGAATTTATTATATTAGTACTGAATTTAAAATTAATAATTATGATAGGTATTGGAGAAATAAGCGTAATCCTTTTGGTTTGGGGATTACTCTTTCCAAAAAAATTGAAACAAACCGCAGTAGCCATCTATAACTATTGTAAATCAAATAAATAATATGACAAAATATACAAACATGCAATTAATGAAACAGTCAATTCAAGACTTACTAGATAAAGTAACTGAAGATTGTATTCAAAATAATGCAGATCCTGAAGAAATGAGAAATAGCTTCTTATTTAATCTAATACTAGATGCATTACATGGTGAATATACTGAAGCTAGTGACATCATAGAAATGGTACAAGAATGTAAAATGTTACAAGAATAAATTATGGAACAAATATCACCACCATATCACGAATATATGGCAGCTGTTAATAAAATGATTGCCAATAAAGAATTAACTGTAGAACAAGGTGTAATACTAAGATGCTGTTACAAAGCACGTATGAATGGCGCGCCAGTACATGTAAACTATTTAATCCAGGCAACTGGTCTTAATTGGCGTGATATTAGTAGTACGTTAAATGGCTTAGTATTACGTGGAGCAATTAAGCGTATAGAGAAGAAGTGGTACTGGATTTAATCCTTCTTAGACTTTCTGCGTATCTCAATAATTCTTACAACGTTAAGTACAATACCTGTTGCAATCAATGCCATGGTTAGCATTGATGACCAATCAATCATGGCAGCACCCGCCGCCGCAACAGTTGTCCCGTTTGCTATTGAGTCTTTTATCTCTTCCATTAGATGTTAGTAGCTTTTTCAATGAAGTTCCCAGCGATTGAATAACCGTTAAGCTCTCCGTTTTTAATTTTATTCCAAGTCTCTTCATCATTGATTTTGTATGATGCCATCCAAGTTCCAGCTGGAACATCAAAGCCCATAGCGGTCGATTTGTCCATTTTAGGATCTTCGACAATCCAAGACTCAAGAAGAGTATTATTAGTAGTGATGTTATCATCGTGATTTACGTCTGTATTGTTCTGTTTGTTATACTCGAAGAACTTTTGCGCAATCTTTCTAATTGTGTCTTTAGAGAAGTATACGTGGAATGGATTACCCATTGTATCTTTACGTACGATAAGTTGTTGAGGTACCATTGCAGGTCCTGTTACAATCATTTCATCATCTGAGCTAAATGCAAACGTACCTGGGTATCTCCAGTAATCGTTTGACGAACTTGCAATCTGTCCTGCTCTACCATCAGCTCTACCCTTTGACATTATCACAGTTTCTCTACCATCTCTATAAACTTCTAGTTCTTCCCAATAGTGGTTGCAGTTAACGCCTCCTTTAAAGTCAAAAATAGAATAAGGGTTACCATTATGTCTGAACCCTGTATTTATTCTAGAGTCCATCTCTCTGATTTCTTGACGAGTATACAGTTTGTTTAGTCTCATCATTGCTCTACAGAAGTTTCTTTGTGGAGCTGCGCCTGCATATCTGTATTTAATCTCTGGCTCACTGTCTAGGTCCTGGCGGCCTAAAATATCTAAGCCAACAATACCTTTAACATAGTCACCGATGCCCTCAAATGAGCTCTTAGTACTATCTACGTAAACTGCATTCTCGTAGTCTACTGTTTCACCAAACTCATCCATTAGCTCAAGTATGAAGGTTTGCATCTCTTCGAACTCTTCATCTTTAAATTTAGCATTCTCGACCGGTACACAGTTAGGGACAGTTCTACCGTTAAGTTGTTTTACACCAATAGCTTCATAACCTGGCCAACAAGCTCCGTCTAAGTCAAATGCCTCACAGTCTTCACACTCTTCACCTTCCCAGTAAGAGTAACAAACTGCAATAGCTTGATCTTCTTCCATACCTTCTCCTTTTAGTACAGGAATACATCTACCGATAAAATCAGCTTCTGATTCACCACCTCTAGGCTCTACAAAGTCGTAGGCAGCAAAGTCTTTACGTAGTTCTTCGTATTTGCTAGCCACATAGTATTTTTCTAGCTCTTTTAGTGTTTCATTGTCTTCTCTCCACTTGCTGTATAGCTTTAGAGACTGAAATGACGGTACTGTGTTGTCAAACTCTACTCTCTGGCCGTTCACGTTGTAATACGGGAAGCCCAGGTTAGCTCTTTTACCTTCCGAGTAGTAATCATTAATATCAAGTATGCCATCGAACTGGGATGCTGTAAGGTCCACTATCGTACCGTTCTCTTTGTGTTGAATGTACCAGTGTGTAGCCTCAAAATCTACACCTTCTACTTTATACTGCATTTTCTTAATGCATTTTAAATCGTATGGGCCATTGTAACCACCCATTGCGTAGAATAAGAACTGAGCTACTTGATAACAGTAACCAAATGGGAATTCTGTGTTAATGCCTTTCTCTTTTAGCAATTTCATTTGCTCTGCATGGTTAACACCACCCTCACCTGCTTGGCCAACACCTGGCTTCTTAAATAATTCTATATTATCATTAAAAAATTTGTTAAACTTCTCAAAACCAGTATTATCTACTATTACCTCTTCAGAGAATGCTAAGAAGTCAATACCGATTGCTGGTTTATCTACTAGCGACATTACCTCAACGCCTAAGTCGTCAAACTCTAAGTTGTCCCAGTCTATTAAAAGTTCTACTATCTTTTTCATAATATATGTATCTTACAACCTCGCAAGGTCATTAATTTTTGCGTCAGCCTCTTGTTGGCTTGACATTTCTTCTGCTACTACATAGGCTTTGATTACTGGTTGATTACCCGCCGAGCTACCGTCAATACCTATAGTTTGACCTGTTTGCTCTTGACCTTCTACTGACTCTGCAAGACCAGCGGTAGGATCGAATGTTGGAGCTGTAACCTGTCTAGGCGTAGAACCAGCGCTAGCACCTCCACCTCCACCAGGCACTTTAGTAGCTGTGATTTGTCTAATGGTAGCAAGACCTTGCAGTACGGCCACACCAGCGGCGATAGGCGCTAGTACTGGTCCAACTACTGGTATACCTACCTGAGATTTATACGCGGCCTGAGCGGATTGATATGTATCAATAGTGGTGGCTGCAATTGCCGCTGCTTTACCAGCCGCAGACTCTTGCCCGATAATTGTAGATAGAGCAGAAAATGCACTTTTAGCCAGATTAAGGTTATTGTCTGTAATCTGTTGCTGTAGCATTTTATCATACTCAGCCTTATCCTTGTTAATCTTCTTCTCTTGGTCAGCGTAATACTCTTTGACTTTCTTCTTTTCTTCTTCAGTAGCCTTTAGACGATCTAGTTCTTCTAGAGCCTGTTGTTCGGCTATTTCATTCTCTGCTTGACGTCTTGCAAACTCATCTTCAATCTGCTCTAACTCCTGTGCATCTAGAATATCGCGGATTGTCTGTTTTCTTTCTAGTTCTTCACGATCTAATTCTGCAGTAATTCTACTTGCATCGAGCCTACGCGTCTCTAACGCAGTTTCGGCATCAATTCTAGTAGCAATGGCCTCTGCTAACTGAGTTTCGAGCTCTTCTCGCTTCTCATAGTTAGCCTCTTGCGAAATCTGTAGTTGTAGGTTCTGTTCTTCTAGTTTGGCTTGATTTGCTAAGTTTTCTGCTAGTTTTACTTGTGCTTCACCTAATCTCTCTAACGCTTCTTTTCTTTCATCATAAGTTCTGTTAGTATCTTCAGCTATTTTCTGCTGAGTCTCCATTTCCTTATTTAGTTTAGCGTTATCTACAATCAGGGCTTGTTGTGCATCCCTGATAGCTCTAAACTGATCGACTAGTGTTGTGGCAACTTCTACAGCCTCTTTAACTTCTTTAACAACTGTCTTACCAAACTCTACAATAGCCTCACCGGCATCTGCAACTTTATCTGTTACATTCTCTACACCAAGTACTACTTGACCTACTGCATCTGCGGCTATTTTACCAGCTGATTTAAAGTTACCCTTGAATAGTTCTCCAATAGCTTCACCTAAACGTGGTATTAGTTTTAGTAAGCCTTCGAATCTGTTAATGATATTCTCTTTAACAAGATTAACAAAATTCATGAGGGCTTCTTTCGGGTTTGTGAATGCCCATACAATCGCCTCACCTACAGACTGGAATAACTCACTAATCTTGTTAGTAATTACACTTAGGGCTTCCATTGCTATCGCTAGCTTACGTGAGCCCTCTTCAGACGATCTAAAGTATTCTACTAATGAAGCAACTACCGTTACTAATAGGCCTAGACCAGTGGCTTTGATTGCGCCACCAAGACCTTTGAATCCTGCAGTTGCACCCTTGATAGTGTCTTTAAATTCTGAGAATGCTTTCTTACCCTTAGCTAATATACTATTCTCTTGGGCAACCTTCTTGGTCTCTTTGCCCAGTTTGTTCATCTCTTTCTGTAATTCCTCTACAGATTTGACTTCTTTCTCTATACCATCAATGGTAAACGTTATTTTAACTTCTTCTTGTGCCATCTACTTAGAAATATATTTGTTCACCATTTTGAATTATCATAAGAGGTTCTGCATAGTTATACCCTCTAGCTTTAGATTTAGGCGTAGGCACTGTAAACCATTTAAGTTGGAATTTACCCATCTCTACTCCTTCCGATCTCTTTTTTAGACTGGCACTATCACCTAACCATTGTAACTGTCTGCCTCTTTGTAGTGTACTACCTGCAGAATATGCAAGTGGTGGTACCTCTTGAAAATATAAATCTAATTCTTTAATCTCATTTAGAGGTTCAAAAATACTTGCTAGTCGATCATGGTCCCATTCGCCAACTATTACTACATCTAGGTCTTTCGCTGCTCTTCCACGAATAATAGAACCTGTAATATAGACATCATAGCCTGTCAAGTCATATTGTAAGATAGCGTTAACTAACTCTTCAAATTTTGCATCTCCTAGTATCATGGGCAATTGCTTAAAATTTGAAGTACTATACCAGCATTACTCACTTCAAGTACATCACCGATATATTGTTGTTCATTAGTACCTGTTTGGTTAATTTTAAAATAACCAGGATTATTAGTCACAGCTATACCCGTTAATTGTGTACCTACTTGTAAGAAACCTGTATAATCCGCAACTGTAATTGGAGATGTTGGAGATGAACAAGCAAATGACTCTGTAGTTTGTTCTCCCTGTAGACCAACTGATCTCGTTCTACTAATTGGTGGTGAGTAGTTTAGCTGTTTAGTTAGAACCACTTTAGTAGATGCAGTTTCTCCTACTTGAGCATCTACTACCTTTTCAACAGTATAATAAACACCATTAACAAATATAACTTTATCAAATGTAAAATCGTATAGGTCTAACTCATCTAATATAAAATACCCTGTTACTCTACGGGCTTGACTAGCATATAGCGATTGTATATAATTAGCCCAGTAAGTTTCGTACATAGATGAACCTTCCCAGTTAGTATACGGAGCAAATGAACTATTAGGTACATAGTAGACTACATCTTTATACCACTGTAAAATAAGATCGGCCTGTGTTGCAATGTCAAGTGCACCACCTGAGATAGGTGATACTTGACCGTAATATGCAATACCACCAGTAGGGTCGTTAGTTTGAGTGTGTGTAGTTGCAGTATCAAAGTACCATAATGGATTACTACCTGCAACGTTTTCATTAATACGACCTCCGTTATAGAATAAGAAACGTGTCTTAGGTTTAATCGGTAAGTGTTGTGGTCCCTGGTCTTCTGCTTCAACTGTACGTATTTTAGGTATTACCCAGTTTGAGTTATTAGGGTCTCCGTCAATTACACCCATAGGTGTAGGTGCGTAGTTAACCTTAATATCACGTTTACCTTTTAGTAATTCAGAGTTACTATCAAACTCTAAATAACCATAAGTCTCTTTCCAGACCTTTTTGTGATAATCATTAATTTGGTCTGTATCTTCTTCTAGGTTAAAATCTATCTCATCTGCCTGTGTAAAGAATAGCGGTTCTATCTGTAAATCTTTACTCATATCCAGTTTATCTGACCAGTCTAGAACTTCACCTGATGCAATAAAATTATTATATGGTTCAATAATAAAATCATTATCTTTATTAGGGTTAGGTTGCATTACTAATCTAAATGATGTGAGTACGTCCTTAATAAAATCTATTTGCTTATACTCACAGTCTAGATATTGTGTAGGATTAAAAGAACCCACTGAAGCAGAGGTACATCTAAAATAATCAGGAGCTACGCCATTCTGGGCATTACTATCACAGTATTCAATATAGACATCTACAGTATCACCAGCACTAAGTGTTATAGTTTGATTAATGGTTAGATATTGACAATCACCACATGTTGGTGCTGGCCCTGGCCAATATACACCGTTCTTTCTAAAGTAGATGAAAAATTCTGAAGGACGATCTCCACCTGTACCACCACCATAATCACATTCTACAAAAACTCTAGCTTCAAATGTAAAATCAGAATTGTTAGCACTAGCAGGTGCTGTAAACTGATATGTTTGTGGATTATAGTTATTACCAGGGTCATCGATCTCTAAGTTAAACTCTGCAATACCATCATATTGAAATCTACTAGATTGAGCCTCAAATAGGTCTGATGAACCTATGGCAGGGTCTACTGTAATAGTCTCATCATTACCGAATGCACTCACATATAACTGTTTGAAAAGACCCACCTCATCGTTGTCACCCTGTGTACCAAGAAAATTAGAAGTATATGTAAAACCAGTTCTGTCAAAGATAGAGTCCCATAAACGCTTAGCACGAATCATCGGCTTAAATCTAGTATAGTTAACACCATGTGTACCTGGTGAACCACCTTGATTTGTAAAGTATTCGTTACCAGAACAACTACCCTGTGCTGTGTGATTAGTAGCAATTCTAGATTGCTCCACACAACCATTAGAGTCGTATGTGTTACCAAAGTCAATTAGTGGGTAAATTACATTACCGTTAACTAGACCAGTAAGACCGTTTGCACTTGGACTGTCAGGATAAGCAGTCCATGAGTCTAGAACAGCCTGTGAGTCAAAATCATGTGTTAAACTAGGGATCGATAGCTCACACATCTTTGAGTCACCGATAATAGACGAGAAGTCTCTGGTCTCACCTAAGAATAGTATCTCATAGTCTATAAGACCTGTGACACCATTACGGTAGATCTTCTGTAATCTAATATGACCCTTACGAAATTGATTACCATTAACTAAGACCTCTGCCTCTTTTTTAACACTGACATCAAAATCTAAGTCTTCTACCTCAAATGCAGTTTTAAAGAATCCCGCATTGTGGTTAGTAGCGGGTACTCTAAATGCTCTTGAAAAATCAGAGGTAGTTGCTGTTGTAACAATATCCTCGATCGACAGGTTTATCTTAAATGGACTATTCTCATAAGTGTCCAAGAAAAACTGATCACCTGCGCCATCATATACTTTTAGTTGTATCATGAACCTCTTTGTATTTGTGGGTTATGTGCGAAAGCAGCCTGTATCTCAAACTGGAACAGTCTGTTCTTTCTGTATGTTTTCTCTACAAAACTAGCGTTATTGATTACCATCGGGAACCATTGGCTACCCTGATAGTTTGGCCAATCAGTAAAGTACGGGATATTGTCTGCATTTGTTCTCATTCTAACATTAGGCGATCTAAATAACCCGTTGAGGTAGTATGAGTCTGCGTCTGTTAAGTAGGCTGTGTTAGCTCTTAGCTTTGTAGTAACTGATTTGTTAAATACAGTCTCACCACCTTCTAAGATACCAGCACCTGTACCAGAACCATAACCTGCAACGCTGTCATTGTAGTCGTTCCATACTTTAACGTATGTGTTAGACTTTTGTGATTGGCTTAACTCTTGTTTTAGTTTAAACTCAAAGTAGTCTCTAAAGCCCCACTTGTTTAACCAGCTACATTGTATTTTAGGGTACTCGTTACATGGTGGCGTATTGTTGATACGTACTAATAGTGGCTCGTGTGTTGCCTGTGACAGATACTGTTGTGAACACTGCGCAGGTGAATAGGCTCTTGGTATAATCCAGTACTCAACTGTTAGTGGATGAAATGAGAATGTCGCTATCCCACCTGTAGTAGTTACATAGTTTAGTCCCTGTAAGTTAGCGGGACCTGCGCCCATTGTCAGACCAATGAATGGCCATAGTACTGCGCTACCTTGTTGGTATGTAACATTAGGTCCACCGTCATTACCAGTTTCATTAGGAATATATGTACGGTCTACAATTTGGTTAGTAGAACCTATCTCACAGATTTCAAAGGCTTCGATACCCTGTGCAAGTGCAGAAGGCTGAGTACCCCCGAACTGTACTTTTAATTTATTAAAATAACTAATAGTATAGTAGTCATTACTTGCTAATTTAACAGCAACATAGTCAGTAGTTGCATCGACTGAAGGAGGTAGTGTACCTTTAGGGTATTGATTACGTGGTCTCTCTGTTAACATCTTACCCACTCTCACTATGTCAGTACATGTATCAGCTGAATCATCACCTGTAATTACAGCCTGTGCACTATCTTCGATAGCACGATATGGGATTTGGTTGTAGGGTTTAACCCCGTTAAAAAGTACTCTGTATAGACTGACATCTACTGTAAATACTCCGTTGGTAATAGTACCACATTCGATGACAAACGCTGACGACTCTACGGCAGTATCACGAAAGGTATTAAAACTAGTACCTCCTAGGGTTTCTAAGTCCGTAGCACTTACATTGACAAATTGTTGGAATATCTTTTGTAGGTCAAACTGTGCTCTACCTACTGCATTCTCAGATTGAGCGACTAGCGCTAATTCATCTGAAGTGTCAGCGTTAACGACTCTAATAGCAAACTTCTGTGCTGTGCCTAGTCCGTTAAGCGTAACGAAGTTAGGCCCGTAAGCTAGGTCTATAATTTCTGGTGATTGTACAACTGTTACTGCCATAGTTAAAATTCTCTTGTTAAGGCCTGTGTCACTCCGTCTGCTACTGCTCCTGCTATTGCATCGACATTAAAGAAGGATTGTGGCTTTAGGCCCATTTTATATATTTGTTTTCTTGCACCGAAGGGTAGGCTACCGCCGATCATCTCATAGTCACCTGAGAAACCGAAACGTCTACCCGCGGTAGGTTGTGGTACGCCAAATCTGGGTACCTCTCTTGCTGGTGCGTTCTGCATACCATCTACACCATAGTTCTGAAAGATACCGTAGTATAACATCTCAATGGCCAGTGAGTCATCTTGTATCACGGCCTTAATCGACTGTCTTAGTGCACCAGTGTCGATCGGAGCTCCTGCCTTGACCTCATCTACTATACGTCCACCTATTTGTGTAAGTATCGGACTAAGGTTTGACATAGTCTCACCGAAGTCACCGAGTGCTCTTTCGAATTCGTCTACTGTCATGTTGTTCTTGTTATTGTTAGGAATCTAGCTTGAGGGATTATAGCACCTCCACTAACGTCTACACCTGTCGGCGACTGCATCGTGATTGGTATGATACCTGTTATATTACTAGTTGTATTCTCATACGTACCTTTTACCTGTACATTGTATTGACCTGGTGCAGTAGGCAATGGGTATGTGTCAGTTATGATTGTCAGTGGAGTAAAACCACCTCCAATCATTTCAAATGTGGGTAAGAATAAACCACCTGAGAAAGCGTTAGCACCCCAATCCATTGTAATCACAGCTTCTATAGTCAGTAGTTCACCAGGCATTACATATATCTCCGGAAAAGCTCCACTACCAGGAAATAGCTCTCTAATATTACCACCTTCGAATTTAACTAATGGCTCTAAGTTAAAGAAGCTACCATTATTCCATGAGTAATCAGTACTACCAGGTGAAGGTAATTGTTTTTCTACTCTTAGATTATTTGAGTGCATTGCCATGTATGCCAACTCGTTCATTGGCTCTTTAGAGTCTGCCATCCACTCTATCGTATAACCGTTGTCATCTCCGTATGATACACCTGTTTGCTTATTACCTGAATTAGTGTATGCAGGTCTCTGTTGACCCATTACAAATGACTTACCAGAGTAACTTTTAATAGGTTGATGATGGTTAGTCTCTATACCGATTAACATATTGTTCTGCGCAGCTTGCACCCCAACCCAGTTCTCTAAAGACTGTGTAGGGTTAAATATACTTGGAGTAGCTGTAGTAGGTATAAAGAAATTAAGTGACTGGTTAAATCCTAAGATATTACCAGTGCCACCTATATTGTAAGTCTCTGTTAGACTACCTAAGCCATTGTCAGCTTCTACCCAATACCAAAATAGGTTCGATGTCGGGATATCCTCTCTGTACACTCTGACTACAACACCATTAGCATCCTTCTCGAATACTAGGTTATCATACCATCTTGTGTAGTGTATACCTGTAAGGCCTCCTATTTGGTCGTTGCATCCTGTGCTGATGCCTGCTGTTATATTACAACTCATAGATCTTTACGTTTGTGTTTATGAATTCCATTTGTGACTCATCGCCTACAGGGTTATTTGAGAATAACGAGTGAGTTACACTAATCTGTTGATCTGCACCTGTTGGCTGTGTTGTAAATGTATACGTAGCTGACCACTTAAACTCTGCAGTAGTAACTTGATTCTCTGGCCAACCCTGTTGATCAGCTGCATATTCTCTAACAAAAGTAACATCATTTGCAAATGTACATGGTGTCATGTTAACGCCTGCAATATTAAGTACAGGTGGTTGTGTAATAGGCTTAGACTCTAGGGCTCGAGCACTACCTGTAATACTTACCTCATAAGTCTTACTACCTTCTAAGAATGGTCCATTGTAATAACAGTTTTTAAATATACCTTGTGGATCGTAAGTAGGTGTTGACAGAGCAATTCCTTGACCGATAGGGTCTGGCTCTATAGATTGATTATTAAGAAACCCATACTCTACTATTACATTAGATGCGATAGGTGTAATACAATCATTAAGTGCTAACGGTAACTCCATCTCTAGGGTTGCTGTCATGCCCGCTACTGTATCTTGGAATCTCTCTTTAAATGGTGTTAGGTTTACATTTAGCGTTAAGTCAAAGTCCTGATATGGCTGACTGAATCTTAGGTTAGCTAATATATCATCGATGTACTGTTGGCAATCAGACTGTACCTTTAAGTAGTCTGCAAACCCATTGGTCGGGTCCTCTTGTGCCA
>WLWG01001115.1_pt1 | contig 25384 bp, 40 predicted proteins | sample 6712871 | NCBI WGS metagenome assembly WLWG01 (sample SAMN12718693, study PRJNA515312) | sponge metagenome | isolation source: marine sponge | host: Mycale hentscheli | place: New Zealand: South Island, Marlborough, Capsize Point | collected 2003-05-01
TTTGTGGTGGTGGTATCGGGGTGCTGGACGATGATCGGTACGCAAGGGCCACGATGAAACCCCCCAAACAACCCATCGCCATTACCCTGCTTGCCGCCACCGTCCCCGCCACGTTCATCCTCATCATCCTCGGCAGCGCAGTAAGAGACAGAGTCCTCCCAGGAGAAGTCTCAGGCGCCCTCGTCGCCTTGCTCGGGGTGCTTGCTGCCAGCACGTTCGCCTACTACGAGAGCCACCGACGAAAGGACGACCCCGATGAGTGACCCCCTCTACGACAACGACCGCGACAAAGAACTCGCGGAACTAGACAACATTGAGGCCCAGGAATACCCCGAGCCGGACGACGGGAAGCAGGACGACGAATGAAAAACGTCGAGAAAGCCCTCGCATGGATGAAGTCAGAGAGCAAGAATCCCAGCAAGTCGTGGAAGTGCCTGTGCCAGTCCTCATGCCGCACCGCTTACGGGATGCCAGCGTTCGGCTCCAGCGCCAAGCAAGCCTGGGCCAACGTCCCCAACAAATACAAAACCAAGATCACCAACTACCAAGACAACGAGTGGTGGGCCAGCGTCCCCAGCGGCGCCATCCTCTACTCCACAGCAGGGACATACGGCCACGCCTGGATGTGCCAAGACCCCGGCGAGTCAGCCTGGAGCGTGGACTACAAGCGATCCGGGAAGATCGACGAGGTGCCCATCAAGATCAAAGGCTGGTCCTCCTACTACAAGGCCACCGTCGGCTACATCGAGGGCGCCCACGTCTACACCGACAACGACGGCTACTTCAAGGGCCTCACCAAAACCAAATGGGACCAAACCACACCGCCCTACGAGAACGCCCTCAAAGCGTTCCAAGAAGGCGCCGCCAACAAAGCCTGCTACCGCGCCAGTTGCAAACTCATAGATGAAGGCATGGGCGACTGGAACCCCGTCCCCTACGAGCAGAAATGGCCCACAAAAGCCTGGACCAAGTGGGCCGAAACCCACGGCACCGACCCCGCCCACTACACAGAGGCAGACCACGCCGCCCTGTTCGCGTAACCGCGACACGCCCATAGAAACGCCCCCTTGGCAATCAGCCTTGGGGGCGTTTACTATTGCGGTCACAGAAACTCGCGGGACTAAGTCTAGCGATAATCCGTCTCTGCACATTATGTCGGAACGGCGAGTCGCAAACTAAGTTCCCGCCCCTACACAAATGGGGAGGAAACGCATGAAAGACCGCATTACAGGGCAAGCCAAAGCCGAGACAGGCTTTGGTCCCCTATCAGGCCGGACCGCCATTGAGGTACTCGACCAGGGCGACAACAGCATCGTCATCAGTTTCAGGTGCGGCCACACGCCGGTCATCCTGGCCCTCGCAGGCGCCAACTACCACAACTTCATTAGGGCCTGCATAGATAAGGCCAGCCCTCAGTACCAGGAGAAGTTCAACGCTCGCCTAGAAGGCGTCGCATGAGCGCCCTTTTCGACCTAGTCGATTATCAGGAACCCACCCACGCCTGCGCCGGGGACGTGTGCCAGGTGTGCGCCGCCACCCGCAACACCCCCAACACCGGAGTCAAGAAAGACCCCCGCTGGTGGACAGAGGCAGGCCAGTTCCTCCACACCCTCACCCCAGGCGCCCTATTCACCGCCGACGACCTCGTCGAGGTCATAGGCCTCCCCGACGGCAGCCCCAACCAAGTAGGCGCCTGCGTTCGTGCATGGGCCGCCGGAGACCACATCACCGCCCACGGCTACACCGAGTCGAAGCGGAAAAGCAACCACGGTCGCGTCGTCCGGGTCTGGAGGAAGGCATGACCTGGACCGCCCTCGCCAACATCGCCCTCGTCGGCGCCCTCATTGTCCTGGGTGGCGCGATCACCCTGGTCCTGACCGGCCTGGACAGGCGCCTTGACGACTACGTCCTGCGCCGTAATGAGCGCCGCTTCTACGGCGGTGACTGGCGATGAGTTACTTACCAGAGGACTACGAGCCTGTAGAGGACCGCATCAGGGCCTTCTACAAAGACCACCCCCAAGGCCGCATCACCACCGACATCATCAGCCTCGACGGCGACGCTGTGACGTTCCGCGCCAACGTGTACCGGGAACTAGACCCCGACCCCTCCCCCGCGTCCACAGGCCACGCTCACGGCCTCCTCACCAAGCCCAAAGCCGTTGAGTTCATTGAGACAGTCAGCATCGGCAGGGCGCTCGCCAACCTGAATTACGCGAAGCAAGGCGCCAGGGCCAGCCAGGAGGAAATGCAGGCGTTCCAGGATGTGAAACAACCGTCTTACCCGCCCCGTAACCCGGCCCGTAAGCGTGCCAGCAGCCCTGCCAGCGAGAAGCAAATCAAGTTCGCTCGCCTCCTGATCGACACGGTGGAGGAGGGCAGCGAGGTAGCCGCGCAAATCCTGGGCAGCGAGCCCATTGAGTTGGCCGACAAGGCCACCGTCAGCGCCCTCATAGAGGACTTGAAGGCCCGTAAAGAGGCCGCAGCGGAGAAGGTCACCCGCACCAAAGGCCAGCAGGACGACGACTGGCATCTGCAACCCGAGCCAGAGGAGATTCCGTTTTGAGCGACGACGACGCCCTACTGCTTGCCCTCCGCGTCATCGGGCAGCAACAGGCCTACATCCGAGACTTGAACAGCAGCCTGTACCAGGCCGAGGTGAACCTCACGGAGCAGGAACGACTTACAGAGCAGGCCAGGAGCCTCGCCGTGGCCCTGGAAGCGGAGGCAGCGGAGTGACCCCCTACTACGAGGCCGACGGCATCACCCTGTTCCACGGGGACTGCCTGGAGGTCGAGGAGTGGCTGACGGGAGACGTTCTAGTGACTGACCCGCCCTACGGCGTCGCATGGGCCGCAGGACGGCTCCACAGCGAACGTCAAGAACGTCAGTCCTCAACACAAAGCATCAGCAACGACGAGGACACCCTGTGCCGCGACACGGCGCTCGCGCTATGGGGTGAGGACCGTCCTGCCGTTGTGTTTGGGACGTGGCGCCAGCCGATTGAAGCCATGCCCAACCATCGCCTTATCTGGCACAAGCAAGGCAGACACCCCGGCGTGTCGCCTCATCCTTGGTACAGCAACGACGAGGAAATTTGGTTGGTAGGCACCGGCTGGCAAGGCCCCCCTCACCCCACAGTCATCACGACTGCGGAGCAGCGAGCAAGGGAGCCGCAGCGGATAGGTCACCCCACACCAAAGCCCCTGCCCCTAATGGAAACCCTCATACAGAAAAGCCCTCCAGGGACCGTCGTGGACCCGTTCGCGGGGTCCGGCAGCACGCTCCTGGCCGCCAGGAACCAGGGACGCACCGCCATCGGGGTCGAGATAGAGGAGGCCTACTGCGAACTCATCGCCAGCCGCCTCGCCCAAGGGGTACTCGTATGAGGCGCCTCGCCGCGATCGTGGTGGCCGCAGGCCTGGTGTGGGGAAGCGCCCCTGCGGCCACCGCTGACGACAAACCCAACTACCGCAACCCGTGGAAGCCCACAAAGGTCGCCAGCGAAGTACCCGACAGCCTTTACCAGGGCAAATGGTATGTGCCACGCCTGGAGCCATTCAGGAAGTGCGTGTACGCGAGAGAGAGCGGCGCGAACCCGAAGGCAGTAGGCCTGCAATCCGGCATCGCTCAATGGACACAGGCCACCTGGAACCACTACGTCGGCCTCGTCGACCCGTCCTACGTCGGTGTGCGCCCCCACATGGCGCCCCCCTACCTCCAAGAGTGGGTGTTCTGGCGCACCCTCAACAAGGGCAAAGGCAAGCACCATTGGTCCCCTCGTCACGCCCTCACCATCGGCAAGCGCATCAAGGCCTGCTGATGAGAGTTGGAAGCCTGTTCAGCGGGTACGGCGGCCTCGACCTGGCCGTCGGAGGTGACCTCGCCTGGTACAGCGAGATAGAGCCGGCCGCGTGCAAAGTCCTCGCCGCCCACCACCCAGGCGTCCCCAACCTCGGCGACATAACCCAAGTCAACTGGAGTGACGTGCCCCCCGCATCCCAAGAACTCAAAATGCTCGGCAACGGTGTCGTCCCACAGCAGGCACGCCTAGCCGTCAACCTCCTGGCGGCGGCATGACCCTCACCAAAGCCCAAGAGCAACGCATCGTGGACCTGTCCACCTACTGCCAGCGCCTCGCCGCCGTCCTAGGCATCCCCGCAGTCGAGCTCCTCGACGCCCTCGACCTCTGCAACCTGACGTTGGAGAAAGACAAGCACAACGTCGTCACCGACCACATGGACACGATCGTGTGGGTGCAGCACAAAGGCACCGCCACATAACTGAATAGACGCCACAGGCGAGACACGCTGAGGTCCAACAGCGCACCAATAGGGCAAGGCTGGCCCCCGAAGGGCCTACTACTGACCTCTGTTGGCCGGATGATGCGTGACCGGTAGCGGCAACGCCCCCTCATGGGGGACCTCAGAGAGACCCTGTCAAACGGCGGCGAAAGCCGCGTCCAATACCTACACCGATGACGCCATACGGCACAGAAGTGGGGTGGAAGGTCCCGAGCATGGGTCCTTCCCCTGCCCGAATCAGCCGCCGGCACGACGAAAGGACAAAGCGATGACGACAACGAAAGCGAGACACCCCGGGATGTGTTCGTGGTGTGGGAGGCGAGTGTTCAGGCGCCAGGAGATAACGCTCCTGCCGGGTACTAGCAGGTGGGTGCATTTGGATTGCTTTGAGAGGAGTGAGAGTGCCTAAGACTGTGGTGAAGGTTGATTGCTTGAACTGTCAACGTAAGACACCAGAACCCTTGTGTGAGAAGTGCTTGCCGGTGGTGGAGAAGGCGCTCACCCTGTTGCCTAACGCCCTCGACCTGGCCCTGGACCTGATGGCGCACCCAGCCCCAACGAACAGCGAGCGGCCCAGCAGTTCTCACCCTGGGATCAGCCTGGACCCCAGCCTCCTGGTGTGGCGCACCTACGCCACCCGCCTACAAGCAAGAATGCACCATTGGATCAAGGCCAACCACGGCCTGATAGACCCACAAGACACGTTCCCCTACATGCAAGCGCACCTTGACGAGTGGATCGTCCAGCCCGGCGCCCACAAGTGGGTAGGAGACGCCATCGGCCTATACGCCAGCGCCACGAAATGGGCAGGTGATTGACAAAACGGACAATCCACCCCATACTTGACACGTTCTCCCCCACTACGCCCAAAAGGCCCCCACATGGCAGACGCCACACTCATAGCCCAAACCCGAGGCTTCTACCTAACCAAGGAATGGAAGGCCCTACGCAAGAGAGCCCTCACCCGGGACGGGGGCGTGTGCGTAGCCTGCGGCAGCACAGAACGCCTCCAAGTAGACCACCTACTACCCCGCAGCCGGTACCCCCACCTGGCCCTCGACCTAGACAACGTTCAAGTGCTCTGCATCCACTGCAACAGCAGCAAAGGCACCCGCACAGCACCCATCCGTACAATGTGGCTCAACAGCAACTACAACTAGCCCCCTAGTGGGGCACATACAGGGCACGCCCTCCACTACACCCCCATAATGGGGCCCAATAGGACGCTTTCCCTCCACATGTAACAACATTTATTACAATCCGTTACATCATGACAAAACGGACACACAAAGCCCGAAATGTGCATGAATGTCCGTTTTTTTGACGTTTCTTCCCTGTCCCGGCGCCGCCCAAAATGTGTAGAAATCGGACATGTTACATTTCGGGTAAATCCGTGGGAAAACGCCCCACTTTTGGAGGTTTCGTGTCGAAACAACCGCAGAACTTGGACAATCCGAGCCGCCGGAAACCGGCTACTGCTGAGCCTGATGGCGTGATGGTTGACGCTGTTGAGGCGTACGTCCGTGACGTGGATTGGCTGGGGCCGGAGCATGTTGTCCTGGTGGCGTCGTTGCGGCGTATGGCGGCGACGTGTGATGAGCATCCTGACTTGGTGACGGCTCATCGGGAGGTTGCGACGATCACGCGCCAGTTGAACGCCTTGAAGCCGGTGGAGGATGCAACCGAACCGTCAGCCCTTGCGTCTATCTTGGAGAAGGCGGGGAACCTCCGCGCCGTCTAGGAGCCATGTTGGATGCTTGCCGCTGCCGCCAATGCCGCAGGGTAGAGCCTTCTCGCCCTAAGCCGCGGCGCCGCAGGAAACCTCGGCAAAAGAGTTACCGCTACTTGTATGCCATTGAGGGTCGAGGAGTGGTGAAAGTGGGGGTCACGAATAACCCCGACGAGCGCATCCTGACTCACAGTTACCAAGGCATGACAGACGTTCTGTGGGTGTACGACTTTGGAGATAGGGACGCCGAGGACGTAGGCGCCTACTGGCGATTGCTACCCCGTGTTGGCGCCACCTATCTCATCCCTGATGGGCACACAGAGGCGGTAGCCCGTGAGGACGTTGGTGACTATTTGGATCAAGTGGAGGCTATGTGTCGCAAGATGCAGGCAACCCCGCTGACCCGCTATGGGCACCTAGAGAGTACCCAAGCGACCTAGACATTGAATGGGACTACACCGAGCCTGACCTCCTCATTGAGTTAGCCGAGCATGTAGTCCTCTCCCCTGACACGGGGAAGCCGATCACGCTCTTGCCGTGGCAGAAGTGGCTCCTCAGAGAAGTCCTGGCGCGGCACCCTGAGACGGGCCGGTTACGTCACCGTGTCGTCGTCACCAGCGTCGGACGGCAGAACGGTAAGAGCCTCCTCGGCGCGGTCCTGTCGCTGTGGGGCTTGCTGATGCACAGCGCGGAGCCGCTAGTCGTGGGTGTCGCCAGCAACGCCGACCAGGCCACCATCGTCTACAACCGCACCAAGTCCTACATCGACGCCAACCCTGAACTCGCTGCCCTGTTCGAGAAAACAACGGACACGCGAGGCCTCACAACCAAGGACGGTAGAGGCCGCTACAAAGTGATTGCGTCTAAGGGCAGCAGTCTCCAAGGATGGAGCGCTTCCCTCGCCATAGTGGACGAGCTGCACATCCTGGCGCCGGACGCTTTCAACGCCCTGGTGATTGGGACGGGTCAGCGGCAAGACGGGCTGGTGTTCGGCATCACGACCGCTGGGGACGAGTCGAGCGAGCTGCTCCTGAAATTGTATGAGAGTGGCAGGGCCGGGGAACTTGGCTTCTACTTGTGGGCCGCTGATGAGGGCGCCAGCCCTGAAAGTCCCGACCTAGAGGCACAGTTGGCGAAGGCGAACCCGTCGCTGGCGTGCGGCTTCCAGTCACTAGAGCAAGCCCTGAGCGAGGTGAAAATCCTCCCCAGGATTGACGCTCAACGGTTCAAGTTGAACCTTTTCGTGGCGAACGTGGACGCCTGGCTCGATGCGATCATTTGGGAGAACCAGCCCCACCTGACGGAGCAACCCAACGGCCCCGTGGTGATCGCGGTGGACCGGACACCGGATTGGGGTGCGGCGAGCGTGGTGTGTGCGTGGCGCTCAGGGGACACGATCAACACGGACCTGATCGCCAGCCTGGTCAAGCCGAATCTGGAGCAGTTAATCGAGTATTGCGCGAAGTTGGCGGCCCGGTTGCCGTTCACGCACTTCTGCCTCGACCGCAGGCTCCTCGCGGACCTAGAGGAGGCCCTCCGCAACCAAGGCATCAGGACCGTCGGCTACACGGCAGCGGATCATTGTCGAGCAGCGGCTACGACGGTGGCGAAACTGAATCAACTACAGGTGGCTCACCCCCACCATCCGCTCCTGGGCTACCAAGTCCCGCGGGGTGTGCGCAGGACCGTCGGCGCGGACGGTGACTGGCGGTTATCCCGCCGGGACAGCCTGACCGAGATTGACGCCCTCACAGCGACCCTCATGGCGATACATGAGGCAGATAAAGACACGAACGAACCGACGCAAATCTTCTAGGAGAACCATGGCGATCAAAGACCTGTTCACCAGGCAAGTACCGGGCGAGCCGAAGGATCAAGTGATGGGCAAAAGCCCCATGTACCCGCCACCGCGGCCTTCGGTGGGGAGCAGCCCTGAGGACGCTATGACCATCGCTGCTGTGTACCGCGCCGTGGCTATCTTGTCGACGCTGATCCGGCAGATGCCGTTCCAGGTCACCAGGAATGGTGAAGCGGTCGACTCCAGGTTAGCCAGCCGGCCTGACATTCAGGTCAGCCTTCAAGATTTCCTAGAGCAAACCACTAAGAGCCTCCTCCTCCACGGGAACGCTTACTGGCTTGCGAGCCGGGGCAGCGACGACGAGATCGTGAACCTAACGGTGATCCGTGAGGACGCCGTGACGGTGATTGACGACAACCGTGGCCGCTCCCCCATCCCCCGACCCCGGTACGACATCGGCGGCAGCAACGTCACACGCGACATCAGCCACCTGCGGTTGAACACGAACCCTGGTGAGGTCATGGGGTACGGGCCGCTGCAATCGTGCCAGCCGGACATCGCCGCGATGCTGAAGCTGCGGCAGTACGCAGACGCCTACTTTGAGGTCGGCCAGCCCGTCGGCGTGTTGTCCTCGGAGCAGTTCCTTAATCAGGAGCAGGCCAACGATTACCGCGAGGCGTGGCATGAGGTCATGTCGAAGCGGACTATCGCTGTCCTCGGCGCTGGATTGGAATACAAGAGCATCTGGACCGATCCTAAAAACGCGCAGTTTGTCGAGAACGTCCAGAGCGCCGTCACGAACATTGCCAGGTTGTTCGGCATCCCCACGATGCTCCTAGCCAGCGGTATTGACGGCACGAGCCTGACCTACGCCAACCTGACTGAACTGAATCAGAGCATGGTGCAAACCACCCTCAATCAGATTGTCCTCCCCATTGAGGCGGCCCTGACCGACGTACTGCCCCGCGGCCAGGAGGCACGCTTGAAGTTGGACAGCCTGCTACGCGGCGACATCGACAGCCGCATCACCGCTTACCAAGCCCTCGTCGGTATGGGAGTGATGAGTGCTGAGGAGGTCCGCAAAGCCGAAGGCATGAGCGGGCCAGTACCTAGTGACGTTGTTGACCTTACGAAGCCACAGAACCAGAACGATGGGAGTCCCGTGTAATGGACTTAGAAACGAGAACATTCCAGGTGGAGCTTGATGACCTGGAGGAGCGAACCGTCTTAGGTAGAGCGGTTCCATACGACGAGCCCACCGATGTCGGTGGGTACAGGGAAGCATTTACGAAAGGTGCTTTTGGCGCGATCAAGCGCAACCTGCCGCTGTTGTACCAGCATAACGAGCCGGTTGGGAAGATCACCGCCACCCGCGACGCTGACGATGGCTTGCACATTGCGGCCCGCATTTCTCAGACCCCCCGAGGAGACGAAGTCCTGACGCTGCTGCGTGATGGCGTCCTTGACTCGTTCTCCGTGGGTTTTCAACCGAAGCAAAGCAAGCGCAGCGAGGACGGCGTCGTCGTCCGCACCGGAGCTGTCCTGCGGGAAGTGTCCGTCGTGATGTTTCCCGCTTACGAAGGCGCTCAGGTAGCCGCTGTCCGATCAACAGAAAGAGAGGCCACCGTGGCCGAAGAAACCGTAATTGAGACACCCGCACCCGTTGAGGTGCGTGACCACACAGGAGACATCGCAGAACTGCGTAACGAGGTCGCTGACCTCGACCGTCGCCTGACCTCCAGCCCCATGGTCACCGTCAGCGAGCCTGACCTTTCCATGAAGTTCCGTTCGTTTGGTGAGTGGGCGCTGGCCGTAGCCGAAGGGCAGGGCGACGCCGTCAACCTGTACCGGGCTTTCACCGACAGCGTTGATGGAGCCACCCTGGGCACGAACGGCGCCCCAGATGTCGCCAAGAACTCTTGGGTCTTGGAGACGCTGGAGTTGCTGAACTTTGGGCGCCCCACCTTGACCGCGTTCGACCAGAACGTCCTACCCGCAACCGGGATGACGCTGGAGTACCCGCAGATCGACTCCAACAGCATCACCACCGCCACGCAGGCCTCTGAGTCTGATTCTTTGACCTACGGCAAGTTGACGCTCACCAGCGCCACCAGCCCGGTCATCACCGCTGGCGCGTGGACGGCGATGTCGTTCCAGGCCGCGCAACGTTCCAACTTTGGGTACGTCAGCCTGTGCCTGGAAGCCCTCGTCAACTCCTACTCGGACTATACGAACAAGTACGTCGTGGACGTCCTGGCAGCGGGTGACCTGACCTACGGCACCGCCACCGCGACCAGCACCAGCGAGTCGTGGGCGCAAGCCATCGGCAGCGCGAGCATCCAGATCTACACGGGAGCGAAGCGTCGCCCCGAGTTCATCCTGGCCGCTCAGGACGTGTGGCTGGTGATCGCTGGCCTGCACGACGCCAACGACCGCCCCAACCTCGCAGCCGGTAACCCGAGCAACAACAGCGGCTCGGCGAACCTGCCAGGTATGACCGCTGGCCTGTTCGGCCTGCCGGTGATCGTGGACACCGCCCTCGCGGACGGCTCCTGCTACATCGCCAACTCCCGAGGTATCCAGACGTTCGAGTCGAGCGGCGCGCCGTTCCGCTTGTCCGACCAGGACATCGTCCGGCTCACGCAGGACATGAGCGTCTACGGATACCTCTCGTCGTTCGTGTACGACACCGACTGCATCGTCAAGGTCACCGTTTCCTAATGGTGACCGTCAGCGACCTCCGCGCCTACATAGGTGTCGGGGCGAGCGTCACGGATGAACAACTCCAAGCCGACCTGGATGCAGCGTTCGCGCTGATAGCCGCGACGGTCGGGGAAGCGTATGTGCCGGAGGTTGTCCTCAACGAGGTCACCCTAGGCGTTGGGTACGAGATGTGGAGCCGCCGAGCAGCACCAAGCGGCCTCACACAGTTCGCCAGCGTTGACGGGAACCCGGCACGCATGTACCGCGACCCCCTGACCGCTTACTATCCGATTTTGTCGCGCTATCTCCTAAGCGGGGTGTAGTCAATGGCTAACACCCTCCAGCAGGCTAGAGACGAACTAGCCCTGCTCCTGTCAGCGGCGGGGGCGAGTGTCTTCACCTACTTACCGGAGAAGGTCACTCCCCCCGTCGCGGTCATCGAGCCGGGGCAGCCCTACATGACGCAGGGCGACACGTTCACCTCGTTCACCGTCCGATTGAACGTCATCCTCCTCGCCACCCCAGCGAGTAACGAGATGGCGACAGCGGAACTCGATCAAGCCATCTGCGAGGTCGTGGACGCCGTGGACACGTTCTACGTCGCTGACATAGATCAACCCAGCACCTTCACAAGTGGCGGTATTGACTACTTGGGCACTCGCCTGGAGTTCTACACCGTCAAAGAAATCGAATGTTAGGAGGCCCACCGTGGCCCGTACCCGTATTTACGCCAAGAACGTCGTGTTTTTTGTCGATGGCAAAGAGCAGCAATGCGACGTGACCTCACTTGTCCTCCAGAAAGACAGCCCACCGGACAACGCCGCCGTGGATGGGACGCAGACGTTCTGCGACCTGAACTCCGGCAGCGTTGACAAGGTGTGGGTGTGCAACGTCACCGCGATTCAGAGCGGCGACGTGACCGACCTGAGCCTCTACTCCGCTGTGTGGAAGTTGGCTGAGGACGGCGGCGGCGATGTCGCGTTCATCGTGAAGCCCTACGGCAACGACACCGCCAGCATTGACGAGCCGCACTACAAGGGCACGTTCACCGTCGCCGCGGGTCAGTTCCCGCAGGTCGGCGGGGAGGCAAGTGAGAGCGCCTGGACGTGGAGCGACTCGTACCTCGTCAAAGACGACGTCGTCACCCGCGACCCGGTCATCACTCGCGCAGCAGCGCCAGCGAAGTCCTAACACCAACAACTGAATAGGGGGCGCCCTAACTCCCCTCCAGGGCGCCCCCCCCCAACCTCTATGACAGGAGCAGAAAGTGGAACTACAAGACCTCACCATGGGCGAGATTGAAGAAATTGAGGAGATCGCTCAGGACAGCATCAGCAACGCCCTCAGTAGCGACGGCGCCAACCGCACCAAGGCGCTCATCGGCATCGCGTGGATTGTGAAGCGTAAGACCGACCCAGGGTTCACCCTCGACAAGGCCCGTGGCCTGACGATGAGGGAAATCAACGAGCTCCTAGAGGGGCTCACCGACCCAAAAGAGACAGGCGCCTAGAGGAGTTCGCCTACGAGATGGCGGCGTTCTGCATCGTCACGAAACTCACGCCCAGCGACTACCGGCAACTGACCCTGCGTGAGCGTCAAGCGTTTATGGACGCTTACCAAGACCTGCACAAGAAAGAGGCCTAATGCCTGTCCCCACCAACCGCATCCTCATTGACATTGTCGGCCTGGAAGCCCTCCAGTTGGCTATCAAGTCTGCTGGCGGTGAGGAGTGGCTGAAAGGCGTGCAGGAGGAGTGGACGCAGATAGCCACCCCCAAGGTGCAGGCCCTCACCCCCAAGCGCACCGGCAAACTCGCTGGCAGCACCGACGGCAAAGTAGACAAGCGTGACCGAGGAACCAAAAGCAAGTACCCCGCCGTGGTGCGCCAGAGCGTTCAGGACTCCCGAGGCAAGCCCTATGCGGGGTTCGTTGAGATGAAGCCGCAGAAACGCCGCTACATGCTGGAAACCGCTAACCGCCTCATGCCGTTCTACCGCGCCCACCTGTCCTACCACATGGGCAAATACTTGAAAAAGATTGGACTGAAATAGATGGCCGCTAATAACACCGTCATTGTCCGATTCTTGGGTGACGTGTCAAACCTGGCGAAGTCCACCGCTCAAATGAACGGCCAACTAGCAGGCCTCGGCAAGATGGCCGGCCGCCTCACAGCGATTTTCGCGGCTGGGTTCGGCCTGAGCGCCGTCACCAAGCAACTAGGCGAAAGCATCATCGCGTTCAGCAACCTGCAAGAGCAGGTCAGCGCCGCAGGGCAAGTGTTCGGTAAAAGCGCCGACGAGTTAGTCAAGTACGCCGACACCACCGCCGAGGCGTTCGGTATGACCCAGACGGAAGCCATCAAGGCCGCCAACCAACTGGGCATGTACGGCGACGCTATGGGCTTCACAGCGGAGCAGACCCGCGAGTTCGCCCAAGAGATGATTACCCTCTCTGGTGACCTCGCAGCCTTCCGAGACACCGACATTGACCAGGCCATCCAGGCCATCGGGTCAGCGTTCGCCGGACAGTCCCGACCCCTGCGCCAATACACAATTGACACGACCGACGCCGCCAAGGTGCAGGCCCTCCTCGCTCGGGGCATCCAAGCCAGCGTCGGCAGCATGGACAAGCAAACCAAAGCCCTGGGCACCTACTACGCCATCCTCGACCAATCAACCGTCATGCAGGGGCAGGCGGCCCGTGAGCAAGAGCAGACCGCTACGCAGATGCGCCGCCTCAAAGCGGTCACCGATGAACTATCGGTCGCTTTCGGTAAAGGCCTCACCGAGGGCCTGGAGGACACCAACCGCGCCTTAGAAGGCCTCATCCAGAACGCCAGCGACGGTGAAGGCGCGATGGAGCGGTTCGGGGAAAGCGTCGGGCAGAGCCTCGGTTTCCTCGCGGACGCCGTCATTCTCCTCAACCGGCTCGGCGAGAAACTCAACGACATCAGCCCCGGCACGAACGAGGCAGCCGGTAGCGTCAACAAGTACCTCAACAAACTGACGCTCCTCGGTGGCACCCTCGCCCCCACAGCCGCGCTCCTCGACCTAGTGACGCGGGAGACTCTGGAGCAGAAATACGCCTTTGACAACGTCGGCCCCGCAGCCGACGCCGCTCGCGGGAGCATTGAGAGACTTGCCGCCGCCAACCGGCTCCTAGCCGAGTCGGAAATCAGCGATTTCGCCACCGTCGCCGCCAATAAGTATTACCGCGACGCCGGGGTCCGCGCCAAGAAACTGCAAGACGACATAGAAGAAACCGAAGATAAAATCAACAACTTTGGTGGCAGCGTCAGCAGCGTCAGCCAGAAAGTCAGCCGCGACCTCAACAGCCTGTTCGATGGCCTGGAATACACCACCGTCAACTTTGGGAAGAAAACAGCGGAACTCACCGAGAAGCAAAACAAACGCCTAGAAACCCTCATGGGCGCGTTCCGCACCAAGATAGAAACGCAAGAGAAGATCATCACCGACACGTTGAAGCGCGTCGAGGAGGCCGCACAGTTCAGCAGCGACGTACTCTCCACGTTCGCCGGGGTCAACCTTGACGACTTCATTGAGACAGACGACGCCGGGAACGTCAACTTTCTAGCCGACAAGTTCAACACCTGGGCGTCAGATCGCGCCGCCCTCGCGCAAGCCCTCGGCCCCCTCGCCAACGTCCTCCCCCAAGAACTAATGATGCAAATCCTGGCGATGGATAACGCACCCGCCAGGGCCATAGCGGAGGCGTTGAACCCCGCCAACGCCGCCAGCAGCGAGTTCACCGCCAGCCTGGACGCCCTCACCACCGCCACGCAGGACTACCTCATAGAGCCAATGAAAGCCGCCTACGGCTACATCGGCACCGAGTCAGCCGAGAGCATGTTGCGCAGCGCGGAGGAGGAAATCAAGACGCAGAAAAAGGCGTTCAAAAAGTTCGTCAAGAACCAACTGGACACCGAGGTCACCGTGAAGGTCCGGTACGAATACATCAACCCCCCCAACCCCGTCCAGACGGTGCAGGCATACGAGGCCCGTAACGGCGCCAGTTGGAGGGGCTAATGGCCGTCATCCCCTGCGACACCCTGCACCTGGAGATGCTGTTCCAGACCACCACAACCCGCAACCCTGACCTCGCCGCTGGCCTGTTCGACGACCCTGAACTGCTCTTTGACGACCCCAGGAGCGGGTACGACGGCCTTGACCTCGCCCCCGACGGCTACATCTGGCAATCCTTCATTGGTGAGACAAGCAACATCACCATTGACCGGGGCATCGACCCACGGCAAGGCATCGTGGGCAGGCCCCTCGCCGGGGTCATGGTCGCCACCATTCACGACCCACGCCTTGACATCATGAACGACCCCCGCATCGCCCCCCACGTCGTCACCCGACTCCGCGTCGGCAGCCAAATCGTGTTCCAGGGTGAGATAGACACCCTGCGCACCGAGTACGAGCCACAGCGCGGCGTACCCACCGTCACCATTGAGGTCGTTGACGGGGTCGCAGCGTTGAACAGTAAACGCCTGGAACCCCGGCCAGCGGAGACATACGCCGACCGCGTCCAAGCGTGCTGTGACTCCACGGAACTGCCCAGCGTTATCCCTGACCCTGGCGTGAACCTCCTCCCCACCGATGAGGAGATGACCGCCCTTGACGTGACCAAGCTCGCCGCCGACAGCGAAGCCGGCATGGTCTACATGAACCGGTTTAACGAGGTCGTCGCGCTCGCCAGGGGCCAGGAAACCCCCAACGCCCGCCGTAGGGCTGGTGCGCGTGAGTGGCTATGCGGCAACAATGGGGAGGGTCACCAATGCCTCACCGGGATAGCCACAGGTAAAGACACCACGCAGATCGTCAACGCCCTCAACGCCAGAAACATTGAATTCGACGACACCGACCCCGACCCTGACCGGCACAGGTGGCAGCGCGTTACCTACAGGTACGACAACGATGAGAGTCAACGCTGGTGGGGTGTCGGGGAGAACAACGTCACCACCACCCTCGACAAGCCGCAACTAGACGAGTGGGCGACGTACACGTTCGCCAGGTTCGGTGAACCTAAAGGGAAAGTCTCAGACCTCACCTACCAGACGACGGACTACAACCCCGACGTGGACACCCCCAACATTGTTGAGGTTGATGTTGGGGACTACACCCTCGTCCGCATCAACGACCCCGCAAGGGCCATGCCCGACATCGTGAGCCTGCAAACCATCGCCGGGGTGCAGCACCGCATCTCCCCCGAAGGGTGGGATACCCGCCTGACGCTCCTGCAACCGGAGGTCGGCTACGAGCCACCCATCCCCGAAACCATCACCTACGACGAGTTCTCTGCCCTGTTCGACGACGTCCGCGTCACCTACATAGGAGCCACATAGCCATGGCATTCACCCCGGTAAACCCCAGCGACCCACTCGACCAGCCGAGCCACAGCGGCCTGCACAACCAGCACTCCACAGACATTGAGGCCACCCAAGGCGACATCAGCACCCTCAACACTACCGTCGGGACGCTCGCGCAGGATCACGCCGACGACGTGCAAGCCCTCGCGGACTTCACCGCAACGTTAGCCGGCGGCGACGTAGGTCAAGTCCTCACCAAAACCGGTGACGACGACGGAGAATACGACTGGCTCCCCGCCGAGGGCGGCGGCACCGACCCCGGCGACCCCTACCCCGGCATCAGCACCCAAACCCCCAACGACCTCGGCCTAGGAAATGATGGTGGCCTCCGCGTCCCCCCAACGGACCTGTCCAGCAAGTACGACAGGGGCACCGGGACCCTGAACTACTCCGACGCCGTCACGATGGGCAGCACCGTAAAGAGCCACAACACGCACCTGAACAACCTCCCACCGAAAATCCACATTAGCCGAAGCGACCCCAGCGGGGGCAGCAACGGTGACGTGTGGTTCAAGTACGAGTAAAGGCGAAACCGTGACGATTAGCGTGAAACAAAACAACACGACCTCAGCCGCTACCGGCGTGTGGGTGAAGGTGAACGGCGTGTGGAAGCAGGTCGCCACCAGCGGCCTTGAAGGCGTGGGCGGCTGGGCGACAGTCACCGCCGTTGAGGCTCCTACCAATCACGTTACCTATACGGATAGTGAAGGTTTTGAGTGGAAAGCGTGGATGTGGGAGAACCCGAAGGTGCTCGGCGCGGGCGGCCCCATCGCAGCGACTAGGGATCTGATTGGCAGCATCACGACCGGCGAACAAGGGCTGATTCAAGTGTTAATTGTGGCCGGTGGCGGCAGCGGGTACGGCAACGCCGGGGGTGGGGGTGCTGGTGGAGTCTTCGCGACCGTTATTGAGGCTCCTGCTGGTCAGAAAGATGTTTACGTCGGCTCCGGTGGTCAAAATCAAGGCTCAGGTGGCGGCTCCGCCGTGGGCCTGCTCGGTATCGGCGGCGGCGCGTACCGAGAAAGCGGCAATTCCGGTAACGGATTCAGCGGCTACAGCGGAACAACACCTGGTGCTGGAGCATCCGGCCCTGCTTTCTTTGACTACGACCCCGCTTACAACACAGTGCGTCCTGGCCCTGGCATCACGGTGAATTGGGCTGACGGATCCACGGAGGTGGTGTACGGGTTCGGCGGCGACTACTCATACTCAGCGGCACAGCCTCCTGGTTTCGGGTGGGGCGGCACAGTGCAACCCACTACCAATACGGACACTTACAACCCTGGCGCGAACGGTTTCGTGCTGGTGCGCGTCCCCTCTCAGTACGCAGCGTCGGTGCGGGTCACCGAACTGAGCGACGAGATGCGGGCAAGGCAAATAAAGGAAACGGAAGAACAGGCGGCTAGGGCCGCTCTCGTTGAGGAGATTGAGTAATGCCACACATTGGCTACCTAGAACACTACCTAGGGCACGACAGTTCCTATTGGGTGCAGGCCCTCGACCGTCACGGCAACAACCTTGACGTCCTCGGCCACACCGGCCTCCTCACCATCGACCAGCCCATCACGGACCTGGAGATCACCGGGGAGCCGGACGCCGACCGCAGCGCCTACCTGTTCACCCTTGGCAACACCATCAGTCTGGAAGTTGGGACGTGGCTGTTCACCGCCACCACCACCCATGCAGACGGCGAAACTTACCTCCTGTCCGCAGGCAAAATCACGATACTGGAGATCCCCAATGGCTAAGGTCACGACCGGCAACCAGCAGCCCCGCAAGAACACCCAGGACACCGAGCAGGGGCCAGCGGTGGAATACGTCCCCGTCCCCGGCCCGCAAGGCCCCCCAGGGCGTCAGGGTGACGTAGGGCCGCAAGGCAGCGACGGTAAGACCGGCCAGACTGGCGACCGAGGGCTACCTGGAGCGGACTCCACCGTCCCAGGGCCCCAAGGCAAGGACGGCCCCCGAGGGCCGGACGGCAACACCGGAGCCGACGGCAAGGACTCCACCGTCCCAGGGCCCCAAGGCAAGGACGGCCCCCGAGGGCCGGAAGGCCCCGCCAGCACCGTCCCAGGGCCACCAGGGAAAGACTCAACTATCCCCGGTCCTGACGGTAAGGACGGCGCCGCAGGAGCCGACGGCAAGGATGGCCTCGCCGCCACGATCCGCGTCGGCAGCACCACCACGATTAGCGCCGGACTCGACGCAGAGGTCACCAATAGAGGCGACGACCACAACGCCATCTTCGACTTCCGCATCCCCGGCGGCGGCGGCGGCGGCAGCGGCGGCCCCCACGAACACACCGAGTACGCCAGGGTCGTCCACAACCACGACGCCGCTTACCAGCATGACCATCCGTATGCGGCTACTGACCATAAGCATGACCCACAAGACCTAACACACTCACACCCCGACTATTTCCTATCGGGGCAAGAGAATGATGAGAACGGGAACCCGGTCCCGCTGCCATACAACAACGCGAAAGTTCTCGGTGAAGCGGTAGACGAGAAAGCCGACGAGGACCACGACCACGGCCAGTACGCCTCAGCGATTGAGCTGGAAGAACTCCAAGTAGAGGTGGACGCTCTGGCTACAACGCGGGAGGCTGGCCGGTGGACAATCATCGACACCGCAGCGCCACGCGAAGGGGAAGTTTATTTCCTCACCAAGTCAATGACGCTGGCTGACAACATGATGACGATCAACAGCACAGACCGTGACGGCAAGGTTCACGGCTGGGCCGACCTAGAGGTCGGTGATTACGTTGAGGTTGTTCAGGAGACCGCTGGTGACAGTAAGTCGGTCGGGTCTTACGGCTTATTCCAGGTGAAGGTTGATAACCCTGGGACGGGGATGAGGGTGCTGGAACTGACGCAGGATCAAGGCGTAGGCAGTTTAACAAGCGGCTCTGACGTGTTCATCAAAGTGTTCCACGCTAACAATGACCTTGATGTTGCGGAGTTGGATGCACGCTACGCCTTAAAAGAACACACCCACTCTGTTGGTGCCCACTCTCACAACTACGAACAGATCGCCATTTCCCACGGGCAAAGGACTTACTACGGGTCAAACATCAACTGGAACAACGCGATGTACATGTTCCCCTTTGAGCGCAGAGGCAGTTCAGGTTCTTTGTATCAGGGTGGTCGCATAGAACACATGGGCAAAATCCAGTTCAAGAACGGCAGTAACTTTTACGCCAAGATCGGGAAGTCAGGCACTCTCATTGGGACAACGGGGGAGAGTTCTGCTAACTACGGCACTTTCATAGTGATGTCTGTGTGGGACAGCACTTACCAATCCAGCCACTCCCAGCAAGGCACAAAGATCCAAACCATCTACGGCTCAACTATTTGGTGTCAGGACTCCGCAAAGGGCAGGAACTGGAACGACCAGGACACTCTTTATTGGTGGTATCGAGGTGCTGGACGATGATCGGTACGCAAGGGCCACGATGAAACCCCCCAAAGCACCCATCCCCATCATCCTCCTCGCCGCCACCGTCCCCGCCACGTTCATCCTCATGATCCTTGGCAGCGCAGTAAGAGACAGAGTCCTCCCAGGAGAAGTTTCGGGTGCCCTCGTCGCCCTCCTCGGAGTCCTCGCCGCCAGCACGTTCGCCTACTACGAGAACAACCGACGAAAGGACGACGACGATGAGTGACCCCCTCTACGACGACGAGGACGACCAGGCGAACGCTGAACTCGCCAACATTGACGCGCAGCCCGAGCCAGCCGATGACGCTGGCCCGCAAGATGAGGAGGCCAGCGAATGAGTAACCGCGACGTGGACGCCGCCCTCAAATGGCTCAAAGACCAATCAAAAAACCCAAGCCAGTCATGGCACAACCTTTGCCAATCATCGTGTCGACAGGCTTACAAAATGCCTGCATACGGATCAAGCGCCAAGCAAGCATGGGCCAACGTGGACAAGAAATACCGCACCGCCATCACGAACTACAAAGACAACGAGTGGTGGGCATCGGTTCCCCGTGGCGCGATCCTGTACTCAACGGCGGGCACGTACGGCCACGCCTGGGTAGCGGACAGTGACGAAACAGCCTGGAGCGTTGACTACAAACGCAACGGCAAAATCGACCGCGTCCCCATCCGTATCCCTGGCTGGTCCACCTACTACAAGGCGACCGTCGGGTACATCACCGGCGCCCAATACTACGCCGATAACAAGCACATCTTTAAGGGCCTCCAGTCCGGCTACTTTGATGGGAAGATTCCACCGCTAGAGAACGTGATGGCGGCGAACGATGACCGCACCCTGGCATCCGCAGCGGTGTGGCGCCTGGCGTGCCGCCTGTCAGACCTGGGGTACGGCAACTGGAAAGCAAGCCCCATCAAATACACGCAGGTGTACCCCGTGAAGGCCGTGGAGGCCTATAACGAGAAGCACGGGCCAAACATGGAGGACAAGAGCCAGTACGGCCCCAAGATGCACGAACGCCTATTCGCCTAACCCTGAGGGGGGTCGGGACACGCCATGAAACAAACACAGCCAGTTTGTCTCACACAGCGATTGCCACCCCCCCCCCCGGCGTAACATCAGTTACGGCCCCTCCCCCGTGGGTCCACTCCCAACAGAGACACACCCACAGGGGAGGGTGTCTATGTGTCTAAGCCTGCCCAAGGATCGCGCCCCACATGGCATCCGTGTCAGCCTCAACGTAAGCCTCCGTCGACCGCACGTTAGCGTGCCGCATCAAATCCCGCACCAGAAGCGGGTCACGAGTCGCCAGGTACATGCGCGTCCCGTAACTGTGCCGCAATTGGTGGAAACGGTACGTGTGGCCGGTCAGTTTCCGCGCCCACGACGCCCACCGCGTTGACAACCCGCCAGGAGTCACCCGCCAATTCGCTGCCTGAATGGACTCCACTACCAGCGGGTGAGCCGGAATCAGCCCCACTTTCCCGCCCTTACCCAGCACTTCTAGTACTGGACCTTGCCCGCCCTCGCGTACATCGCTGGGGCGGGCATAACTTGTTTCCGCGGCCCGCAACCCAGCCAACGCACCCAACCGCGTCCAGTGCAGCTCCTCGCAGGGTTTCTGCGCCAGCAGTAGTTCCAGAACCTCTGTCGGCAGCGGGTCAGGTTTCCGGGACTGAGGCGCGTTCACCCGCACGTTTTCTAGAGGGTTATCCAACCGCAACCCCATCGTCACCAGGTCACGCATCGCGCCACGCAGCCCGGTCGCGTAAGTGCGGCGCGTCGAGTTCGTCACGTTCGCCGGGATAGCCGCCAGCAAATCGGCCTGAGTTGCCAGCACCGGGTCAACGCCCACCGACCGCAGCAGCGTCATCCGCTGCACAATGGTCTGCGGGCTGTAACCGCCCACCACCATGAAATCTTCCAAAGCCGCCAAAGATTTTTCGGCGTGTCCTCTTGACACATGATAATCGTTCATGTTTCATCACTCCCAACAAGAAAAAGCATGGTGGGAAATTGCTCCCGGCCACAACAGAATGAAACAAAAACGAGGTTTTTGTTCCACGGATTGCAGTCCGTGTTTCTGTCGTAAATAAGGCCGGGCGCAACTCCCCTCACGCACTACCCAGGGGAAGGGCAGCCCAATGAAAGTAACACCGGCCAATCACGGCGTGTCAAATACAGATACTCCCGCAGGGGCGGGGCTTTACGCCCTCCCCTGGGTGCCTCACCCCTGCGGGTCACGCCCATGACCGCCTGGACGTGCTACCTGTGCAAGAGCGTCGGACTGGGCGGTAGCAGCGCCTACCAGCGCCACTACCTGACCCACCACGCCGAAGACTTGAACGCCGAGTGGGTGAACCGCTGATGGGCGCCGCACCCAACTGGGACATTGACCTGGCGTTCGGTGAGGCCGGTGAGGCCCGCGTGGCCAACATCCTGGGCCTGGACGGCAGCCGCATCGAAGTCAAGACCGACCGACTGTTTACCGAAACCCACAGGGTTTTCGTGGAGGTCGCCCAAATGCCGACCGGCCATGACACGTTCAAAGACAGCGGCCTGTTGACGACGGAAGCGGACTACTGGGTGTTCAACGTCGGCGCCCTGGTCATCATCCCCACCGACGTGCTTCGGGCCTGCGTCGCCACCCGCATGAGGGAAGGCCAGAAGCCGCAAACCGGCGGCATGGCTGGCGACAACCCCACCCTGGGCTACTGCCTGCCCCTCCAATGGGTCATTGAAACCGCGGCGAGGTGGTCGGCATGACGTGGGCGCAGTTGAGCAACGTGGCCGTCGTGGCCGTTCTCATCATCCTGGGTGGCGCGTTGACGATGGTGTTGACGGGCCTGGACAGGTGGCTGACCGAATACCGGGAACGGCGTCAGCGTGAACGCTTCCACAGTGGGACGTGGCGATGACTCCCGAGCAAATGAGCGCGCTGGCCGCGCCATTCCCACCCGAGCAGGTCAAGCAAGTGCCAAAAGGTCATGGGCTGGTGGATTACGTTGACCACGCCCACGTCACCGAGCGCCTGAATCAAGTCATCCCCGGTTGGACGTGGGAGCCGATGGGCCGCACAGACACCGGCCTGCCCGCGTTCGATGACATCGGCGGCCTGTGGATTTGGCTGGAACTGCCCGACGGCACGAAAGTCCCCGGTTACGGGGAGCCGGGCGGGCGAGGCCACGACGCCATCAAAGGCGCCATCAGTGACGCCATCAAAATCGCCGCCATGCGCCTGGGCGTAGCCCTGGACCTGTGGAAAGGCACACCCGTGGAGCGCGTCCAAGTGTTCCAGGATGTGAAACACAACGTTGGAAACTCCCGTGGCCCGCAAGCGAAACAACGCGCCAGCGAACCCATCACTGAAAAGCAACTGCCAACAGCGAAACGCCTATTGGGCGAGGTTGATGACGCGGTGAACATCGTCACGGAACACCTGGGCGAGTACCGGCCCCCAGAGGTGTGGAGCAAATACGAGGCCAGCGGCGACCGCGGCCAAGACAACGGCCTCATCAGCAAACTCATCGCCGCCAAGGAAGCACAAATGGGCGGCAAGAAAAGCGTCACCAGCGGACAGCAACAGGACGAATGGACCCTGCAAGAGCCACCGGAGGACCGGCCATGACCGATGAACCCACCGCCGACGACCCCACCGCCGACGAACGCCGCCTGTATGAGGTTGAACGGAACCTGGCAGAGCAGGAGCGCCTCACCGAGCAGGCACGCCGTTGGGCGATTGACCTGGAATCACAGTTAGAGCAGGCCCGCGACGAACTGCGGCAGGTGACCGCATGAAGCGCGCAGGCATCGCAATCGTCGCCGCCCTCCTGGTGTGGGGAAGCCCAGGGGCGGCGGCGGCTTCAACGCACCCTGAGCCGATTATGAAAGGCCCCAAAACCCACAACAGCCCCATCAGCCTGTACCAGGGCCGCCACTACGTCCCCAGGGACAACCACATCCGTTTGTGCATCCGTCGCCGGGAAAGCCGGTCGGACTACCGCGCTGTCAGCCGCGGCGGTTCATGGCGTGGCGCCTACCAAATGTCCGCGGCCCTAGGCGTCGGCGCCGGGTGGATGATTCAGAAGGAACTGCGCCGCACCGGCACCCCGAAAAAGGAAGCCATCTACATCGGCAGGCAGTTACGCGCCCACCCGGTCAACCAATGGAACCCACACTGGCAAGACATGGCCTATTGGCTGATTTGGGACGACGGCAAAGGCGCGTTCCACTGGAAAGCCACAGTGCCAGGGACCGATTGCGGGCCGGGGTATCACTGACATGCGACTACTTGACCTGTTCTGTGGCGCTGGTGGCTGTTCCGTCGGCTACGCCCGCGCCGGGTTCACTGTGCAAGGCGTGGACATACTCCCCCACCCCGATTACCCGTTCTACTTGCATGAAGCCGACGCCATGGACGTGCTACGCGATTGGGAGTTCCTGTCCACGTTCGATGTCATCCACGCCAGCCCGCCCTGCCAGGCGTTCACCAGAGCCGCGCACCTACGCGACGCGCAAGGCCACACCGCTGACACGCTGGATTTGCTCACACCCACCTTGCAGCTCCTACGCGGGTGGGGTGGCAATTACGTCATCGAAAACGTGCCCGGCGCCCCAATGGCCAACCCCGCCATGATGTGCGGCAGCGCGTTCGGCCTAGATGTTCGCCGCCACCGCTACTTTGACAGCCCCCTGTTGCTGATGAACAGCGGATGCAACCACGCCCAGCAAGGCCGCCCCATCGGTGTCTACCACCGGCCAGGTGACGACATCCCCGACGGCGGCAGGACCGCCCGCGACCTCGCAGAAGGCCAACGCGCCATGGGCATTGACTGGATGAAATGGGAAGACCTGAAAGAAGCCATCCCACCCGCCTACACCGAATACATCGGGGAGCAACTACTGGCGGCGGTGGCAGCGTGACCGAGTGCAAAGCGGGGAAGAACTGCCCCAACCTGAAGAAATACCGGGCGGCTCAGTCAGATGTGTACGCCCTGCACCGCATCCAGGCCCTACTGCTGCACGACAGGGATGACCTCATTGACCTGACCAACGCCAGCCACATCACAGACGACGAACTTGCTGCCTGGAACGTGACCAACGTGCCCCACCTCGGGGAAGCGACCTAGACCCACAACTGAATAGACGCCACAGGCGAGACACGCGGAGGTCCAACCGCGAACCAATAGGGCAAGGCTGGCCATCCGAATGGCCTACTACTGACCTCTGTTGGCCGGATGATGCGTGACCGGTAGCGGCAACGCCCCCACATGGGGGACCTCAGAGAGACCCTGTCAAACGGCGGCGCAAGCCGCGTCCAATACCTACACCGATGACGCCATACGGCACAGAAGTGGGGTTGAAGGGCCTGAGCCTAGGTCCTTCCCCTGCCCAAATCAGCCTCCGGCACGACGAAAGGACAAAGAGCATGACGACAACGAAAGCGAGACACCCAGGGATGTGTTCATGGTGCGGGATGCGAGTGTTCAGGCGCCAGGAGATAGCACTGCTGCCAGGCACATCCCGATGGGTTCACCTTGATTGTTACGAACGCGGCAACCCATGACCACAGAGGAAACGTGTGTGAAGTGCGGCAGAAAAATCCCAGCCCACCACCAGAACACCACCATTCAGGGGATGCATCCAGGGTGCTGGCGTAAGGCCAACGGACTCCCACCCATCCACAACTGAGAAAAGAGAACACCGAAATGAGCCGGTCCCATGACCCAGCCCAGCAGGCAGCACTCAGACGCCTACTCAAACCCAGCGTCGCAACAGGAAACTGCGTCTGCCCCAGGTGCGGGGAGCCAATCGCGCCACGCCAACACTGGGACGCCGGACACCGCATAGACATCAGCCGCAACCCAGCCCAGAAAAAAATACCCGCCGAAGACCTAGTGCGTGACGGCCTAGTGGTCCCCGAGCACCGCAAGTGCAACCGCGCAGCCGGTGCCACGCTCGGAAATCGAAAACGCGCAAACGCATCGCGCAAAAATCGCGTTTTTTCAGAGGACGGAGAGCAC
>WLWG01001119.1_pt1 | contig 25338 bp, 29 predicted proteins | sample 6712871 | NCBI WGS metagenome assembly WLWG01 (sample SAMN12718693, study PRJNA515312) | sponge metagenome | isolation source: marine sponge | host: Mycale hentscheli | place: New Zealand: South Island, Marlborough, Capsize Point | collected 2003-05-01
GTAAATACAACAAGTGGTGAAATTACAGTGACACTACCAGCGTCACCCTCTGCTGGTGATGTAGTTGGTATAAAGGATTATGCAAATACATTTGATACAAATAAATGTATTTTACCGAGGACCTTCACTTGATCTTTGATAAGATACCTGAGTTTGATATCATAGTCCTAAGATATGGAGACGCTAAACCATATCAGGTTCCATCATTAGTAAGAGATATCATTGATGTCAAGACAGAATGTAAGGCAGACATCATCTACCATGCTCTAAAGTATCTCAAAGAAAATTATACAAAATATAATACTGTCTCATTCTATGATGACGACATCGACATCAAGGTGTCACAATATGAGAACTGTTTGAAGATTGCAGAGGAACATCAATTAGATTTGTGGGCACCATCATTGTCTCGTGATAGCAATTGGTCACATGAATTCACTTTGAATAATGAAAGTAACTCTGTTAAGGAGGAGGGTTTCATTGAGATCATGATGCCTGCTCTCTCACAGAAGATGATTGATGAGATGTATGACCCATTCATCAAGGTGATGGACAAGTATAATTTTAAGAGTGGATGGGGTATTGATGCTGACTTGTTTCCAGAACTACTCAAGAGAGTGGATGGTAAGTGTGCTGTCATACACCAAGAGGTTGTATCTCACAAGAGACCAGTAACATCTGGTGGTAGGACCTTCAGTAATAATATGACCTCATGGGAGGAATGGGAGGTATGGAAAGAACTTATCAGGGATGACTTTGTATTTGTAGAACCAGAGGTACTTACATCGAGTGATGATGTCCAGATAGGTAAGGTGTCTTACATTAACCTTGACAAGAACCCAACTAGAAAGGAACATGTAGAGTCACACCTTCAGAAACTCACCTCTGTTCCATGGGATAGGTTCTCTGCAATATGTCCTGACTTTGATAGAGATATACAATCACCACTTGGTGCGTATCACCACCTAAAGCAAAGGTTCTCTCCTGCTGTGGACTGGGCTCTTAATGATAAGAACCCACAAAGAACTGCAGGAATGCTTGGTTGTTATCTGTCACACTACAACTTATACAAGAAATTATATGATGAAGGACATGACTATGCGATTGTGATTGAAGATGACTATGCTGTCACTGATGAACACATTGAATATGTAAGACAAATGATATCTAATAATAAATTCCCAGAGGACTGGGATATTATTAGAGATGGTTGGTACCTACATAACGACGGACCCCACAAGTTTGACTTACCAATGTATGCCTCAAGAGAGGGTGTTGAAGCTGAACATACTCACAACACATATGGTGGTACCCACTATCTTCTATTGAATTGTAAGAAAATACCTAAGATTCTGAGAAGACTAGAGTATGATTACATCTATGATATTGATGGTATGTTACAGAACCCATCCATTAATGTGTATGGTATGAAACTTAAGGGTGGTTTATTCATAGGTGGAGATAGTGATATCCCCAAGACAAACAACAGATAAATATAGATAATTACTAGAGTATATGGACCCTTATCATAGTCAGCTGCCCATCACTAACTTTGTGGTGGGCCTATGTATAGCTATCTTGACAATTTCAGTCCCTATACTTATAATACTAATTTAAAACAATATGGAATCAATCGAACAACACATCGAAAAGGACCAACAGATCCTACTCGACCCCCAGATTTCCTCACAACAAAGACGACACATCGAGAGTGAGCTGGAGGATCTCCAGGTCTATCAAAGCCATAACCCAGACGATCATCATGACCCCACACCAATCGAACTACTATGTGACGCAGACCCCAGTGCCCCAGAATGCCTCGTGTATGACGACTGAGGAAGAATACCACTCCCTCAAAGAGACATATAAGTTTCTGTGTATGTTAATTGATCCACAGAAGACACCGCGGGTTGCTAAACCTATACGAGACCAAGCTCGTAAGTGTTTGAAGGACTACCCAGTCAGGAAGACACTCAAAGAACTTGAATCCACAGTAAACTTTTTTAACCCACGATAATGAACACCTTTTACATCTATTCAAAGACCGGTTGTGGCTACTGTAGTCGTCTCATTCAGTTCATGGAACAGAAGGGCATCGAACACGAAGTCTTAGAACTGAATAAGGACTACACCCCGGCTGAGTTCTATGGTAAGTTTGGTCAGGGTTCTACATTCCCACAGGTAAACTTCAAGAACCAGAACCTAGGTGGGATGAGAGATACAGTCCAGTATGTTGTTGAACATAAACTATATTGATGAATGAGTGATCTAAATATCAACAAAGGGTTCGAAGCTATGCTTCCCAAACCTAAATCAAAGGAGAAGAAACCTCAGCTGTCCAACATGGTATCATTTAAAATCTTCTCAAGAAGATTTACATTTTCACTGGAAGTTAAGGAGGAAAAGAACAATGGTGGTAGCACTTTTTAGCCTATCATTTCTACTGATAGGTTTCTTTGGTGGTTGGTTTGTAGCAGAGAAGTACATTGCCCTGTTAGAACATGAACGACACGGGTTTGAAGAACTCTTTGAAGAAAACCCTCACCCCGAGATTTTCAAGGAGGATGGAACCATTGATAGGGGTGACTACATGGTCCTGAACTTTGAACCTGGATATAACCCAGACGAGTTTGACCCAGAGGATCTGGCAGAGTATTGACAGACCACTCCATCCATGTTATACTAAGATCGTACCGAAGGGGCTCCCATGTCGATCCTGTTAGACGCCAACCAAATTGCCATCAGTCACTTGATGGTTCGAAACAAAATTGAACAAGGAATCAACATCGATTCCATCCGTAAGTCGATCATCAGAGTCGTTGCACGAATCCACCGCAGGTTTCGTAACGACTATGGTGATCTTATTTTATGTTATGACGACAAGAACTACTGGCGTCGTGAGATCTTCCCATTCTATAAGAAGAATCGTAAGCAAGAAAGAGAAGCATCCAAGTATGATTGGGACGAGGTGTTTTCCGTACTAAATATTATCAGGGATGAGATTCGCGATCACTTCCCGTATAAAGTCCTGCAAGTACAGGGTGCTGAGGCGGATGATGTGATCGCTGCTCTCGTACACATGGAGTCAGATCAACCTGACCCAGAACGAACCTTGATATTGTCAGCTGATAAGGATTTCATTCAACTTCACAAGTATGACTTCGTGAATCAGTATGATCCTATTCGCAATCGATGGATTGAACACGAGGATCCAGTTCAATACCTACAGGAACACATCATTAAAGGTGATCGTTCTGATGGTATTCCAAACATTCTGACCTGTGATGACGCTATTGTCACTGGTAAACCACAGAAGAAGATGAGTAAAGAGAAGATTACTTCTCTGGCGAGCATGAACCCACAAGATTTCACAAATTTTATTCGTCTTCGTAACTGGAAAAGAAACTCTCAATTGATTGATTTGAATCAAATCCCACTGGAACTGACTGATAGAATCAAAACAATCTATGAGTCCACAGTTCCTAGAAACAAAATTAGTATCGAATACTTTATCAAGAACAACATCCAAGATATTATTGAGGAATTTAGTTGATGCCCAGACCAAAGACACCTAAGCTACCTATATCTAAGACACTTATCTCTGAAGTTCTTCAGAGAGTGTCAAACGCCAAGACCAAAGGCGACAAGGTAACTATACTTCAAGAGTATAAGAGTTCAGCTCTTACCAAAATTCTACTATGTAACTTCGCCAAGACAATTAGCTTCACCTTCCCTGAAGGTAAGACACCATACACACAAGCAGAGGTACCCGCTGGTATTAATCACCAGATGTTAGTCACAGAACACAGGCTCCTTGAGAAATTCATCAAGAAGAATGTAAATGGTACCATAGTATATGGATGTTCAGGTCAACCACGACCTCGTATCCAACAACTTAAGAAAGAAGCACTCTGGATTCAACTACTAGAGGCTCTACATGCCGACGAAGCTGATGTACTTGACCTAATCAAGGACAAAAAGCTCACCGACAGGTACAAGATTACCCGTCAAAATGTTATCGATGCCTTCCCTGAACTTGGATTACAAAATGAATGAAGGACGTTCATCATACGAAGAACGTATTCAAAGACAAATTAACTTTATTCGACAACATCTCGATAGAATCGAAGACGAATTCAGATCAGATCAACCATTGGGAGTAACTTATGAAGACATTCTAAAATACCACGAATTTAATGGGACTCAAAAAGAAAACGATTAACTTAGTCAAGAAGGTACTAAACAACAACAACAAGCGAGCCATGTACACTCCCGAGGAGCTACTGTACATGGAGATGCAACTCAAAAACTTAATAGAAGAACGAAAACGACGAGTCAAACAACGCAAACTAGAAAAAGGATTCGGTACTGATGTCTAATGTCAAGCTCATCTCATGCACTATGGGAGCTGGTGATCTTGAGGGTAAGGGCCCACAAGAAGTGATCTCTTATGTTGCTAGGGTATCTAACCCACACAATCAAGAAAACTTCCGAACTGCTGCAGGTCTCTTAAAGTATTGTATCAAGCACGAACACTGGTCTATCTTTGAGACAGCATCTATGACTGTCGAAATCAATACAAACCGTGGTATCGCTGCTCAGATTCTGAGACATCGATCGTTTACATTCCAAGAGTTCTCCCAACGATATGCTGATACCAACCTCCTCAGTAATGATATCCCTGTACCAGAACTTCGTAAACAGGACACAAAGAATCGTCAGAACTCTACTAAAGACCTTGCACCAGGTGTCACCAAACAATACAACCAGAAAATCGAAGAGCACTTCAGAGAAGGCATGAAGCTCTACGACAACCTGTTGGACAGTGGTGTTGCTAAAGAATGTGCACGATTTGTATTACCTATCGCCACACCCACAAAAATCTACATGACTGGTTCGTGTCGCAGTTGGTTACATTACATCAATCTACGCACAGCCAATGGTACTCAAGAAGAACATCGATTGATTGCAGAAGATGCTAGGTCGGTATTCAAATGTGTATTCCCACAGGTTGCATACGCATTGGACTGGTGTGGAGACAATGGAGAACGTTGTTGTGATGATCAACCAGCAGTTCTTATTCCTTAATAAATACCTTAGTGATACTTAAAACTATGCCGACATACCCAGTCAAACACCTGACCACAGGTGAACAAAAGACACTCAGTATGAGTATGACTGACTACACACAATGGAGAGAAGATAATCCTGAATGGGATAAGGATTGGATGGAAGGTGTAGGAGGTGGTGGTGTAGAATGTGTGGGTGAGTGGAAGTCAAGGCTCGCCAACAAACACCCTGGATGGAAACATGTTCTAGACAAAGCCGGTAAGCTGGCACCACATAACGCCTCTCAACTATACTAATGCCTGCAAAATCAAGACAGAAAAGTAAGCGTCGAAACCCAATTGACGCCAACATCATGGTTCCCATTGAACCATTGACTGAGAACCAGAAACGCATTTTTAAATCCTGGGATGAAGGTAAGCACCTGTTTGTGTATGGTGCTGCTGGTACTGGTAAGACATTCTGTGCCTTATACAAGGCACTGTATGATTGTCTGAAGTCATCACCCAGTTATGAGAATGTGTATGTGGTTCGTTCACTAGTTGCTACAAGGGAGATTGGTTTCCTACCAGGAGACCATGAAGATAAATCTTCACTCTATCAAATTCCCTACAAGAACATGGTAAAATACATGTTCGAGATGGGTAGTGACCAAGAGTTTGAGACCCTGTATGGTGCTCTCAAATCACAGGGAACTATTAAGTTCTGGTCCACCTCCTTCTTACGAGGAGTCACACTGGACAATGCCGTCATCATCATTGATGAGATGCAGAACTTGAACTTTCACGAACTTGATAGTATAATCACTAGGGTAGGAGAGAATACTCGTATCATCTTCTGTGGTGATGCGATGCAATCTGACCTCATCAAAGACAAAGAACGCAATGGTATCCATGACTTCATGCGTATCCTTGAACTGATGGAAGATGACTTCGACCTTATTGAGATGGGTATTGATGACATCTGTCGTTCAGGTCTCGTTCGTAACTATCTAATCTCTAAACAACAGTTCCTAAATTAATGTTCAACCAATGTGAAACTCATCGTGATGTCTTCAGGGAACTGAGTAGACGAAACATAGATGAGACTCGATATTATGAGGTAGATGATGTCGTCTACCCCTCTATCACATCAGTGATTTCCTTTGTCAGCAGGAAGAAGTTCGCTGACTGGCGCGCCAGGGTGGGTAATGAAGAAGCTAATAAAGTAACGAAACAAGCCACGACTCGTGGCACAAAACTACACAGGGTATTCGAAGTCTACCTACAGAATGGAGACTACCAATCACTTGACGAATACCAGGTTCCTCTGATAAAATTAATGTTCAACGCTGCCAAGTCGGCATTGGATTCCAGACTAGACAATGTCTATCAACAAGAGACAAGCATGTACTCACATCGTCTCTGTCTAGCTGGTACTGTTGATCTTATTTGTGAAGTGGATGGTGAACTTGCCATCGTTGACTTCAAAACATCTAAGAAAGAGAAGCCAGAAGAATGGCTTGAAGATTACTTCGTACAACTCTCAGCTTACTGGGCTATGTTCTCTGAACACACCAGTGTTGTACCTAAGAAACTTGTTGTCTTCCTTGTCGGAGAGAACGGGGACGTTCAAATTGTTGAACGGACAAACATCATTAATTATTTACAGACACTCCAAGATTATGTTGGTCAATTTATTCGACACAGAGATGGCAGCAACTAAAGAAGTCAACGAAGAACTCAACAAGAAGTTCATCAGTAAAGACAAATTCGCAACAGAGATTGAGGCCCTTGTCCTCACCACCAAAATGAATTACATCGATGCAATCGTACAGTATTGTGAGAACAATAGTATTGATCTTGATACAGTGAACAAACTTGTATCCAAACCACTCAAGGAAAAGATCAAGTACGACGCACAGGAACTTAACTTCCTCAAGAAAACTACCAGGGCTAAACTCCCTCTATGATTGTGCACGGCCACGAAGTCTACAGAACATACCTAGCGTTCAAACAACACTTCAGTAATCCTAACTTCGATTTCTTTCAGTACGATGGCAAGGTCAAAGCTAAGGAGGAAACCTACCAGCAGAGATCAGATTTCTGGTTCTTCGAGACGCTCGCTAAGAAGCTTACGGATCAGGAGGTCAAGGAATATATGTTGGCCTCTTTTGTATCATCTTCAGACCCAAAGAAAGTTTGGATCGGAGACATCAAAAGAAATGGTAAAGATCATTGGCTGGTATGGCAAAAACAGCAGGCACATCTCACCTATACTTTTAAACAAGATTGTGAACGACTGGTTAATCAGTTGGAAGAAAAGCAATGTTCCTTTAACAATCTATTTGAAACGGTGGGGGGACATCCTCTTCTACTCAGACTCCACATCAAACAACAAGTATGTTTAGAGACCCTCATCATTCTTGACATGATACTGGGGTTCATGGGACAATGGGACAAGGAAATGAATGACCCTCTCTGGGAAGACATCTCCTTTAAAATCAAGAAGTATAAACCTTTTCTCTCCATCAATACCATGAAGTACAGACCCCTTGTCAAGGAGGCGTTTCTGTGATATGATAAGTAGGTCCCTGGCTGAAGACCGAAAACTCGCGCCCGTCAAATCCAATCAATCCTATTAATCCAAATGTCATTTTCAAGCCTTAAGAAAAACAAGACTGACATCTTCTCGAAGTTGCAGAAACAACTAGAACAATCTACCAAGGTTGGGACAGTTGATGAACGATTCTGGAAGCCTACAGTTGACAAGGCTGGTAATGGTTTTGCCATTATCCGTTTCCTCCCTGCCTGTGATGGTGAGGATATGCCCTTCGTTAAGATGTACTCCCACGCCTTCCAAGGTCCTGGTGGTTGGTATATCGAGAACTCACTGACCACTCTTGGTGGTAAGGATCCTCTCGGTGAATACAATCGTGAGCTCTGGAACTCTGGTGATGAATCACTGAAGGACCAGGTCCGTAAACAGAAGCGTAAGCTTCAGTACTACTCCAATGTTTATATCGTTAAGGATCCTGGTAATCCTGACAACGAGGGCAAGGTCTTCCTATTCAAGTATGGTAAGAAGATCCACGACAAGATTATGGATGCTGTGAATGGTGATGAACTCGAAGGTCGTGAAGGTATCAACCCCTTCGATCTCTGGCAAGGTGCTGACTTCAAGCTCCGTGTGAAGAAGGTCGCTGGGTATCCTAACTATGATTCCTCTGAGTTCGTGGATGCAGGTACTCTTGAAGACCTTGATGATGCACAACTTGAATCCATCTGGAACCGTGAGTATAAACTACAATCACTGGTTGCAGCTGATCAATTCAAGTCCTTTGAACAACTTCAGGAACGACTTAATCTCGTCCTGAATCTCAAAAATTCAGCAAGTACAAGTGCTGCACCTGTGGCAGCCCCTAGTCCAGTACCTTCTACTCCCGACGTGAGTGAGAAACCTGTATTCAAACGGGAAGAACCTAAGGCTGTTGTCGAGGAGACAACAACCACTTCCAGTGATGGTGATGAAGATGTCTTGGACTACTTCAAGAAACTGGCAGAGGGTTGATTACTCGAAGTCAGATACATCTAAACTACTCTGTTGGTCCTTGAGACCAGCAGTGTATTTCGATAAGTCTCTTAGGAAATCTGGTAAGAAAGTCTTATTCAGTATCCACACTTGAGACTTGTCTTCATTTAAATCATATTCATATTGACGATTAGTTATCGGGGTACAGACGGCACTAGAGCCTCTGGATCCCGATTTTGTTATGTAAATCTGAGACCCTGGATAGGTTGGGTAGGTAAAGGAATAGTCCTCTGATACTACGAGACCTGACCTACCAATACCACCCCTGTCTGGTCCTAATGATCCACGACCAGGTAATAGAACACTTCCCATCTCATCTTTGATCTCTATAGTTTCATAGTGATGGATCTCTTCTGCTGCCTCAACACCACCATACTTACGAACAATCATACGATCCAATTCATACTGAGACAGGGGCCACTCTTGATAGTAGTCAACAATATCATTGACGTGTAGAATAATCCAGTAGTATTGTTCATCTTCATACTCATTATAAGATATCTGGTCTGGTCTCTCTCCATTCTTAATGTAGTATGGTGTCAGTAATGTACCTCTTGAGAACTCATAGTCTCTCATCACTACATGATTGAAATAGTCTTTGATAGTGATGTAATCAATCACACCAGACTTATTCATCTTGACACCATACTTGATGTCTGGAAACTTGGAGAAGTAATTAGGAGTAGCCATCAGAAACCTCTGAGTCCATCTGATTCTTCATGATCTTCTCTTGTAATGATCTGTGTCTCTTCAAACCTTAACTGAATTGAGGTGGATGTAGGAGCACCATCATAGAATGTGGAATGATATGGGTCACCACCATTCTCTTGGACCACAAAGTTAGTTAAGACACAGGGTTTAAACTTATTCATATAGGGTGCAGCCTTACCTTGATAGTTAATGTTCCATAGGTGTGGTACTCCTAGCATTCTCTTGTCTTCACCATCAAGATTAGGTGTACTATAGAGTTTAAACTCTTTAATAATATTATTTACACTACTGGTATCACTAGTATTATAGGGTATGAATATAAAATTAAAGGAAAATGCTCTTAACTTTGGTCCGTCATACATCATCTCCACATTGGGGTTGTTGATCTGCCCCTTTGAGATAGACATGAGCTGGTTTGCAGTCACACCTGCCACTACTCCACCAACTTCAGCAAGTCCAGCAAATATTACCTGACCCGCTGTTGAATCACCAACAGCTTGTCTTGCCATATCACCTAAACTTCCTGATGTGTCAATCTTATTCGCATTCACCAACGCAGAACCAGCTGCCTTCCTTATCAATCCAATTGGACCTGAAAATTTCTGGCCAGAGTCGCTCCATCCCTGAGCATTGTTACTTGCTGGGGTACTGGTAGGCATGTAAAGTGCTATAGTATTACCAGATGCAGGTGGTTCAGCACTATTTTTACTAATATTACCACCAGTAACTAAGTTCTTTTGATTGGGTTGATACTTACGATGACTGAAGGTAATATAATCTACCTCTCCTAGTGGCAATGTTGTTGGGAAAGTGAACTGTGACATATTAGTTTCTTACTCTCCTGAATGTGGGGAACTTTTCCATTGAATTAAGTTCATTTTCTTTAATCTCATACAGATTACTGATGACTTCCGGCCAGGTATATCTCCTTGACTGGTTCCAATGGAAATTAAATCCAGTAAATCCCCACTTAAAAATAGATGTACAAACTATGAATGGATGAGCATCATAGGTTATACCTTTTGTCTTGGCCTTATAGACAAACACATAATATTTATCTGTCTCTGGTATAATTGTTGATGGTGCAAGAGAACCCAACAACAACTTCATATTATATGTGGGATTCTTTGTAACCTTACGACGAAGTGGATCGATCCTATTAACCATTACCAATAAGCCTGATCGAGGTTACCAATCCTAGTAAATCCATAGGTCTCATAGGAGAAACCAGCTTTGATATCTAATGCAGTATTCTGTGCCTCAGATGATAATGTTATCTGAGCAAGACTTGTTACATAACAATTGTTAAATGTAAATTCACATACTCTTTTGTATCCTGATTGCAATCCCAGGTCTTCAATTGCAAATCCCATCTTGGATAGGTTCCTAGAAATCCCATTACCAAATGACTGAGCAAATCCATTGTCTGGGAACTCTAGTTTAGTCAGAGTCATATTGAATACTAAGTTGTCGTAGTAGTTCATACGAACACTTTGTGATTGTTGTTGTGGGTTTGATGGTGCCCCCACAGCCAAACCAGATGATACTGTTGATCCAACAGGACTCGTGGCCACATCAAACATCCTTCTCAAACTACTGTATGCAGTCCAGTCACTGTTCTCAATGATTGTTGCAATCAATGGGGCATTCTGTCCCCAAGTCACACCAAAGGGAACCTTTCTTACCACACCCATGTTCACAGTACCAGCAGCAACTGCTACATCCTGTCCCATGCCAGGAATAGAAACTTCCTTACAAAACAACTTGATATAATCTGTCGTTCTATTGTCTAGTAGATTAGGAATCTGCAACTCATACAGAGTAGGTCTTGATGGACCTGATGACAATAGGGATTTAGCTGTGTCGTAATTAGCTGGGAGTCCCATTTCTAAATAGGTTTATGTAGATATTTAGGTATGCCTGCAACACATAAAGGTAGATTCAAACCTAGAAATCCAGAGAAATATAAGGGAGACCCCAACGATATCTGGTTCAGGTCATCATGGGAGAGAGATGTAATGCAATCCCTTGATGCAAACAAACTGGTAGTTAGATGGATGTCAGAGGAGAGATGTATATGGTATAGAGACCCAGTCACAAAGAAGAACAGAAGATACTTCCCCGACTTCATCGTAGAGTATGACAGAGACGGTGCCATCGTCACCGAGATGATAGAAGTCAAACCATATAGACATATCACTGGACCAAACCCACAACCCAAGAGAAGAACAAAGGGTTGGATGAATGAAGTCAAGACCTATGCTACTAATGTTGCTAAGTGGAAGGCAGCAGAGGAGTATTGTGAGGATAGGGGCTGGAACTGGAAATTACTTTCTGAACAACAAGTACCAGCTTGGAGAAGGAGATAAATACTTATAAATCATGGTACATTATGGGACTACCGAAATCTATTAGACCAGAATATAATACTACTATCCCCTCCACTGGCAAGAAGATTAAGTATCAACCATTCAGTGTGAAGGAAGAGAAGGTATTGGTCCTAGCAGCTGAGAGTGAAGAACCAGATGAGATGGCAAATGCCATTACTAACATTCTCAACAGTTGTATCACCAGTCCACCTGACTTTGATGTCTCTACACTTGCACTCTTTGATGTAGAGTATCTGTTCCTGAAGGCAAGGTCCAAGTCAGCAGGTGAAAGAATTGAACTACGCATCACTGACCCTGATGATGAGACCTGTGTTGTAGATCACTCCATTAATATTGATAAGATTAAGGTAGAGAAGACAGAAGGACACACAGATATTATTGATATGGATGAGAATGTAAAGGTCAAGATGAAGTACCCTGACCTCTCATTCTTTGTGGAGGGTGTTAAGATTAATAATATCTCTGATAGTATTGAGACAGTGGGTCGTTGTATCTCTTCTATTGTAGTGGGTGATGAGGTATATAATCAAGAGGATATGACTACTGATGAAGTGAATCAGTGGATTGAGTCCCTTACTTCTAGTCAATTCAAAAAACTGAATGAGTTCTTTGAGACAATGCCTAAGTTGAGTCATAGTATGACACTCAAGAACCCCAACACAGGTAAGAACTTTGCTGTTAAACTTGAAGGACTGGCAGATTTTTTCTGACGGCGATGATGCATAATAATCTTATGACTTATTATGAACGCATCTTCGCCTTCAAACAATATCATAAGTGGAATATCACTGAGATTGAGGACTTGATACCTTGGGAACTTGAAGTTATGATTCAACTACTCTCCAACTACATCGAGAAGATTGAACTTGATAAGAAACAGGCAGCACTAAATCGAAATTCTTGATATAAATACAATTAAAAAGGAATGGATAGTCTCGCCGCAGCATTAAACAATAATAAACAGCAGGACGAGACTAACAAACTCTTGAAGGCTATCCTCAAGGGACAGGAGACGGATAGGAAAGAAAGAAAGAGTGCTGCAGCAAAGGCAAATAGAATGTCAGCTTTACGGAAAGCTGATGTTGAACCGAATAAGAAGCCAAACATGAAAGAAATGTTTGGACAAAAAAGTAAGTCCAACAACTGGTTGAAGGACCTTCTGTTAAAGGGGCTTGGTCTCGCAGCCATTGGAGGAACCATTGCTGCATACTTCAAGAGTGATAAGTTTCGTGGGTTTGTAAATAATCTACTACAGAAAGCTATACTTGGTGAGAATGGTATCTTTGGTTCCAAGAATAGAGATAGAGTATGGGAATGGATGAAGGAGAATCCACTTAAATCAATTGGTGCAGCAGCAGGTGCGTTAGCTCTTCTTATTGGCCCTAAAAGTTTGATCTATGGTGCGTTTACAGGTCTAAGCAAAACAATACCACTCATTGCTGGCGGTATAAGTACAATCGTAAAGGCACTAGCTGCAGCAGGACTACTTAAAGTTGTTGCACCTGCTGCACTTCTCGGATCTATACCATTTGTTGCTAGTGGCATTAAGGATAAAATTAGAAGTAATATGTCGGGCGGAGGAAATGCGGCGGCTGCGTTAGCGGCATCTGATAAAGAAGAGATGGATTTAAATAAAAAGTATCAGGGGAAACCGGGATCTAAAACAGGTACCAGAGCAAACTGGTCAGAAGAAGATAAGAAAAGGGATAAACAACTAAAAGATTTTGAGGCTGCAGTAACAAAATCAAATAGATTAAAGGACCAACAGATTCAAGATTCCAAGAAGGAAATTGAGGGCAAAGGGGGAAGTAGATCAAAGCAACGGAAGATAGATCCAGTAGCGAAGGCAAAAGCCGAAGCGGAGCATCAACAGCGAGTCAAAGAACTCGCAGAAAAATATAATATCAAGGGATTCTCTAAGGGTGGTTGGATCACTGGACCTCAGTCAGGGTATCCTGTCTCACTCACAGGTCAGGGTGTAGATTTCATTGGACATGGCACTGAGTATGTTGCACAAAGATCCAATGGTGGGTTTGTAATCCCAGTTGATACCCCACACACCAGACAAGACGCCACTCTGACAGGTAGAAGGATGGGTGAAGCCATGGCTATGGGCTTCAGTGCTGGTGGTTTGATTGAACACTTACATGGCGACCCAATTAGAAAAGGATATGACCATAGTCATGGCACAGAGGGCAATGCCCATGACCATATGGCATTCTCTTCACCTGAACTAATGAGAAAGGTGAGAGATGCACTATCATCAGGCAACACTGCATCTGGAAGATCATATCAAATTGGTTCACAGAATGATGGAAAACATGCAGTAGGTAGTTATCATTACAAAGACCAAGCATTTGATATTCCTTGGTCTCAATTTGGTAGTGGTAAAATTACTGAAAGAGATCACCAACAATCTAGACAACTATTGGCAGATGTCAAATATATTCTAGGTGATAAATCGACACCTGACTCAACACCTCCAAATAAAAACCTAGGTAGTCTTATGAAAGGATTAATGGGTGGTAATTTTGCAGGTGGTGTTAAGGACCTATTGTCTATGGACATCGGAGATATGATTGACTCAATAATAAACTCAGCAATGATAGGATACCAGTCAATCTTTAGTATGTTTAGTGGGTCATCATCACTCACACCTTCTGGCCCAAAGATGAATATGGGTAAAGATATTAATGAAAAATTAATGAACTCAGCAAAATTAGCAATGGAAGCTGGGTTCACTAAAGATCAAGCCAAGATCATGGCAGCAATTGCCGGTGGCGAATCCTCATTTAATTCCAAGGCATTCAACGGAAAAGGTGCAGATAAATCTTATGGTCTATGGCAAATCAATATGTTAGGTAAGATGGGACCAGAAAGGAGAGCCATGTTAGGCATAAGTTCCAATGAAGAACTCTTTGACCCCAGAGTGAATGCGAGGGCAGCCAAAATGATTTACGATCAACAGGGGTTTGGAGCGTGGGGTGCATACACAGACGGTAATGCTAACAAGTATATGGATGCTGCTCAGAAACTACAATTCTCCAGAGGTGGTAGGTTAAGTGGTATTAGAACACCTATGGCTGGGCCTGACCCCAATGAACTACTGAGAGATTTGAATCAAAAATCCACACAAAGTATGAATCAAATCCAACCTATCATCATGCCAATTCAAGGTGGTGGTGGAGGTGGAATGCAGAGTTCTGATGAGGGTACTGTACCCACCATACCAGCAGGCATACCAAACAATCCAGGCAATAGTTTCCAGATGTCATTGGTGATGACACGCAACCTGTTGTCTGCTAACATAGGAGGTTGATGTGTTTCAACAACCTACAAGTTATAGCTTTGATGAAGTCAAGATAGAAGGTGTAGAGGATGACCTATATGGTATGATTAATGAACTTCATATCTTTGAAAACATATACTATGGTGGCATCACTGGATACTTTATACTGACTGATGGTACAGAAGCTGGACTGATAGAACAATATGACCTTGAGTTCCTAGAACCATTCAACTTCAGGTGCACCAATGCACTTGATGAAGTGATTGAGTTTGAAGGATTCCTGAATGGTATCAGGGATGAGAGGACACAGATTAGTAAGAAAGTATACACTATTGACTTTGTATCCAAGTCAGTGAGACAGAATGAACTGACCAAGAAGGTGATGAAGTCATACAGAGACCAGACACCACTTAAGATTGCAGAGGAGATGACTGATAGGTTGGAATCTGAACTGGTGGATGGTAGTGGAGAGGAGGGAGAACAGATGTGTTTCACTGGTGGCAATAGAACACCACTAGATGTTATGAAGTATGTGTGTAATCATTCAGTGGTTGGAAACCCAGAGACCAAAGTCAAAGAGAAAGAAGGAGAGACCAGTGGCACAACAGGGTTCCTATACTGGGAGACACTAGATGGATACAGGTTTGCTCCTGTTGATGAACTCATTAAGGGTGAGATGTATGGTCAGTGGGACAAGTATGCGATACAGGTAGCAAGAACAGACAGGGATATGGAGTCACAGATGAATGGTGTGTTGGACTATGAATTCACAGAGATAGGTGACTTCCAGTCCAAGTTACAGAGTGGTGCCTTCTCTTCCAAATGTATATCACTTGACCTTGACTCTGGTCTATACACAGAACTCACATACAAACCTGATGAATCTATCCTGACTGACAAGATGAAAGACATCATTGGTGACCTACCAACTCGCATTTTTAGCAGAATATATAGTAATGAATCCTATAATAAAGAGTGTAAGAAGGCAAACGATAACTCTTACGACCAGTCCAGAAGATACTTACAGCAGTCAGCTGCCAGACAGAATACTTTTGCGGACCAACACGGAAGATTTACCCTACCACCTAGATATGATATGAGGGCAGGTGATATGTTTGAACTCAAGGTGGGTAAGATTACTACCAAATCAGTAGACGAATATGATAAGAAACATAGTGGTAAGTATATCATCAAACAAGTAGGACATCACTTCTATACATCAGGTCATTCATACACCAAGATATCTACTATAAGAACTACAACACAACAGGACGACTCCAAATCATGACACAAACACCTTCCAACCAACCTCAGTTCTTTGGTAAGGATGACTTTGTATCCTTTCATGGTCAAGTAGAGGATGTAGATGACCCCAAGAGGTCAGGTAGAGTCAGGGTGCGTTGTATTGGATGGCACCCCAAGTCAAAGAAGAATGAACAAGATGGTGTAACAAGAGAAGACCTACCATGGGCACATGTAGAACTACCTACCACATCATCAGGTCAGAATAGAATAGGTGCCAAACATAGGTTACAAGAGGGTGACTTTGTAAGAGGATACTTCCTTGATGGTAGAGAGGCACAACACCCAGTGGTAGTGTCAAGTATTAACTTTGTTGCTAATGTGACAACAGAGAATATAAGAAAGAAGATTGAAGAGGATGGTATACTACCTGATGAGATTGATGGTTTCCAGTTAGTAACCAGACAGGAACCCAACAATGGTACTAACTCTGAGAAAGAGTTGAAAGGTGATGGTGATGATGAGAAGGATTCATCACATCATGTGGTCAAGGATGATTCAAATGATGGTGATTGTGTACAAGAACGCAATGCCTTTGGGTCATCAAAGGAAAAGAAGTTTGATATCACCAATCCATTCTCCCAAGTGTATGATAATGATGTTGTTGATGCCTTGTGTGGTGGTGTTGATGGTGTCAGAGATAAGATTACATCCATCTTAGAGAAGTGGATACCACCTGAGTATGATAGGTTCATTGGTATTGGTGACATCACATACAATGTATTCACTGGTAACCGCATCAATTTGAATGCCATATTCCTGAGGGCAGCACTAGAGATTGCCGCAGAGATGAAAGATACTATCCAACTGAAGAAGGAACTGGTTCAGAAGTTAGGTAACAATGCCACCTTCAGAGCAACACTACTATCATCTTCCACAAGGTCACCAATTGTAATGCCTATGGTTGACTTCTCACTCTCAGCCAAGTTTGACCTATTCAATGTGACTATTGATATCTCATTAGATGAGATAGCACAACAAGTGTTCAGTGCTATTGTAAGTATTAATAACCAACAATCATCTTCACAGGGTAATAATAGGACATCAGACATCACCATCAGACCAGACACCTCCATCAAAAATACATCATCATTGTGTATGAGTGATGCCATCTTGAATAAGATTGAGTTATATGTTGATGAAACTATTACAAAGACACAAGATGAAACTGACAAAGAGTTTCAGGTCAGGATGTCAGAGATAGAAAAACTACAAGAGAAAATACGCAACACTATACCTGATGACTATGTGTGTGAGGATGATATGTCTGGAGATATTATTGGTATAGCAGATGAAATCACTGATAGTATTGGATCCAAAGACCACAATGGTGATGGTGGAGGGGGTAGCAGTAGTGGTAATAGTATGTTGGATCTAGTTCTGAACATGGACTTTACACAACTTCCATTGGTATTCAACAAGTCAGGTATCCTATCACTGACACTGAACACACAGGGTGGTTGTTCACCATTCAAAATGTACAACACACTGACAGGACTAGCAGGTAGTATGGCTGGTGTGAGTGCTGGGTTTGGTTCTGGTGGTGGTAGTCAGAGTGGTAAGTCATCCAAGAGAGACAAAGATTTGATTGAGAACATTGGATTTGGTGGTGTACCCAAGGATGTTAAGATTACTACTGATGATCCTATCTGTGAGGAGGCAGTCACAAGAGTCATACCACAATCACTCAGGACAAAAACACTTGAAAGTATGTCCTTCTGGGCACCTGTTGATTTCTATGATCCAGGCAGAGTATATGAGTTCAGAGGTGAGGTATTGATTGATGGGACACAGACCAAAGGTAGTAGAGTACTGGTGAATAGTCAACCTGATGCATCAGAGAATGGAATCTATGTAACCAACAAGAAAAACTGGACAAGATCAGGAGATGCCAAAGACAATACAGATTTTAAGAATAAGAAAGTAGTAGTCGCAAAGAATCAACCACAGAAAGATAATATCTATATCTACACAGGGAAGAACAATCCCAAAGTGAATCATGATGATATTAATTTCATAGCCTTGTTTTCAAAAGAGGGTCTATCAGTGACCACAGAGAATGAACAGGTCTCTCTTGATCCATTTGTAATGACCAGACCAGATGGTTTCAATTCATTTGCTATTCCTATATCAGTACCTAGTTCTGATGAGAAACAAGCAATCAACTATGAGAAAGGTCTACCCAATGGTGTCATCATCACCAACCCAGGCAGTGGATACTATTATGATGACAAAATTCCAGGCAATCACTTCCCTTCTATCTTTATCAATCAGTATGCAGGGACACCCACACCTGTCATAGACAGAAAGTCAGGTGAGATGGTGATGATTCTAACCAACCCTGTCCTGTTTGGTGACCTACCTTCCCCCAGTGTATCAATCATTCCTGATGATAGTAATGTAGGTATGACAACTGATGATGAGAGATATGATGTGAGTATCTGTGACATGTATGTCAAGAACACAGGTAAGTTATACACACCAAATGTAACCATCAAGGTGATTGATAGAGACACAGGAGAGGAGAATGGTAAGGTCAGACCAGTGATTAAAGATGGTAGAATCATTGATGTAGAGGTCCTAAATACAGGTACTGGGTTTAAAAGAATACCAGAACTAATCATTAGTGATAAGAGTGGGTTTGGATCAAAGATATATGCTGTCATGTGTCTGAATAGAAGACCAGAATCTATTGATGCCCTAGAACAACCAGTCCACATCTCCTTGTGCCCTTCAAAAAACAGAGTAAATTATGCCAGCTAAGATAAAAGATGATGAGGGTAAGCAGTTATACTCTCGTTCATTTCCAGAAGTATTCCCTGATGGGAGTGAGATCTCTGTCTATTCATCAGAAGATAATAGTAGGGTCCTGATTAAACATAAGTCAGGTTCACATATTGAATTTAAGAATGATGGGTCTGTGTTTATCAAAGCAAACAAAGATCTACTGGTACATTGTGGTGTAGAGAGTGAGACATTAGGTAATGGTTCCAATGAGAATGCCAGTATCTCATCTATACATTGTGACTCTGACCTACTATTGAATGTAGCAGGTGAGTTGAAGGTTGATTGTAAGAGGTTTGATTTATATGCCAAAGAATCTGCCTATGCCAATACCTCTGGTGACCTCAACCTCAACGCAAATAATACTATTCTCAGAGCCAAGGAACAGATAGCTGTAGAACCCACTAAGTCCATGTATGTTTCTACTGGTGAGTTGAGAGAGAACATCACCACAAGAACCACAGAGGCTGGTACAGTACCATCAACAGCCACACCAGGACTGGGTGGTCACAATAGTACCAGAGTCATGGGGCACCATGTCATTGAGAACATGGATCCTAAGGGTGGTATCACCATCAAGTCAGCAGGTTACCTGAACATTGTGACTGCGGCAGAGAGGATAGACATCACTGGTGACCCTGCTGCTGTAGCCCCTCTATATGACCCCACACCCTTTGGAAAGGCAACTTATACACACATAGTCAAACCATATCCTGGACCTACTCCTATGGGTATCCCAGGGTCCGCATACTTCCAAGTGGGACCAGGTGGATACACACAAAATATTGTAGGTCCTGTGGTTAGAAACCAGACAGGTGTATCACTTCACAACTTCATTGGTCCATACACAGAAACATATACATCAACCAAGAAAAAGATGGTAGCTGGAGCAGAAACAGCTGAGATACTTGGTGTATATAAAGTTACTGCTGCTAAGATATATCTTAATTAAATGACTGAAACTCCAATCACATCAACACTCTATGCAATTGAATGGACTATCAACAATGGTAGTAGTACAGAGGTAGACACTGAGTTCACTTGGGACACAGTAGAAATAGGGTACAGCGCATTTGATAATAATAATGAAGCAATGAATGGCTTTAATATTGAAGGTAGATTATATCAATATGGTATAGATCAACTAGGTAATGAAACAATTATTAGATACTTGGATGATGAACCTATCAGTTACTCTATTGAGATAGACCACCCCGAAAACTATGGTGCGGAACTATACTTTAATACCACTGGTTGTGGCATAGTTGATGGTAGTACCTATGAATACATGATGGTATTTGATCAAACTGATTTTGCTTACTTACCATTTAACTCTGGCAATACACAAGCAGAATTCATAGGTGAAGTAAAGATGGATAATAAATTTCCCTTTGATCCAGAATACCCTGACATCAAAGACCCTATGGGAAGAGCAGCACCCATATACCCTATGGATATGGTGACAAGATTTGCACCAGACCCCAGAGAATCAGTGACACTTACCTATAAGGTCAAAGCAACAACACCCAAATATTCTATAAGAAATTCTGATATAACAATAGATCATACAGTCACACAAGAAGAAAGTGATTATGGGAAACAACTCAAGGAACTTATGTCTCATACTATGTTGGGAAATAAATTAGATCTAGATTACTCACCAAACTACCCTTACAATTATCCATATACTCTGGTTGGTAGTTCACCACCAACCACTAGAGGAAATGACAGAAACAATGCTGCCTTAGAGAGAGGTGATGTGTGGTTCAATCCAACCAACACAGAAAGAAAACAATATAGTATCTCTGATATACCAGAAACACTTACCATTATAAAGAAAGGTAGGAACTATAGAAAGACAACTAGTGTTCCATGTGTATGGCAACCCAAGGACCCATGTATAGAATTAAATGACAGATCAGTACCATATGGATTACTTGTAGACCTTGTATTAGAACATGGAACTATTAGTAGTGTGGTCATCTCCTCTGACTCATTGCCTACTGGGTTCCAAGATGGTGATGAAGTTTGTGTGCAAGGTGGTGATAACCAGGCAATGTTGAGAATAAATATTGATACCTCACCTGGATGGGTGAACACTTACATAGAATAATGTCTTCACCAGCTTGCAGGATAGGAGTAGATGTAGATCTAGTTCATTGTAGCGTACCTGTAAGAGCAGAAGGTGCCACCACAGTATTTGTTAATAATATTTCTTGGTCTTGTCAGGGTCATGTGAACCACCCCCATTTAAAACCCTGTGGTGAAGGGTGTTGTATCCATGTGGCACCAATTGCTGTGGGTTCTTCCACTGTAATTATAGAAGGCAGAGGTGCTGGTAAAGTAGGTGATGCTGTTGCTGGTTGTACCTTTGTAGCAACAGGTTCACACAATGTTTTTGTGGGAGGTTAATTATAAGAACTAAATCCTTTAACCTTACTCACCTCAATACTATTGTCAAACTTATCTTTGAACGCATCACTTAAAGTGTGGTCAACAACAAGGACCTTCTGACTGTCATCCATACCATACCTGAGTAGTGCCAATAGGTTCTCTTTACCTGTCTCATCTAGTGAAGAGGAGAACACTTCATCAAGAATGAGAATGTTGGTGGACACTGAGTTCTTTAACTTACCAATCTCTCTCCAGGTAAACATCAGAGCCAAGTCAATGCGTGACTTCTGTCCTTCAGAGAAGGATGCGTAAGAGAAGTCCTGATAGGCAGGTGATGCCACAGTCTCATTAAACTCCTCATCTAACTGGAAGAGGATGGGGAAGTCCAGTGCAGTCAGATACTTACGGATACTCTTGTTCATCACAGGTAGATACTTGCGTACAATCTGTGTCTTGATACCACTATCCTTTAGTAGATCAACAATGATTGTGTGTTCGTGCATCAAGTTCAACAACTCTTCCTGTCTACCTGTTAATGCAGACATCTCTTCTGTCAATGTCTCAATCTTAGCCTTCTCCTTATCAATAGAACTTGAATCATTAGTTAATTTAATAAGTTTGGATTCATATCCAGCAATGGACTTGTTTAAGTTATTGATTTCATATTGTTTAAGTTGTATCTGATTCTGGTTTGTCTGTACCAGTGTCTCTAGTTCTTGCACCTTGTCTAGTGTCTTACTAATCTCATCTAGTTTTGATTGTGCCTGGAGGACAGCCTCTGAATACTTATTAGATTGTTCTGTATTCTTAGATAGGATACTGGCCTTGGTGTCTTCAGTAATGACCTGAGAACAGGAAGGACACTCATCATTGTTCTTAAAGAAGTCACCTTCCTTTTCAAGTGTCTCCAACCTACCCTTCATCTTTATAATGACTTCATTGAACTGGTTGTGCATCTTCTTGGGTGATGATACCATCAACTCAGTCACTCTCTTGATAAGTTGACTATCAATCCCCTGTAGTTTTGTAACCTCTTCCAACAACCTTACTTTCTCTGCCTCATCACTCTGAATATTACTATTCAGATCCTTCTCATCAGTTACTGACCTTGCCTCTACCTCACTGATGCGTTCCCTCTGTAGATCCATCTTGTATGTCAAGTTAGACATGTCACCCTTACATGTGCGGAGACCATCCTTCAACATCTTCAATCTCTCCTTGGCAAGTAAAGCCATAGTAGAGAACACTTTGATGTCAAGGAAGTCCTCAATACAATCTCTGCGTGATGGTGCGTTCAATTGCATGAATGGCATGTAATTTCCTGACCCCAGAATGACAACCTGAATGAATGTCTTTAGGTTCATCTTCAGGATGTTCTGTTCCAGATACTTCTGGTTGTCTTTGTCTGCAGCATGTGCCTCCAACTCCTCTCCATCACGGAAGATCATAAACTTCTTGGGCTTCATACCACGGGCAACAGTGAACTTTGTGTTGCCAATACTGAAGTCAATCTCTACCAGTGTGTCCTTCTTATTAGAAGCATTAACCAACTGGGGAAGGTTGATTACTCTGAAGGGTTTATTAAACAAGGCATAGCAAATGGCATCAAGGATTGTGGACTTGCCACTACCATTGGTGCCATAAATGAGTGTTGTTTTGTCTTGATTAAGGTTGATGGTAACAGGGTTGTTACCTACTGATAGGAAATTTTTGAAGGTGAGTTTGGAAAAGACAATCACAGAGAGAAATCACTTAATAAAGTTTCAGTACGGGGGACTACAACATCACCAGGTTCAGCAACGGTATAGGCATAACCGAGTAGGTCACACAACTGGTCAACTCGGTCGTCTGGTGTCTTGGTTACATGTAAATCGTAACCGACAGCAGTCAATAATTCATTATAAGTTAACGCATCATCTTTGTCAACAAAGAACTGAACAATTGTGACACCATCTGTATCCATGGTGGCATAGGCACCACTCTCAATGTCATTCTTGTCCTTGGTTAGCATGTACATTAGACCTCCTGGGCTTCTACATAGAGGGATTTAAAAATACCTATTAGGTTTTGTTTACTGACAGAATCATCCATAGAATTCACATAGTTTGTGAGTGTGGTGAGTGTGTCTTCTGCCTCGACTTCCACATCGTCATCTATGTCTATATTTACACTCTCAATTACCTTGACATCGTGACAACTCTGTTCGTAGAACCGATCAACCATGTTAGATATCTGAACTGGTGTCAGTTGGTCTTCAATAATTAACTTGACAAATGTATTCTTATACTTCTCATACTCAATGTCATCATCACTCTTGACATAGAACTTATGAAACATTGACAGGGGGTTCTTAACCTGTTTCAACTTGTTAGTTTCTAGATTGTATGTGTGGAACCCTCTGGTCTCACCCTCATCATTCCAATACATCTGATATGAATTACCTAGATAAGTTATATTACCTTTCGTAGATTTCTTATGAAAGTGACCAGAGAATACTCTCTTAAACTTACTGAAGTGATTAGGATCTGTGCCGTGGTCACACTTATAATCTTTATTGGCATAAAATCCAGCCAGTTCTAGGTGACCAAAGCAGACATCTGCACTTGTAGCGTCCAGTTCAGCCATGAACTGGTCAGCATTGTCTTCACAGATCCATGGCACCATGAAACATTGCGTGCCATTGATGGTAGCTGTCTGTGGTCTGTCGTATATTGTGATGTTGTCATACTCAGCAAGGTTGAGCCTTGGAGCATTGATGTTGAGACTATTTCGGTAGAAGATATCATGGTTACCTACGATGAGGTGTAACTCAATACCTCTATCTCTCAATGGGTTGAAAAAGTGTGTCTTGGCCCAGTCTAAGGACCAGTAGTCTATACCTTTCCTAACGTCAAATATATCGCCGCAATGCACCACGGTAGTAATAGACTTACTATCGAGATAGGGAAAGAAGGTGTTTTCATAGAACTCTTGGAAGTAGTTATGGAAAATCTGTGATCCTTTTCTACACCCAAAATGAGTATCAGTTATAATAGCAATATCAGGCGCGCCCATATGTTTGCAGGTAAGCTACATCATCATTATAGTTCACTTCTTCCTGTGTGTCAACAGCAGGGTCCTGTAATGCGTCTGGTGTCTCTTTTGAATTGGGTGTTCTTAGGTCATCAGAACTAGTCTGAGATACCTTGTCTTGGAACTCTTCATCCTTGGCTAGGATGGACTTGTGTTCTGCATCTTTTTCTATGTATACCCCTCTCTTATTGCCATCCTGTTGTGTTCTACCCAATGTTGCAGACAACTTTCCTTTAGCATCTACATCATCAAGTCCCACTTCCCCATGAACCCTTTCGTGGGCATCAGTTGCAGACTGTCCACCTACTCTCATCAGGTCAACTTTCTTTCTGTCAACTGTTACAGGGTGCTCAATATTGTTTTGATTTGGTGACCCAACAGCGTTACTATCGGGGTCTTGAAGTTCTGGTTTTGGTTGACCAAACGATGCCTCGTATAGGTCAAATAATTCTTGTAAATATTCCATGTTAAGAGATGGGGAGACGTAACGCCTCCCGACAATCTCTGCCTAGGTAGCGAACGAAAGGCACTACTATTTATTTCCGTTCCTACGTTGTTCAACTGCGTCTTTAATAGAGTTGAAGTCAGAAGCAGCACCTAGTTGATCACCAACAAAGAATTCTTCAAAGCCTGACTTGGAAATAATCTTGTCACAGATTTCAATCTGTCTCTTCTCCTTACCAATCCTTCTGATGAAAGCATACCAACATACTTGTGTGAAGTATGAGAAGGGGTTCTTGGACTTCTCTGGGTCAAAGT
>WLWG01001120.1_pt1 | contig 25333 bp, 20 predicted proteins | sample 6712871 | NCBI WGS metagenome assembly WLWG01 (sample SAMN12718693, study PRJNA515312) | sponge metagenome | isolation source: marine sponge | host: Mycale hentscheli | place: New Zealand: South Island, Marlborough, Capsize Point | collected 2003-05-01
GCATTGAACACCTTGAACCAAGCATGAAAGCTCTTGATGACACCAGACTACGTCGACTCGGGAGGTCTCTCTCCTATCGTGCGAGATCGGGTGAACCAACTGATGACCTGCTCATTGAAACCTTTGCAGCAACTCGTGAAGCTGGTCGCCGCACTCTTGGGATGCGACATTACGACGTGCAACTTCTGGCTGGGATCGCACTCGTTAACGGATCGATTGTAGAAATGCAGACGGGTGAAGGAAAAACCCTTGTCGCTACACTGCCGCTAGTTCTTTATGCACTCGCCGGGCGGGGTGCTCACCTTGCAACGGTAAATGATTATCTTGCAAAACGTGATGCCGAATGGATGGAACCAATTTTTAAAGCACTTGGTTTAAGTGTTGGCATTGTTGAGTCTCAGATGGATTTTGACGCTCGTCGAAAAGCGTACGCAACGGATGTCACTTATGGCACTGCAAAGGAATTTGGATTCGACTTCCTGAAAGACCGCCTGATGCAGCGAGAACTGAAGGAAGGCCGAGTAAACCTTGGGGCAACCCTCATGGGAGAAGCACGTTCCGGTGAATCGAAACTTCTCCAGCGTCCATACTGGTTCGCCCTCGTGGATGAGGCAGACAATGTTTTGATTGACGAAGCCAGAACACCGTTAATCATCTCTTCGCCTGACGGAGAAATGGGAGAACGTGAGCAACGGAAGGCGGCTCTGTTTCAATTCGCTTGTGAATTGGCCGGCGACATGGTTGCTGATCTTCACTATGAATATGATCCTCAAAAAAGATCGGCCGAACTCCTTGGTGTTGGTCGCAGTGCCGTGCGGGCATCAGAACGGCCTCGATTCGTCGACGCAGTGAGCATGCTTGAACTCTATGACTCGGTTGAACTTGCCCTCCGGGCCAAGATTGCTTTTATTCGTGACCGGCACTACGTCGTCCGAGACAAACAGGACGAACCCGGCCAGGAGATTGTAATCATCGATGAATTTACTGGTCGTATTGCCGAGGGCAGGTCATGGCGAGACGGGCTGCATCAGGCTGTTGAGGCCAAAGAAGGGCTCGAAGTAAAAACTGGGCGTGGTGGCCATGCAGCCCGAATAACAATTCAAGATCTTTTCGCAAGGTGGCCAAACTTGGCTGGCATGACAGGAACGATCGCGACGAGTGCAAGTGAAATCGGTCGCACCTACGATGTCGGAATTGCAATCGTTCCAACCAATAAACCTGCAGTACGCCAACGCCTCGAGCCAAAGGTGTGTAAAAATTACGATGAAAAATTGCATGAGATTGTTAGTGATATCAAAGATGTTCACGTGACAGGACGACCCATACTGATTGGCACACGCTCGATCGATAAATCAGAAGATCTTTCCAAAATCCTGACATCTGAGGGCCTACCTCACACTGTTCTGAATGCGCGAAACGTCGCCTCAGAAGCAGAGATAGTTGCCGCAGCAGGTGGTCGTGACCAGATCACCGTGTCAACGAATATGGCGGGACGCGGTACTGACATAAAGCTAGGAGATGGTGTTGAGGAACTTGGTGGACTCCATGTCATCTGCACTGAACTTCACGACTCTGCTCGAATTGACCGACAATTGGTTGGACGATGCGGCCGTCAAGGCGATCCTGGAACGTGGCGGCAGTTCTTAGCTGTTGACGATGACATCCTGATTGAAGGGTATGGACCAAAACGTGCTAAACGAGTAGGCCGCCGACTCCAGCGGCAACTCGATAGTCATCCTGAACGACTGCTGGCTTTCTTTCAACGCGCTCAACAGCGGGTTGAGGCTCGGCATCGACGGCAACGGAGAGCGCTTGAATACATGGAAAGACAAAAAGCTGAATCGCACATCCAAATGAGTCAGGACCCATATCTTGACGCCGCGAGCTAATTTTCTCGTCTAAAGGAGGCTCGCTGTCCCCGGTTCCGTAAACAGCTCAACATCGGTAAGCTACGGCATGTTGGGGAGTCGCAATATCCCCTTTTCCACAAAGTCCGGTTGACGGCTTAGGCACGCATTTGTGAATGTCTCAGCCTTCTCGATTCAGGAAAACCATATGGCTTGGAACGCACACAATTGGTTGGCAAAGCCGCCCAATTTTGAAACCTCTCGCCCGCGTCACGTCACAGAGCTCTGCCTCTCTCTGGTTGTTATCATGGTGATTGGTTCTGCGTCAACGTACGTCTGGTCGCAGGAGACCGTTTCACTTCAAGAAAAACCTGACTCCACGAACCAAACGGTTACAGAAGAGGACACCGCTTCGGCCCAAGACCTCAAAACACAACCAACCACACAACCAACCACACAACCAACCACACAACCAACCACACAACCAACCACACAACCAACCACACAACCAACCACACAACCAACCACACAACCAACCACACAACCAACCACACAACCAACCACTCAACCAACCACTCAACCAACCACTCAACCAACCACTCAACCAACCACTCAACCAACCACTCAACCAACCACTCAACCAACCACTCAACCAACCACTCAACCAACCACTCAACCAACCACTCAGACCAACGAAAACAGTACAGACTCTTCCACTGGCACTCGTTCAGAGAAAATACAACCCACGACTGAGACTCTTACACCGCCACCTTCTTCAGATACTTCCTCAGCATCAGGTCCAACTATGCAGACCACCGCCGCTGACGGCACTGTGTCAATTGTTATTCAGCCGACCACCACGGCACCACCGCCCTCTGCCGAATTCACACGTCCGCCGAACCCGATCGAACCTCAGAATCCGTCAGTGGTGAGTTCTGCAGAGACTACCACCTCTCCGGATAAGACTGCTGCGACACTGTTACTTGAGCGAATTCTCGAGCCGCTCGAGCTTGGCGAAGCCAACAATCGTATCGACCCAAGTCGCAGTGCAACGCTTTACGCAAGACCACTGCCACTCATCGAGGCACTTCAGCGGTCGGGAGATCGGAGCCGAAGACTCTGGATAACTCAAGCGTATTGGCAGGTATCACGAGGGTACGCCAGTATTCGGTTTGCAACTGAGGCCCGAGAACGTCTTCAATTTATCGCACCCGGCAGTGACCCGCACGACCAGATGGTACTCGACGTAGCAAGTGCGGCAGCCGAGGCAGACCTGGCAGACGCTCATGCTGAGTTGATCGCGGCACAGCAACAGCTTGTTGATCTCGTCAGACTGCCAATAGGTGAACCAGCACCGTGGCCGGTCGATCGTCCTCTTGCAGGATCCTATGAAACCCACTTTGCTGCAATCTTTGCGACTCGACCCGCAACAGGACGAATTCGAGCGATCGATCGCATGCTTCCGAGTAAGCATGACGCAGTCGAGGCACGAGCCGTCGCCGTCGAGGCAGCAGAGTCTGCCATGAACCGTGCCGAATCTGACCATGCTCGCGGCAAACGTCCTATTGAGGCCGTCGTTGCAGCTCATCGAATGCTTCGCCTGCAGCAGCAAGAATTTGCAGAGTCACTTGCGACATACAATCTCGATATCGCAGAGTACGCGATGGCAGTCGCAGATACATCCGTTCCCGACGACCGATATGTATCGATGCTCATTGGAACACCCATCCAATGGAAACCACAACCTGCTTCGAACGTTATCCCCGCAACTGGACTCCAACCGATTGAGCAGACAACAACACTCCCGCAGCCATGACCTGATAGGTAACTTACGCGATACTGATTTGCGAATTACCTTGGCTTGCGTCAGAAATCCATTGGCACCCAATCTGTAAAAAGGTGGGCTAAAGTTCACAGCACGCATGCCTGGCGTCTTGAGAAAATGACCTTGCCACGACCCGTCTCCCAGAAACACACACACGAAGAGCATGCCTGCGACGCTACCCCACCAATCCTCTGACACTCCAAAACACACGCGTCAACATCTCAGAATTGGTAGCGTCGATGTTGATCCTCCAGTCTTGCAGGCGCCTATGGCTGGCTACACAAATTATGCCTTTCGGCAAGTTGTCAGAGAATTTGGTGGTGCTGGGCTGCTGGCAACAGAAATGATTGCGGCCCGCAGTGCCATTTGGCTTGAGACCAACAAAAGTGAACACCCAGATCGTCTCTGGGGTGTACGTGAGGAACCTCGACCGCTTGCCGTTCAGATGTGGGATAACGACGCTGAAAATTTAGCTCAAGTCGGCAAACGACTAGCACAAGACTTTCAGGTAAGTGTCATCGACCTGAACTTTGGCTGTCCTGTTCGTCAGGTAACGGAAAAAGCGCATAGTGGATCGTGGTTGCTACGCGACCCCGAACGTGTTGGTGAAATTGTTCGCCGTGTTGTTGATGCCTGTGGAGACACGCCTGTGTCAGCGAAAATCCGTCTTGGATGCTCCGAAAATTGTCAGACGGCGATAGAAGTTGCTCAGCGCATTGAAGAAGCCGGGGCAAGTTGTCTTACTGTTCACGGTCGCGTTGCAGCTCAATACTTCAAAGGCGAAGCAGACTGGGAAGCTATCCGTCAGGTGAAGCAATGCGTCTCGCGCATGCCGGTGGTTGGCAACGGCGACATCACTTCCGCGGAGGAGGCCGTTTCACGACTCAAGAATTATGGTGTCGACGGAGTAATGATCGCGCGTGAGTGCCTAGCGAAACCCTGGATTTTTTCACAGGTTGCTGCGCTTCTGAGGGGAGAACCAAAACCGCCCGATCCGACACCCGATGAACAAGAGAATATCGTCCTCCACCACTACGAACTCGTTTGCAGCCGGTTCGGTGTAGAACGCGGAACGCTCCTCATGAGAAAATTTGCGTGCTCATATGCACAAGGAATTCCTGGAGCACGAGACTTCCGAGGACATGTCTCCCGTGTCACCACTCGGCCGGAATTTCTCGACGTTGTTCGTCAATATTTCCCAAAACGTGAGATAGACTGAAAACATGTTTTTTCTGCACCTACTAGAGGTCTTCAGAAAAAATAACTCGATCTCATTGTCGAAATCAGGGCCTGAATCCTCGAACACAATGCCTCCCGGCACCCCAGATGCCGACGAAGACAAACCAAACGGCCTCGCAACCGTCCCTCTGAAACCAATATTGAAGAATTCGGCGACATGGGGGGTTTTCGGTAGATTTCCCCGCACATTCAGTTCCCGAACTGTCGGAACCCTATAATAACCGTATAGTAGTTATGCAGAGAGATTGTGCTGAAGGGTACATCTCGTGCCGACATGTTGAGATGATCTGATTACAACGTAGCACTGGAGTTTACCGGAATGACACAGCCCTGGATCGAAGGCCGTTTTGAAGAAAATATGGTTTTGACAACGGTCGAGCAAGCTATCAATTGGGCTCGTCAATCCAGCATTTGGCCGATGACGTTTGGCCTGGCCTGCTGTGCAATCGAAATGATGGCAGCGGGTGCAAGCCGATACGACATGGACCGCTTTGGTGCCGGTGCGTTCCGTGCCACGCCACGACAAGCCGATCTGATGGTTGTCGCTGGAACTGTGACTTACAAAATGGCGAGTAGAGTACGGCGTCTCTACAACATGATGCCCGATCCGAAATACGTTATCGCCATGGGTGCGTGCACCACAGGTGGTGGGCCATATTTCAAGTGGGGCTACCACGTTGTGAAGGGCGTTGACCTCGTTGTTCCTGTCGACGTGTATGTTCCTGGCTGCCCGCCACGTCCCGAAAGCCTGCTTGAAGGTCTGATGAGAATTCAAGACAAGATTATGGGGCAGAAACTTGCAAAGAAGGCTGGCGGTGCAGGAAAAATTGCTGATGAACTCCCAATACCACATCACTCCGGTTACGTTTCTTCAGCCGTTAAAGATAATGGAGAACTTGTTTACGGTCATCAAAAGGTGAAGTCATAGTTCTTTGTTACGGAAATTCGAAATAGAAAAGTCTGGTGAATTGAATGAGCGAGCGGCTAGAAATTAAAAATGTTCATGTTGCCGTTGAGGGTCAGGAAATCCTCAAAGGAGTTGATCTGACAATAGGCAGGGGCGAAGTGCATGCGCTCATGGGGCCAAACGGATCAGGAAAAAGTACGCTTGGGTATGCCATTATGGGGCACCCTTCTTACGAGGTGACGGAGGGCTCCGTCGAGTTAATCGATAGCGATGGTACACGACATGACATACTCGCCATGGAACCTGACGTACGAGCACGAGCCGGTGTTTTTCTGGCATTTCAACGACCTATGGCAATCCCGGGCGTCCGGCTCGCAGATTTTCTTCGTCATTCTGTAACGAACGTTCGTAATCCTGACCGAAAAGAAGGTCAGGAACTCATGCCAATGCGAGATTTTCGCAGCGAACTGAAAAACAAGATGCAAGAACTGTCCATGGACTCTGACTTTGCTCGCCGGTACGTCAATGATGGTTTTTCTGGTGGAGAGATGAAGCGGGCAGAGATCTTGCAGTTGGCAATGCTTCGACCCCGCTTCGCCATCTTGGATGAGACTGACAGTGGTCTCGACGCCGATGCAGTGCGTCTCGCAAGTGAAAGTATCGCCCGAATCGGTGGAGCAGAAATGGGCATTCTGATTATCACGCACCATGAGCAACTTTTAGAACACAACATCCCCTTACAAACCCATGTCATGTTAGGTGGACGTATTGTTGAATCAGGAGGCCCAGAATTGGCAGCCGAACTTCACAAACAGGGCTATGATCGAATCAGAAAGGCTTACCCTGAGGCAGCAGCTGCTGAAGAAGCCATGGAAGCAGAACGTCGACTTGAATCCGCAACATCCTGACGCACCCAACACCCTGAAAAGGAAATCATACGATGTCTATTGATACTGAGGAATCTTCGACGCTCGCGCTTGGGGAGATCAATAAGTACGATTTTCGTACGAACACTCCTACCGTTTTTAAAGCACGTCGAGGACTCGACCGAGATATTGTTTCACAGATTTCTGAAATGAAAAAAGAGCCGGCCTGGATGCGAGATTTCCGACTAAAATCGCTCGACATTTTCAACTCGAAGCCCATGCCAAAGTGGGGCGGCAATATTGGCATCGATTTTCAGGATATTTTTTACTACCTCAAGCCTGCTGAGCAGCAGGGTAAAACCTGGGAGGAAGTGCCAGAGGAAATCAAGAAGACCTTTGACCGGCTTGGAATTCCAGAAGCCGAAAGAAAATTTCTTTCGGGGGTAAAAGCTCAGTTTGAGAGCGAGGTTGTTTACGGATCACTTCAGGAAGACCTTGCAAAAAAAGGTGTCATCTTTACCGACACTGACACCGCGGTGCGAGAGCATCCAGACCTCCTCAGGGAGTACTTTGGAAAAATAATCCCACCAACTGACAACAAATTTGCGGCTCTCAACTCGGCGGTCTGGTCAGGTGGCTCTTTCATATATGTCCCCAAAGGTGTCTCTATCGAGTTCCCCCTTCAGGCATACTTCCGCATCAATGCTGAGAGCATGGGGCAATTTGAGCGGACATTAATTATCGTTGATGAGGGCGCTCACGTACACTACGTTGAGGGGTGCACCGCTCCGATGTACTCAACCGAGAGCCTCCACTCCGCAGTTGTCGAAATCGTTGTGAAGAAACATGGCCGTTGCCGGTACACAACTATCCAGAACTGGGCGAACAACATTTACAATTTGGTAACGAAACGCGCTCTTGCGTATGAAGGTGCAATGATGGAGTGGATTGATGGCAATCTCGGAAGTCAACTCACCATGAAATACCCGGCTGTGTACATGATGGAGCCTGGTGCTCGCGGCGAAATCCTTTCCATTGCATTTGCGACCGCCGGCCAGCACCAAGACGCTGGCGCAAAACTTGTTCATGCTGCACCAAATACCTCTGGACGGATTGTCTCCAAGAGTATCTCAAAAAATGGTGGTCGCTCAAGCTATCGCGGACTCGTTCGAGTTGAGCCGGGTGCAAAGAAAAGTCGCTCGAGTGTCGTTTGCGATGCACTGATTCTTGATGATATTAGTCGCAGTGACACATATCCATATATTGAAATCGAAGAACAAGACGTCTCGATTGGTCACGAAGCAAGTGTTTCAAAGATTGGAGAAGAACAGTTATTTTATCTCAAGAGTCGCGGTCTCTCCGAGGCTGAAGCGAGCACGATGATCGTAGGTGGTTTTATCGAGCCACTTGTCAAAGAACTTCCAATGGAATATGCCGTCGAGATGAACCGTCTGATCGAATTACAGATGGAAGGCTCCGTCGGCTAACTTACTCCTCTCCCCTGACTTCACTTATTCTGGCTTCATGACGACGACAACCGCCCCTGCCTCACTATTTAATCGCGACGCTTTCCACCAGCTACTTGCTGAAAATCCTCTGCCCGAATGGGCGGACCAGCAACGACGTTCCTGCATGGATCAACTCGAGAAACTCGTGTTACCAGATCGTCGTCAAGAACACTGGATGCGAACAGATCTTCGCATGTTCAAGCCGGATATGTGGGGCCTGCGACCGGCATCTTCTTCTGAACCACCATCGGGGCTTCTTTCGGCACGATTTCCATCCTCCAATGATCAATCTCATGATGTCCAGACAATGGGACGGCCTGACTATGCAGGTCATTTTAAGACAATAAACGGCCACGTTGTTCAGAATGAAATTGACCCGGCTCTTGCTGAGCAGGGAGTTCTCTTCGGTACTGCCGAAGATGTGCTTGCTACTAGCGGTGACGTGCTGAAGAACCACTGGCTACAGATCATTGATTCAAAGGAAGACTATTTTGCTGCTCTACACGGCGCGTTTCACCGAGGCAGCATGGTCCTTTATGTCCCGCCTGGTGTCCGCATTGCAGAACCAATTCATTGCCTTGCTGCCATTGATGACGGTGGTGTCGACACATCGCATGTACTTGTTGTTCTCGGAGAAGACGCTGAGGCTACCGTTCTTACAGAGACTGCTACGTGTGGAACCACTGGATCAGGAACTGGCTTCCACTGCGGTGGCACGGAAATAGTCGTGGGGAAAAATGCTCTCCTTCGAATGGTGAATATTCAAAATTGGGACCGCGGAGTGTGGCACGTCGCTCGGCAAAAAGCAGTTATTCACGAAAACGCGAAATTACAATGGACGCTTGCAGCACTTGGCAGCCGGTTGTCTCAAGTAGCCCAAGATGTAGCCCTGGTTGGAAAAAATGCTGAGGCTCAAGTCAATGGTGTCATGTTTACTGAAGGCAAGCAACAACTTGTCTACAACACACTTCAGCATCACGAGGCCCCCTCCTGCCGCAGCGACCTTTTGTATAAAGGGGCACTACAAGACCGCAGCCGACTTGTATGGCGCGGAATGATCAAGGTTGACAAGGCTGCGCAGAAAACAGATGGCTACCAGCGCAACGACAACCTAATGCTCTCTGACGCGGCACGGTCAGATTCAATTCCCGGTCTTGAAATTGAGGCTGATGATGTTCGCTGCACCCATGGAGCAACCAGCGGTCGCGTTGATGAAGAGCAAATTTTTTATGCACAAGCGAGGGGATTGTCTGCAGACGAAGCCGCGAGACTCGTTGTTGCAGGATTCTTTCAGCAGGTCTTCGACCGCATAACAATCGCCTCTGTTCGAGAGGCATTGGCAACTGCTATAGGAAGCCGAATCCGTCGAGTATCATAATCCAGCAGAAATCGTCATCCGTAACGCTCACCCAAAGCCCTTCTTTCATGCCAGAATTTTTTCATGTTGCCGATGTAGCTGACGTTTCAGATCCGGGAAAAATACTTGTCGAAGTTGATGGCGAAATGATTGCCCTCTTCCATGTAAGTGGTTCTTTCTATGCCATTGATGATGTGTGCACTCATGACGGAGGTCCGCTTGTCGACGGCGAACTTCAGGACTACACAATCGCATGCCCAAGACACGGCGCAAAGTTCGACATCCGCACTGGCGCAGCTCTTTCGATGCCAGCGATACGACCCACCCTCGCACATGATGTAAACGTTGAAAACGGAAGTGTTTCTGTACGAATCAGAGAGCCCGGATCGGGGCCGAGCGGAAATCCCGCTCCAGCCAGCGTACCGGCAGTAGGAGCCGTACATGCAGTCTCATCGCAAAAAGGAGACACTACTACAGGATCACACGACACAACATCAGCTAACACAACATCAGCTAACACAACATCAGCTAACACAACATCAGCTAACACACCAACTGAAACCCAAAGTCTTACATCCCAGACTCTCTCTGAGGATCTCGTTCGTGAATTACTCAAGCAGGTGAAAGACCCTGAATTATTCGTAAACATCGTTGACTTGGGACTGATTTATGACGTTTCTTTCAGTCAAGCCCCCGACAAATCGAAACAACTTGTCTCAATTGACATGACGATGACAAGTCCAGCCTGTCCTGCTGGACCACAATTGATTGCCGACACAAAACGTGTTGTCAACACGCACGAAAAAGTTGCTGACGTCGAGGTTCGGATTGTTATGGAACCACCGTGGACACCAGACCGAATGACCGACGATGCCCGCGACCAACTGGGAATCTTCTGATTCCTCTTTCAACTGCACTTCAGCATGCGTCTCTTACTTTATGAATGGTGCTGCTCGGGTGGAATGCAGAGTGAAATTGCTCGTGACATTCTACAGAAGGCTCCTCTTGAAGACTTCCTGAGGGAAGGTCGCCTCATGCTTGAGACACTCGCATGTGATGCTGAAAAAAACGTGGCTATGGAAGTCACTGTAATGGTTGACGCAACCCTTCCCGTGACGGAAGTGCCGCACTTCTCTGAACACATTACTGTTAAGAAAATTGCTCCTGGCAAGAACCGATCGTCTCTTCTTACCATGGCTTCTGAGGCTGACCAGATCATTCTCATCGCGCCAGAAACTCATGGCATTCTGCTCCAGACCATCATCGCCGTTGAGCAAGCAGGTTTCGGAAACAGGCTTGTTAATTGCCCAACACCTTTCATCCATGCCGCGAGTGACAAGCAGATGACATGCCTGATACTCGCAGCTGCTGGCATCCCAACACCGGCTGGTTGCACAATAGCCACTGGCGGAAGGCTTCCTATCGGATTCCGACTACCTGCGGTCCTCAAAGCTCGTACAAGTGCTGGATCTGACGGCCTGTTGATAATCCAGGACCGCTCCGATTTTATCACACCAGAAACAGACTCACGACTCGAATGCCACGTTCCAGGCACCCCGAGCAGTGTCTGTTGTCTCTGTCGAGCCGATTCAATCGTCCCACTACTCCCATTCGAACAAGTGTTCACTGACGCCCAACAGCCGGTGTACATCGGTGGTCGTCTCACTCATGAACGTTTTCATACTCGGATGCAGTCTCTTGCAGTACGGTCAATCGACGCTCTCAACAAAACAACGCAATCCAGAGCCCGTGGCTGGGTCGGAGTTGATATGATTCTGGGTAGTTGCGATGACGGGCACGACGACCGAGTGCTTGAAATCAATCCTCGTCTGACCACTTCTTTTGTTGGCTTATCTCGTGCCCAGCACGGTGGCCTCATTCATCCACTCCTCAATCACGTCCAAGGCGGGGAAATCGACATTGGGCCATGGAATACTGAAGCTTGTGAGTTTTCCTTGGCGTAACATTTACACGTAATGGTTTTCATTCATGTCACCAACGTCGATCAATTCATGGCTGGCTTTTGATATTGGTGGAGCCAATATCAAGGCTGCTGACGGACGCGGGTGGTCCTACAGTGAACCTTTTGCAATGTGGCAGGAATGGAAGCGACTCCCCGATGTCCTCGCTCACATAAAAAGCCTCCACCCGTCCAGCCACTATGCCGTCACCATGACGGGTGAGATTGCCGACTGCTTTTCTGGCCGCAGCGCGGGCGTTAAGCACATTGTTGGATCATGTTCCGCTGCCCTAGGCAAAAGAGACGTCGTTTTCTATGGCGTCGATGGCTCACTTCTTGGGGCGGCTGAGGCTACGCACCAACCGCTCCAAGTCGCTGCTTCAAACTGGCATGCTTTGGCTCGACTCGCTGGCTCAATTATCTCTTCAGGGCGTAGCTGGCTGATTGATATTGGCTCAACAACCACTGACATTGTGCCCCTGGCATGCGGACAGCCAATTCCTCAGGGAACCAATGACTGGGATCGGCTTCTCTGCGGTGAACTCGTCTACACGGGCATGGAACGCACGCCAGTACCTGCACTCAGACAGTCGCTGCCTCACCGGGGGGACTCACGGCCAGTTGCATGTGAGTGCTTTGCCACGTCACACGATGTCTGGCTCCTTCTCGGTGTCCTGTCTGAAGACACCCAATCAAGCACCACAGCCGACCACATGCCGGCTACTCGTGATGCGGCTCGCGTTCGTATGGCTCGTTCTATGCTTCTTGAACCCGCATCATTTACTTTTGCGGACGCGATTGAAGCAGCAACGGCAATTGCCGACTCGCAGACTCGTTTGATTCAAAGTGCTATGGGGCCAATGATCCAGAACCCGCTCCCGGAAGATCGTGTCGTACTAAGTGGACAAGGTGAGATGTTGGCAAGAAGAGTTCTTGATCATATGAATTGGGATCCTCAAATACTTTCTCTCAAAGATATCATGGGCGCTGATCTATCTCGTGTCGCTCCGGCGCACGCCGTAGCAATGATCGCGCAGCAGATATTATGAATCCAATGACATCAAAGGAAGAAAGCCCATGGGAATGGCAACGTGGCTGGCTTCGCCAACCGCGCGACAGAAGTAAAGGTCTCCGTGTTGTGGTCAAAATCGGCGGTAGCCTTTTCTCAACTTCTGGATGGCAACATGCTGTTCAATCTCTCATTGCACATGAATCACAGTCTAACCATTCAGTAGTCATCCTTGCGGGGGGAGGTGCCCTTGTAGATGGGCTACGAGTCATTGATGCAAACAGCTCACTACCAGATCCTTTGATGCACGACCTTGCACTTGAAGCCATGGGGATCACGGCTCAACTCCTAGCGGCAACATTGAAATTACCACTTGGTGAGGAAGCGACAGGCGGCTCTCCGATCGTACTCGACATCAGGAAGCAGGGCGTGGCAGGTAATGCAATTGAATCTCTTCCACATTCTTGGGACACAACAAGCGACTCAATTGCGGCTGCTATTGCCACTACAACAGAGTCTGCTTTACTGCTCGTAAAGAGCACTCCGCCGCCGACACATGCCATTGAATGCCTTGCATCCAATGGATGGGTAGACCACTCTTTCCCAAAAGCGTGCATCAAATTAGAAAACATTCGCTGGGCAGCACCGCGGCAGTAGAACGCATCAGTCTCTCAGCAACCAAGTACGGCTCCGGTGAACACGTTCATTCCCAGCAGATACCAGACTGTGGGCGGGATGCGAGTGCCAGTTGCCGTTTAGAGCCAACATCTTGAACCTCGACAACGTCTTCGAGGAAGGCCCAGGGCTGAAACTGAACACCTCCGGAGGCACTAAGAATCCACCGACTCCCTCGTTTCATGCCGTGCGCAACCGTTGGCACCTGCTTTGGAACTTCGTAGCGTGAGAGCTGAACCGAAGAGGGATCTTTCAATAGCGACAAGTCCAGCCCTGCTCGATCGGCAAGCTGCCTACTATCAATTAAAGCTGCGACAACTGCCAGATCAACACAATTCATCAATTCACGAAAAACTGGCTTCTGCGATGATAGATCGTCGTAATACGCTGTCATCCGCTCACACCAACGTGCAGCATTCATATCAGTACGTCCACTTCCTCGCTTCATGCCCTCTCGAACCAGAAGATCGGTTTCAGTCAGGCATACCATTTTCCCACCCGTGAGCTTCCAGCCGAGTTCATCAGGGTCCCGTGCAATGGGGCTATATTGAGCTTCCAACCAGAAACGTGGCAACATTGTTGAGCCGGCGGTAGCCTGGACCATTGAAAGATAACTCGGCAATTCAGCAATTTCTGATGGCTCCAGACCCATACCAATTCGCTTCATTCGATAATCTGCGGCTACGAGAACCTGCGCGAAGTGTGTATCTGCGGGTACCCCTCCAACCGTCACTTGCTGAGGGCCCAAGGCTTCCTCCATTGATCGAAAGATTTTCTGTGGATTTGGCATCTGCTTCGTTGAACTCAGAACTTCCTGCAGCCGAGCAATGCCCTCGGGCGTTGGATCAATAGAGCAACGCATTCCACCCATGCGTGCTGCATCAATTGATCGAAGTGCCACAACCAAATCTTCAAGCAGTAACAGAGGCCGACCGCTCCTTGCACCAACGAAAATACCGGTTTCATCAACAGCAATTTCATCACTTGGTCCAGCCAAAACCAAATCGTGTCCGTCAGGGTCGACAAACACGTATTCGATTTGCTCTAGCCCGCCAAGCGTCAAGACTTCTGGAGAAACAAGTTCGTGTTCTGTTACAGCCCGCTGAACATCTTCGAGAATGCGTTTCAGTGAAACCTTTTGAAGCTCACAACGCTGTCCTGTCTTCGACGGGTTTTCACTGAGAATTTTTTTTCGCTGAGCGGCAATGCTCTCAAGTGCCTGTGGTTCAATCGTGCGAACGATACCGTCGGTATCAACTGAAATACCACCAACTGCTTGGGCACCTAGCCCACCACCAGCAAATTGGCCGAATACGCGATCAGTACAAAAAACATTCAGGACTACAAATAGCACAACAGCACAACACGTCGTTGCAAAACTGTTCTCAAAGACCGTAAAAAAATTCATTCGTGTGCAGCTACGCATAAAAACCCTCATCATCACGTTCGACTGGAATTCAAATCAGGCCAACTGTTCGAGCAACGGTATGAATTTGTAATTGCACGACAATGTAGGTGTGATGCTAGCCTCAGCACGCCCTTGAGGGCAAACCCTCTTTAATGAAGCAAATGTAGCTCGAAAGGCCTATTCTTCAATGTTTTCATGAATTCTCGGACTTTTTCCTGTTAAATTAGGGCTTACTATGCAATGACGTTTGGGTTCGGTTTTGATTGATACTTGTGAGTGCATATCGCAAGGAGAGCCCCAAGTGGCCATGATGTAAGCATGAATAACAATAAATCTACTCCACTCGCCGATGCTCATGTCCTTGTTCGGGATCCTGCCAATGGCCCGATGCTTAATCCACTCACTCCCGGAGACGTCCTCAGCCTCGGTCGTGCACCTGGGAATACCATTGTGCTCCATGACGAGCGGGCAAGTCGAAATCACGCCGAGATACGGTTTAACGACGACGGGAAATGGGCCATTCATGACCTGAAAAGCCGAAACGGCACAACGGTCGGTGCCAACGAAATTACATCAGAACATACGCTTATCGACGGAGACACGATTCAGATCGGATCCATTACGATCCTTTTCTGTGAAGGGGCTCCGCCATCGTTATCTGAGGCGGATGAGTCTGGCACCGATGGCACTGGCATAACCGGTGAAATGTCTGCCGAAATCGCTGAATGGCATTCAACGATTCGCTATCGTCGAAACCGTAGTCGTTTACTTGATGACATACGTGAATCAGCTCGAACTGCTCCAAAAGTAGGGCAGGCAGCTGCAGAACTGTGCCGACTCGCATTTACGCTAGGTCGTGCCACAGAAGTATCATCTGCTGCAAACCGCGCTCTTGAGTCTGCCATGCTTGGATCGAATGCGAGCAAAGGCATGGTTTTGCTGCCAACGCCTGAGGCCATTCATGAAGAGAGGATGACCGTAACTGACTTATACGGTGTTGCCGCAGTACCCTCAGACCTTCGCGTTGATGACATTCCAACGAACCTGGTTGAAGCGGCCCTTGCAACAGATGAAGCAATCTTAGCAGGGCCGGAGACGGTTGGTGCACAGCCACCAGCAATAACCATAGCCGCCCCCATACGCGTGCATGGAAAACCTGTCGGAGCAATCTACCTCAGTAGTGAGCCGAGTAGTGATGAAAAATCTCCTGACGATCTTGAGTTTGTAATTGCTGTATGCGACGCCATAGGTCAGGTTTACACAAATCTTGAAGCTCGAAAAACGCTTTCGACCCGACTTGCGACAGCAGCTAGTGAAAACAAACTGCTCAAAGAGCGGCTTGGTGAAAAAACACGCATGGTTGGTAACAGCCCTGCCCTTGCAACAATCACAACACAGGTTGAGCGTGTTGCGAGTACAAAAGCCACGGTCCTTGTTCGAGGTGAAAGTGGTGCCGGTAAAGAATTAGTCGCACAAGCCATTCACGATGCAAGTGATCGCAAGAGCGGCCCTTTTGTCTGCCTGAATTGCGCTGCTTTGTCAGAGACGCTCCTCGAGAGCGAACTGTTCGGTCACGAGAAAGGTGCTTTCACTGGCGCGACTGATAAAAAGGCGGGGAAATTTGAACTTGCTGATAACGGAACACTCTTCCTCGATGAGATCGGTGAGATGAGCCCCACCATCCAGGCAAAATTTTTGCGAGTGCTCGAGGGGCATGCATTCGAACGAGTAGGAGGCAGCACCCGACTCAAGGTTGATGTACGAGTCGTAGCAGCTACAAATCGTCACCTCGAAGATGCTGTTGCAAGTGGTGGATTCCGACGAGACCTTTACTTCCGACTGCGTGTGGTCGAAATTGCAGTGCCTCCACTGAGAAAACGACAAGAAGATATCGAGTTACTTGCAAATCACTTTGTAGACGTATTCAGTCGAGAGACTGGCCGAAAAATTGAGGGCTTCAGTTCTGCAGCCATTGGTGCAATGCAGGAATACCATTGGCCCGGAAATATTCGTGAATTACGAAACTGCATCGAACGTGCCGTCGTTCTGAGTTCGAGCAGCATCATTGATGTTCCCGACCTTGCTCTGAGCACTCTTGCCTCGCCGGGCGATACCGGTCGAATAGAATCCGTGGGCAATACTTTCACTCCAGAAACATTAGCTACAATCGAAAAACGTCACATACTGGCGACGCTTGAGTGCACCGGTGGCAACAAGACAAAAGCAGCGAAACTCTTGGGCATTGAACGATCGACCCTTGATCGTAAATTTGCTCGATGGGGCAAGACCGACTGACTAGAGATTAGCTGGCTAAAGACCAAAATATCGCTTCCATGCTTCAACGTCTCCTGGCCCCGGATCCGTCGGCTTTGTTTCTTTCTGTCGCGCGCGTTCGTTCATCGCCCGACGCCTCCCTGTGAGCCATTCATTGCTATCAACAGCACTCGCTCGCCGACGGCGTGCTGCTGCCTGCACTCGCCTATCACTGGAAACGACAACCAGGCCCGTTGGTGATTCCTCCTCGACCATTTCCTCGATGAGTGAATCTGCATCTGGATATTCCCGTGCAAACCATACCCGGATGGATCCATGAAGGTATCTTGCAGGAAGACCATCGGGGGCATCTGCCGCATCAAAAACGACAATTGTCTGCTCCGCCTCAGCCCCAAGTAACTCCGAAAGGTGATCTAGAAGCGCTCGACGAGACTGCTCGAATCCAAGTGGCCCTCGCGCATCACCAAACACACCTGAGGCATGTAATAGGTTGTACCCGTCAATAATAATCATTGCTCTACAACTAGCTGGAGAGGCGATATTTCACTTTTCCGTGAACAATTGTCGCAACAGCTCGTCCGCGTAGCGTCCATCCATGAAATGGTGAATTCACGCTTTTCGATGAAAAAGAATTGACATCTACTTGCCATTCATGAGATGGATCGATAATCGTCACATCAGCAATCGCACCTGGCCTGAGAGTACCTCGATTAATACCAAGGATTCTCGACGGTAGTAGACTAATTGCTTCGACAAATCGTGGCCAATCAATACGACCAGGCTCAATCAGACGTGTCACAGAGAGGCCAACTGCTGTTTCCAGCCCAAGGATGCCAAACGGCGCTCGGTCTAATTCGAGTAGCTTTTTTTCTGGCGCATGTGGAGCGTGATCTGTTGCAATACAGTCAATTGTGCCATCAGCAAGCCCTGCAAGAATCCCTTCGACATCTTTTGCTGTTCGCAGCGGCGGGCTCATTTTGAAGTTTGAATCGAACCCGCGAAGAGATTCATCCGTCAGCGTAAAGTGGTGTGGGCAGGCCTCCGCAGTGACCCGAACGCCGTGTGCTTTTGCCTCTCGGATGAGACTTACGCCCTGAGCTGTTGAAACATGCATGACATGAAGGCGACCGCCAGTCACATTTGCGAGTGCAATATCTCGCCCAATCATGACTTCTTCTGCAGCTGCCGGCATACCTTTCAGGCCAAGCGACATAGAAACAAGGCCTTCATTCATTACGCCACCATGAGAAAGCTCGAGAACTTCTTCATGAGCCAGAATTGGTTTATCGAACATTCGACAATACTCGAAAGCCCGACGCATCAACTCGGCATCGTAAACAGGTGATCCATCGTCGCTGAAAGCAACCGCCCCAGCTTCAACCAATTGACCGATTTCGGCCAGTTCCTTTCCTTCTCGTTCATGGCTTACACACGCAACAACAAACACATTGCAGGTATCTGCTCGTGCCGCTTTTTGACGAATAAACTCCACGTTTGCCTGGGTATCAATCGCCGGCTCTGTGTTGGGAATACAGGCAACACTCGTAAAGCCACCCGCGAGGGCTGCTTTGGTCCCAGTCTCGATAGTTTCATCCTCTTCACGACCAGGTTCACGAAGATGCACGTGCATGTCGACCAGTCCCGGCGTAACAATGAAACCATGGGCATCAATCGTCTCATCAACTTTTCCAAGCGGCTGACTACCATCATGACCAATGGACATTATCAAGCCATCACGAATAAGCAGATCGTCTACTCGATCAATCCCCTGATCTGGATCAACTACTCGTCCACCACGAATTAACATGGATGCCATTACTTTTGCCCCTTATGTTCTGAAGAATCTATTGTGAGGCCATTTCTCTGCACTCCACAGATGAGCCAAAGCACTGCCATTCGTACGGCGAGCCCATTGGTAACCTGATCCAAAATTAGCGACTGAGGGCAATCCGCTACATCCGCAGTCACCTCAACACCACGATTAATGGGACCAGGAGCCAGAATAACCAAATCATCTTTCGCACGACGAAGACGGTCCCGGTTCATGGCGTACAAATGGGCATATTCTCGGACTGAGGGAAATGGTCGTGTTTTTTGTCGCTCGAACTGTATCCGTAAAAGATTGAGAACATCGCATCGCGGTAAAATAGCATCAAGGTCATGTGACACCTCTACTCCAAACTCTTGCCAACCATCAGAAACAAGAGTGGGCGGGCCACAAAGAATCACTTTCGCACCAAGTTTGGTCAGGCCCCATAAATTCGACCGTGCCGTTCGACTGTGCGCAATATCACCAACCAGACCAACAGTAAGGCCTTTAAGATCACCAAGGCGTTCCCGAATTGAAAAGATGTCCAACAATCCTTGAGTTGGGTGTGCATGCGGTCCATCTCCGGCATTGATAACACCAACATCAAGATGGGAGGCAAGTAGATGAGGTGTTCCAGGTGTTCCGTGCCTGACGACAACTGCATCGACTCCCATTGCCTCAAGATTTTTGGCAGTGTCAATGAATGATTCACCCTTGGACAAACTACTTGTCGAAGCCGAAAAGTCGATAACGTCTGCTCCCAGACGGCGAGCAGCCAAAGAGAAACTTGTTTTTGTTCGGGTGGAGTTTTCAAAGAACAGATTCACAATAGAAGCACCCGAAAGAACATCGATTTTTTTGCGACATCCTTGTGTGGCTTCTTTGCACATAACGGCAGTATCAAGAATCAGGCTGATTTCCTCAGCTGAAAGTTCTTCTAAGTCGAGTAGATGGCGATGCGTCCAACCCCTCGGTGGGAGATCCCCCCGGAGTACCACTGGTGCGACGGTGGACGATTTTGATTGCGACATGAAACGGGCCCTGCACAACAGTTAAAGATGGGCAAAAGAAGTCAGCCAGGCAGAGTCTACCAGCGGTCTGCCACGTCGTCATTACCTGAGAATGCTGGACTTGCTCCAGGGCCGAAAAAAGTTCTACCTTCTGACTTGAAATACCTTCCAGCTGCTGCCGCTGTCCCCACAAAATAGCGAGTTGCCGTTGGAAGGACGGTTGCTTCCCTCGGTACAAAAAAACTCCATGCACCGACTATATATAAAGATTCTCATTAAACGCCCCGCCCCACGAGTAGATTCTTGTAGCGATTGTCTACACGGAATCGGTTTGCGCGTAACGCTGCTCGCCATCGGTATCGGGATAACAACTGGCTGCAGTTCTGCCATCTCAATGAGAGAAGCACTTCGAGACAGCATAGAACAGGCCGCCGTAGTGTCGCATCTCACTGTCGTCAGTGACCTTGAAGCTGACGCATCGACAAAGATAGCTTCCGACGAGGCCGCCACTGCTTCGTATGCACCAGAAACTTCTGACTCCCCAACCTATATCGACGAGGGTGAGTTCGGAATGGATGAGCCATATGATATCTCTCTCGATATCGAAACAGCTGTCAGCACACTATCAGAAACAAACAGTCTTGATACTGCGTCAAAAGCAGCGCTCGTTGAAACACTTGAAATGACCCCGCAGGCTGATTGGCCAGTTGTCATTGAAGAGTTCACTGCCACGCTCACTGCCCTTCGGACGACCGAGACGACACCGGCTCTATATCTTGATAACACAGAAATCATCTTGAGCGATGAGGACAGCATCTCAAACCTTACTACCATCGATGAAGTAGACACCGACAAAAGAAATCTTCAGGAACCGCCGGAGACAATACGGCCGGCTCCTCCTTCTGGAACAACAAGTGAAACGATTGAAGAAGAACTAGACAACTCGTATGACAGCGTGGTTATCATCTCTTCACCGAAAAGCTCATCTTTCCAAGAACCGCTTGCCACAGCACCGCCTGATCAGACACTATCCGCTGAGATGCCAAAAGATTCACAGGTCGACTTGCTCGAGGACGACCCTGCAGAGGCTTCACTAGCGCAACAAACACCTCTGGCCATCCACAGGCCATGTCTTGCCCAGAAAGTACTTGGATGGGGAATGGTTGAAGACTTTCCTCAAAACGAACTCTGCGCTGGCAGTGAAGTCATCGTTTATTTTGAGTTGACTGGAATTGAATCAAGTGAATCCGATGACGGTTTTGAAACTAATATTGAAACAGCTCTTCGGCTTGATGATGCTACCGGAAAGCGGCTCCACAGCTGGTCACTCCCTCCCCTTGTAGAGGTCTGTGCCTCCGTTCGTCGTGATTATTTCGCTCGCTTTTTCGTGAATCTCCCGAACAACCTCCTCCCCGGCGACCATCAGCTCGTCCTGACCGTAACTGACTCGCATTCGGGAACCACGGCAGAAACAGTTCTGCCATTTGCTATCGCTCCAAGCGGATTTGTTGCTGGAACTACAAAGTAAGAAATACACCGAAAGGCTCCATTATTACTGCAGTGGCGGTGGTATCAGTTCCGGTGGCTGTCTTTGCATTGCCCCTTCTTGCTTTACAAACTCAAGGTCGATCGCTGCAGGTGTCGACATCGTGAGTGGAAAATCTTCTAGCTGAAGCAGGTTTGCAATTTCAGCTGCACTTGTCCACCGAGTTCCCTGAGATTGAACATACGACAATTCTGTCTCTGTCAGGATGCGTTGCGCTTCAAGCAATCTCACAAATGTAAGCTCCCCTTCAGAGTACAGAAACTGAGTAACGCGGACGGTTTCTCGTGCTTTCGGTAAAATTAGCTCTTGATACCACTCCGCTTGCCGACGAGCCTGCCGGTATTCATTGATAATTCTTGCGGTCTGATCAGCGAGTCCAATTTCAACTGATCGTAGCCCTGCTCTTGCCTTCGCAATCTCTGCACGTTTGGCTCGGATGTTTCCTTGGTTGCGATTAAAAAGAGGGATTGTGCAGCTAACCTCAAGAACTCCCTGGTCCTGTTCAGGTACGCCGACGAGGCCAACAGGACTCACCTGCCGTTGGTACCCTCCCATCACTGTCACATTAGGAATTGGTTCAACGACGGATCGCTCCAACTCCCACTGAGCTCGGGCAATATCTGTTTGCGCTGCTTGCGGGTCAGCATTTCTCGCAATCACAATTCGCTGCAAGAGTTTGAGATCAAAATTTGGCAGTACTTGAAACAGGTCACCTTCAATAGTTCCAACATCTGCCATGGGCAGTCCAATAGCGGTTGCTAATTCTCGCCTTCCTGTCTCAATATCAACAGTTGCGTTGAGTAATCGAACTTCAGCGCGGTCCCGCTCAATACTCCAAAATAATGTGTCGGCTTTTGTTCCTTCTCCCGCGGTAGCCAATTCCTGCCCAAGTTGATATGAACGATTCGAAATATCATAAAGCTGTTTAAAGATTATAAGTTTTCGCTGCGCAACGAGTAATTCATAAAATGCCCGGCGAACTCCCGTAAGCACCTCGTATCTCGCTCTGATCAGTTCATATTCTGTTCTTTGAACACCTCGCAGTGCCGCCTGTTGTGCCAACTTAAGTTTGCCTGCAGTGACGAATTCCTGCGAAACAAAACCATTCCATTGGCTGTCCGCGCCAGACAACTGAGGACTTGACCCCGCCAAGGTTGGATTCGGATACAGCCGAGCTTGCACAGCCTCGCCTCGTGCCTCTTCGACAGAAGCTCTCGCTGCTTTCATTCGTGGATGATTCTCAAGCGATAACGATGAAAATTCAGCCAGTGTGTTTGGCGAAGGGCCCTGATCAAATGAGGCTGTTCTATATCCTTGCACTGCGGGAACCAGCACCGGCTTTCCGGCAGGCAGGGGGACTGGCAAGGCAAGATTCTGTCCCTTTTCATTGAGACGCAATGACTCGGCCAATGAACTGTCTTGCCAAGGCTCTGCATGCACAGACAATTGCAGCACCACGCACAAGAGCCCCAGCCACAAGGCACACTGAAAAGAGAGACTTCGTAATTGCAGCAGTTGTGTCATAGGCCTAAAAATTCTTGTGATCCACCATCAAGTATTTTCGGAATCGTTGGGCCGTAAAGTTAATCAAAACCACCGGCATTGCCCGTCTTCGCAGGCTTCGCTGCAGGCCGCAGAACACCACATTCCATGATTGTCATCGAGGCATTATTTTATGCCGATTCTTACTAACAGAACCTAGGACTTCTCACGGATAGTTCCATGGCCACAAACTTCGATGTTTTGTCGTATGAAGCCCGCTTCCTCCTCTACGCTAAATTGGTTTTCCTGCACACTTCTCTTTTTCCTATGCACCGCGGGGCCTTCAGCATGTGGCCAGGCACTTGTAGATGAGGGTATCTGGACGGCCTATTTTTCACAGGGCGAATTTAACAGTCCAAGAATCCAAAGTGACAACAGCCTCTGGTGGCTCGACGCCCATTGGAGATACTCTGGTGATGAATTTCTGTTTACTCAAGGAATTATTCGGCCAGGTATCGGACGTCGACTGAATGACGAAAATTCCATCTGGGCTGGCTATGCATGGATTGGAGAAAGAATCCCTGGTTTTGATATTCATGAAAACCGATTCTGGCAGCAATGGATAACAACTCGACAGCGAGGCGATGTTTCATTCCAATTTCGCAGCCGACTGGAACAGCGTTTTGTCTCTGCTGGGGCTCAGGTTGGCTGGCGTTTTCGTCAGCTTGTGAGAGCACAGAAACCGCTCGAGCATCACCCGGACCTCCTCTGGGTAGCCTGGGATGAAATATTTTTTCATCTTCGCGATACCGATTGGGGGGCGGTAACAGGTTACAACCAGAACCGAGTGTTTGTTGGCATGGGACGCATTCCAAACAAACGGAGTCCCTGGAGAACAGAAATCGGGTATCTGTATCAGCAAATCGATATCCCTGAGGACGGCGCTGATCTGAACAACCACATTCTCTCAGTCAACTTTTACTTCAATCCTTAATTGGGTACTCATCGGACAGAGACTCACTTACTCCATCTGTGAGAAAACCCAAATCTTCTTTAACTACCATACTCCATCCTGCCGGCTGCAGAGCTTTTCAAAAACCTTCTCATGCTGCAACGCACTCGTGCTTCTTGATCGCCATTCCGCTGTAGCATCATGCTCAATCGAATCCTGGATTTGCTGCACCGACCCATCGCAAAAGAGAAACTGCAGGACTCCACCAGCATGATCCGAAGAATATCCTGATCGACCTTCCTCGGTAGCAGTCCCCGAGGAGTCTGGTGGTGTATTCAGGCGAGCCATTGCAGTACCAAGTGTGCGTTCGATCGACTGAGCTTCTGCAGTTGCACTTGTAATGAAGACGAGGGCTGCTTGTCCACTCGCTGTTGAACGCTCACCGATCATAATCGTTTTGGAAAGGCCGTCAGGTATTTGGCTTATCTTCAATCTTGAGCCTCGCCAGAAAACCCCTGTGTTACGGGGGCTCTGAGACGGATACTGATTGTCTTTGTTAGATGGAGCACCCACAAAACGCCCCGCGCTCATCCAGCCATACCACGTGTTGTTACCAACATAGTTCGACCGCGCAGTAGCCATGATTGTTCCCCCGCCATGGCCCGGTCTCGGTGGCCCCGGATTTGGGGTTTGTGGTGGTGGTCCATCCAATGCAATATCTCTTTCACTTCCATTATTTACGTCATTCCCAACTGCATCTGACGGACACATGAAACCAGAAATTGGCTTTTGAAGAACATCCAAACTGATTTGATTTACCGAAAAGTATTCCCACGGCCTATACGACGTATCAAAATTCCCAACAGTGTCCGCCTCCATAAAGGGAAGCAGATAACTTCCCCAAGACCAGGCATAAATATCCTGACCCTCCCAAATGTTGCCAAAACGTGATGGGCTATTACCACGTGCCGTTCGAAGCATATCGTTATATCCGGGTGGAAAATGCCGATGTGATGTTTCGTAATTATGAAGCGCGAGGCCGATCTGCTTGAGATTGTTCCCACACGACATGCGCCTTGCTGCCTCACGAGCCATCTGCACCGCGGGAAGTAAAAGGCCAACCAGAACGCCGATGATCGCGATCACGACAAGAAGCTCGACAAGCGTAAATCCGCACCGTTTCGTATTTTTCATATCCTGGAGAACCACCTTTGTGTACGCCATCAAAATTGAATTGGCCAATAAGTAAAAAACTAAATTGATTCTGCTAATTTTTCAATGCAATTTGCGCAAGCCAAACACCCCTCTTGTGGGCGGCAGCCTGCTTGCGTCATACGAAAGATCAGGATTTCACCTCGTTTTCACTACTGTTTCGTTATTTTTGCAAAACACGGGAATTGCCGTTCGATTTCGGACAGACGATACCCAAAGCCTGAGCCACTCAATGTTGAAAGGTCAAGCTCACCATTCCGCCGTTGATAGATGCCCGGGTGAATTCGTTGCTCTGGTGCTGATGCAGCCGGATAGAACTGCATGCCGTTTGATTCGACTCCCCGAATCGTTCCCGCGTGCGCCGCAAGCCGAACATGTGGAATCTGTGCGAGCATCGGATTCGTGAGGTCTTGCACCATAAGAGGCATGTTGTGTGATTTGGCCCA
>WLWG01001124.1_pt1 | contig 25247 bp, 43 predicted proteins | sample 6712871 | NCBI WGS metagenome assembly WLWG01 (sample SAMN12718693, study PRJNA515312) | sponge metagenome | isolation source: marine sponge | host: Mycale hentscheli | place: New Zealand: South Island, Marlborough, Capsize Point | collected 2003-05-01
TATCCAGAACAACCAAAATAATCGTCATTAAAGGCAACTAATGTTCCATTACCATCTCTTAATGTTAATTGTGTATCATAACTTGCTAATACGTTACCATAATTATCACATGTTGATATCTGGTAGGAATCTCCATCAATTACGTTCACCCTAATAACTTCACCAGCCCAATTACAAGTACTTGCGTAACCCCAAGAGTCTGGTGAGGGAGTATATATTGATGATGGATAATAATTTGTTCCGTTATTGCATTGTGTCTTTGATAAGAATGGTACTAACAGTAGTAGTACTAGTAAAAACTTTTTCATGGTAAAATATTTTATATTTTGTTAGGGGTTAAGTATAACTATGTAATGTGTATTACGAGTTTATACTTATATATAAATATAAACGCAAGCTTAAAAAAAGAAATGGTTGGCTTTTTACCTATTATATTGTATCCCTTAATTCAGGTTCAATACCAGCGTCAGATGGTGATTTCTTAGCGTACTTCTTCCAATCAGATTCAAATTTCCGTGTAGCTAATTTTACTGAACTTACATCACCTTCATGCCACTGATGTGGTATTTCTCCTAGTGAGTTCCATTTACTTTGGATTTGAGTAGGTTTGGAGATGTAAACATTCATTATTTCTTCTTTCTGTAAATTATAATGTAGAACCCAAACTAATTGTTTAGGGTACATCATAGATGCTCTTGTGAAAAGAGCTGATTGTGAAAAGAGACCGTAACTAGGGGTACTATTATTTGAATAATCCCAACCCATTGATTCAATCTCTTCTATTTCTTTTAAACATTCTTCATAGTCACCATCTTCAAGATATTCTTCTGCTTCGTCCAAAAATTGATTAAAATAATATTCTACATCATCTTCAGAACCCGCTATACTATATTCATCATACCACCACTGGTCCCAATCTGTTTCAGTGAGAAAATCCATTGGTTCACTACTTTCTAGAAAACCTAATGGTGTTGAACTACTATTATTACCCATAAATGTATGGTATAATTTTATTGGTACTTTAATTATAAACTTATTGTAATATCTATCTGTTTTAAGAGTAATACCTGTTTTTTCTTGCCAATCGTCAATAGCGTCAACCACACCTTTCCATCTATTTTGAGTTACCGCAACACCCATCACCATTAAAATCTCATCACACGCTTTTTCTAACATAACCTTTAAAGCTGGACATTTTAATATTGCGAAATAAGCGTTAAAACTATCATCACTTAGGGGTTGGAGTGGGTCTTCTATCTTAGGGTTTACTGTTCTAACAATATTAGCTAATCTTTGTTTTTGGGTATCATCTAATTGGTACCCAACGTAATCAAACTCATCATATTCAAATTCGTGATAGTCACCATCACCAGCAGAATAACCATGTTGTAGTGATGATTCTATGTAATGAAAATCGTATTCACTAAACGAATCCTGAAGGGCTTTTGGTCCTTCATATGCGTCTGACATTTCTAAGTTGTAATAAACATATTCATCAGTGAAACAAACTTCACAATCATAATCATCACTACAATCATCAAAACATATGTTATCCATATTAAAATAACCATCGGTCCCTATGTTGGACCCTGTATCATTAATCCACCCAAAGTCACCTTGTTTTTCGATTTCCTCACGAAGTATTTTATTAAATTTTAACATCTTAAATATAAATATCTACTTATTTAGTAGTTTTAATATTTAAATCAAATCTTTTAAAGGCTGTGTAAATATTCCATACACAGACAGTTAATGAATGTAGTATTTCAGATATAGCTAAACCTTCAAAGACTGTTACAAATGTTATAGGTAGTAACATCATTACTATTGAGAATATTAAATGGGTGAACCATTCTCTATATAACAATATCTTTCTGTTTAAATAAGCCATTGTGAATATCGAAAAAGGGTAAGCGAAAAAATATACCCAAGCTGGTATATCATGTAAAACACCATACTCAATGTTAAAACACCCAACTAGAAATAAACAAAATGCTACCAAAGAAAACATTATGTAAGGAATCTTTTTGAATTTCAATCTAACATGTTTTTTAATGAATAACATGTTATTAATGAAGATTGATATAGATAATAGTATTATGATTGAATTCCAAGCCCAATTATATTTGTAATCATCCCCACCCCAGTAAGATAATTGTATTTCTTCCAAAGCCAACCCAGCATTTTTCCAACAAAAAATCATCACCATTAAAAATAGTATTATGGATATTAGTGTTTGGGTTCGCCTAACAAGGCGCACCAAGTTATACTTAGGGTTTGTCATTTTTTTATTATTTTAAAGAAATTTATTAACTTCTTCTATTAAATCTTTGGAACTTGTTACACCTGGTTTTCTCCATACTATTTCACCATTTTTAAATATAACCATTGTGGGTATAGACCTAATGTTATATTTCATAGAAACTTCTCTATTGTTGTCCACATTAACCTTTAAAACTTTAGCTTTATCACCTAGAAGGTTTTTAGTTTCTTCAACAATTGGACTCATTGTTTTACATGGACCACACCAAGTAGCGAAAAAATCTACTAGAGTTGGTGTGTCTGAATTAATCATAGTGTTAAAATCGTTCATATATATAAATATTATAAAATATTTTTTAAAAGGTCTATTTTATTTTCTTTTATGGGAAATTTTAATTTATCGAAATCCCATAAGATATCTTTCTTTTTAGTGTTACAACCATGGCAAGACACAACTAGATTATCTTCATTTCTTTTTAAATCTTCATACTTAGATTTGGGGTAAAAATGGTCTATAGTTGCTACATTATTTGGGTTAACTTTTTGGCACCACTCATAGATTATTAAATCTTCTTTACCACAATACTCGCATTTAAGTTCTTGTTCTTCCCTTAAAACTTTTTTTAAAAACTCTGTATTGAATTTTAATTGTTCCCATTTCTCTGGACTTTTTTTAGCCCAAAATGGGGTCTCATTTTTGCACTTCATTCTTCACCCGCACTAACTCATATGTCCACCCACTATCCGAATTCTCATTTAAGACATTTATTAGGTTTTTAACAATATTTTCATGTTTAACCTCCAATATTTCACTATGACCGTTGGTTAGTAGTACGTGAGTTTTTTTACCCCTACCGTTCACCATAACCTTTTTAATCATAAAACTATCTTCTCTCATCATCTATTAATTTTTTAATTTAAAATAAATCTTCTAACTCTTTTGGTACATCATCAGCAATGTGTTTTTTAAACCATCTCTTAATCACTAAAATTATTTTTTGTACCATACTATCTTTCTTACCTTTTTAATGTTATCTATGGTTAATTTAAAATCTTCAGTAATAGTATCACGATGATAACAACAATAATTATGCCCATCTGAATCCACTATATGTTCATGGAAACTAACTTCATGTTCGATACTACCCTTAAAAGTTTTTTCACCTTTAATTTTATAATCCTCAACTATTTTACATGAACTTAAAACAATTAATAATAAATATGGTAATATCTTGATATTGTATAACATTATTTTTTCCATAAGTTAATTATATGAAAAAAATTTTAATTAGGAAATACCCTAGAAAGGAAATTGTAGTTGATTTGGGTTTTCTGAACCTTTATCAGTATTGGTTGTTTGACTATTTTTTTGTGGTGACTTGTATTGTTGGTATGTTGGTTTTTTTCTGTTGTGTACATACCTCATCTTATCAATACGTTTAATAATATCTCTACCACGTTTGTTAAAATATTTTTCGGTGTAATTTAAAAAGTCTACAACATTTTTGAACTTCCTAAAAAATGGGATATCATATTCCGTAATTAGTTTTGTCCAAGACTCCTGTAAACCTTTAGCTGGTAAACCTTTTTTATTTAAATAACTAGAGGCTTTAAAATTCATTATTTTTTTAGCGGTTCCTCTGTAGTCACCAGCAAAAGAAGCGTTGTCATATTCATTTTCTAGGTAAGCGGGTGTTTCTAATTTAGAACCTAAATAATAGTATCTTATTATTGGGTGTAACATGGGACTTAATTTATAAGAACCCCCTAACACTAACTTCTCAAAGTCTGGTGTGTATATGTTTTTAATTTCCCAACCAGCTCTTAATGGTGGTGCTCCTTTACTAATTCTATTCCAATCATCGAATGCGTGTTTGATTTCGTGTACTAAAGCTGAACCACCAATACTAGACATCGGCATGTTTAGATGAACAACATACTCACCCTTATCGTTGTAACCAGACTTTCTGTGGTCATACTCAATTCTAGTAGAACTATTAATAACCCATTTATCTACACTAAAATCTTTATATTCTTTTGGAAAATCCTTTCCGTTGATTTCTATCTTATCTATTTTAGGTGTTTGGTAATAACTCCAACCACTATAACTTTCTTTCATATAGTAATCCCAACCATCATCGTAATATGAATTAACATCATCACTAACAGCTTTCACTAAATCATATTCTTCATTATAAAAAGACCCATCAGATAAAATGTGGTCTTCAACCATCTCCTCAATACCATCTCTATATTGTTCTGGGAAATCAAAACCATCCCAACTAGATATCTCAATCACACCTTTTTCAGTAAATTCTACTTCTATAATTACACTTTTTATAGCTTCTTCGATACCAGGAAAATCTTCCTTCACATCAGCATTAGCTTTTAATTCGTGACCAGATACAATAGCTGTATAGAATTTATTCCCATCAGTATCAACGAAATAATCTGAGTTAGGGAAAACATCTTCGTCATTATAAGACCAAGAATAACTTTGTGGTTGTCGTTGTGGTTGTGGGTTTTCTTTTTGGTGTTTTTCTTTTTCTTTTTTCACATAATCATTGACATATTTTTCAATAACATCCGCCCATCTACGAACTTCAAATGAAATTCCGGCAGCCTCTCTGATAATTCTTTGTGTAGAAACCCTTTTACTCATATGTAATAAATATCTTACTGTTCGTTAATATCATTATTTCTTTTAAATAAGTCTACTCTGATATTATCTATCAAAGTCCTATCTAAAATATCAAATAAATTAACCCCTTTATATCTGATTTCAGATATATCAGTAAAATACCTAGTTTTATCATCGGCTAGAGTATGGGATTTTAGATTATATAAAACATCAAAAACAATTTCTTTTGAATCTAACTTGGTTTTATACTTCGTCTTCTTCATCATCCTTTATTTTATCAGCCTTTTTTAGACCAATACCAGCCTTCTCTTTAATCATAGAAGAAATAGACTCTAACATTTCGGGTGTCAACCCTTGTTCTATTGAAACGTTAGAAGCTTTAAATCTAAATTCATCATTTATTGAACCTATAGATAAGTTGAAATCTGAACTATGTATTATACTACCTAGGTCACTTAAATATAGATAAGAACCACTTCTTAATTTTCTAAAAATTTTACTTTCTTTATTGTTTTCCATCTTTGTTTTTTAATATATTTATTATTCTTTTTAATTTATTTTTTTTCTTTGTTTTTGGTCTTTTAGATATTTTTAATTTATCCATGATTGTAACGTTACCAACATGTAAATTACATGTTTTGTGTTTATTACCATCTTTAAAATTTAATTTAACCCTATTTATATCCTCTCTATCTGATTCTATATCAATACTATCAATATTCTTCGGTATCAAGTTTAAACCTTCTCTATCAAATATCACCTCAAAATAGTTATTTAAGTCATCAACATTATCTTCATCTATTTGGTAAAGTATTTCTTCAGGCTTAACCCAAAAACTTACTTGTGCTCCATTATGTAAAACTTCGTAAGAACCATTAGCCATAAAAGATTTTGGTAGATTGACTATTTTGACTGTTCTTCCGTCAACCAGTTTTATTCTATCACCTTTATCCATAACTCAATTATAAGTACATCTATTTAATATATCAATGGTAAATAATTTTAAAGCAAATAAAAACCCCCCATATTTGGGGGGTTTATTTAGAGCGGGTGAGTGAGAATCGAACTCCTAACTTCTAACTGGATGTCAAACGTTTTACCATTAAACTACACCCGCAAGTATGGTGGTTTTACCCACCATTATATATATTGACAAACTTTCGAGTTTCTTTTTTATAATTAAGATTTCAAGTTTGGTGTTACTTTTATCTTCTTTCTTTATGTAAACTCTGTTGTTTGATTACACTTTAATACTACTAACAATTAATTGATTTGTCAACAGCTTTTTAAAATTTTTTAATAATCCATTATAAAATTTTCAATAAAAGATTCTAATTTATGGACATCCTCCGAATATAAGTCAATATCTAAATCATAGTCTTCCATATAAAAACTAGTTATGTTAACAGTTATATCTTCGTTAACTATATCATGTTCTGGTGGTTGATAATAGTCACCTGGGTCTGATATAACGTTAAAACTAAAGTCGATATCAAAACAAACACTTAATATACTATCATATTTTTCTATATAAAATTCAGCTTCTAAAGAATCTTCATTAAAATAATTATCATCAGAACACTCAACCATTTCATCTCTTGTGATTGGTATACAATTAACACAATCTATTGTTTCACTATTTAAAAGGTCGAAGATAATATCTTCATCTATTTTTTTAAATTGGTGTGGTTGTAATTTTTTCTTAATCATTAGTTACCTTTGTTTATGTCTGATATGACAGAGTTTAAAACTTGTTTTACTATATTTTGGTTCCAATAACGTGTCGTTTGTTTAGATTTTTTTTGTCCATAGTTTATTTTAAAATCATCAGCTACCTTCTCTATATTGGATACAGTACCCGAATTTAATAAAACTTTTTTAATAACACCTAACAAATCACAAACTTTTTTTTCATAATCTTCATCAGATAGAAAATTCTTTAATGTTTCTTCATCTTCATAATCATCAGCGAAGTCGATACAAAACTGTAATATAGGGTCTTTTTTAGGTTCTGTTGGGTTCACTTTATTAATTTCATCTTTTTTAGACAATACCACATCTAATAGTTTAGGTATTAAAGTCTCGATATTAAAATTTGGGCCAACCCTCCTATATAATCTCCTCAATATAGGTAAATAAACACCTGTTAGAGTATCATCAGCATCTTTACACCACCCCCTATTATTAGAAGTATGGGATAATATTAATCTAGTGGCGTTATCGAAAATTTGTGACAACTCTTCCTTTTCCCAATGAGGTAATCCATCTAGAACACCAATAGCTTCCCATCTTTCAATAACGTTTAGAGTGTCATCCATCATAATGATAAAACATTTTTGGTTGATATGAATTGTAATGGGGTCTCATCAATCAAGGGAGTTGTTATTTGGTCTGGGTATGGGTTTTGTTTTTCATCTATTATGTCACTTTTCTTAAAAGGCATACCATTAAAATTTCTATTAGCGTCCTCCACAACTTTAACACTATAACCCCTTCTCAATAAACCTAATACCGTTGGTCCAATGTTTACACCATAAACCAAAAAACTTGGTCTCTGCATAATTGGTATACCTAGATTGTGTATTAGTGATTCCGAGTAGGTGTTACCTTCAAAAAAGTCCATAGATTTTTTTGTTACAACCACATTATTATTATTATGTAGTTCATGAAATTGTAAACCTTGGGGTGAATTCCAATCCATCAAAAAATAACTTTCTGGTGAAGTTTCTTTTAAAAACTTAGCACCTTCAGTGTTCATTAAACAGTGTTTTGGGAATGTCTTTTTATAATCCGGTGAGGTTGATAGGTGGTTAGCGTTTTCTGCGTACCAACCAACGGTACTAACTACTTTTACGTTTTTTATTTTAGCGTATTGTGTTAAATCGTTTAAATTATTTAATATGTGTTCACCACTAGGTATTTTATAACTACCATCGAAGAAATCTCTTTGAGTGTTGACATTGAAGAATATAGGGAAAGCGTTTTCCATCATAATGAACGTATTTTAGCTTGTGTAATAACGTCAGCCATATCCCTAAGTGTGTTACTATTTTCTAACCACATTACAGCGATTAAAGATTTAGCATCTATTAATTGATACGGAGGTTTCATTTTTGATTCCACACCAACTTCCATTTTTGGGTTAGATGGGTCTTCAAGAAATATTTTACCACCTAAACCAAGTTTTTCAACTTCTACTATTGATATTATTTCATCCCCATCACCTAAATCTTCAGTCACTCTTTCACTAACCTCACAATAAAATAATGATGTTACTTCATTAGCTCTTCCAGGTGTTAAATAAAATTCTTTCACATGGTTTATGTAATCAACTTTATACCCAGTCTCTTCCATTACCTCTCTTTTAGTGGCTTCTTCAGGTTTTTCACCCTCATCAATAGCTCCGCCGACTACCTCAACCATCAAACCGTCAGCACCAGCTCGATATTGTTCTACAAAAATATATTTCTTTTTTTGTGTATCATAAACAATGGCGGCTATTGAGTTTGTTGTGTTTAAAACCTCTCTATTAAATTCTTTATCACCATGTTTTATATTTAATTTTTCCAAAGTAACAAAACCTTCATATAAAGTTTCTTTACTGTCTATCTTGTAATCTGTTATAATTTTTTCCATTCCTTAAACGTTTAATTGTTCTGGTTCCTCACCAGTTTGTTTTTGTTGTTCAGCTATTTGTTTAGCTATTTGTTCCCCAAATTGGGATTCTAGTTTTTTTCTGTAACTATATCTTTTTTGGTCTAACTTTTTTCTTCTAGCTTCAACTTTTTTTTTATGATTTTTTCTATGTCTTGATTTCGGCATAATAAATTTTTATTTGATTAATAATTATTTAATCTAATTATAAGTTTTTAAAACAATAAATTAAAGCTTATTGGGTTTATTTAAAATTAGAAATCCTTCTTTTGGCGTAATTAAACCATGATTTATATAAAATATCCGCCTCTTCTTGGGTTAGGTTACCTTTTTCAATATCCTTATCTAAATCATCTTTCATTATATCAGACAAAGGTTTCTTTTCAAGTTTAGCCCTACGATGAAAACCCATAACTAAAGCTTCAACTTCAGAAGGGTCTATATGGTGTTTAAATACAGTTTCATAATCTGCTGTATTTTGTTTTGGTTGTTTTCTATCTTTATATGTGTCCTTATATTTTTCGGTATTAGCTAACTCTTGTACATAATGTTCAACCTCATGTCTAATATCTTCATTGATTTTATAAAACATCTCTTCATAGTAATTTCTACCATAAGATTCATCTATAATGATTTCCATAACTAATACATCATCAACTGAAACAAAAGTGTTAATGTGGTAAGGTATTCTTTTCCCATATTGTTTAACCTCACCATCAGTTCTAACAACAATTAATTCTAATTCAAAAGAAATGCCTGATTCATGTTCAAAAGATTCTTCACCAGTAACATCATAAGGTAAGTCGTAGTTATGTGGGTCTTCTGTATAACCTTCAGTTTCTTTTAAACTTTTCATTACAACCCTACTAACGAATCTTGTGAAAGAATCGTATCTACCTTCTGATAATATCTGTGCCTTAGTTTTAATCATTTTCTTCATCTTTACTTGAAATACTTATATCATGTACCGCTTCATCTATTTCATTAAGACTACCGTATATATTTTTAAATTCAACACCTATTTGTCTAATAGAGTACATAACTTCCTCTTCATCCGTCATTCTACCAAAATCCACAACATTTCTATGATTACTTTTAACAAACTCATCTATCTTTTGGATGATTGGCGCTATCTTGTATCTTGATTCGAAACACCATTTTTGTATATCCTCTAGTGGTATTTCATCTGTTGACTTGGGTACCCAATCAAAATCACCTTCTTTTAATATATTTTTAATTAAATCTTTCATTTTTTAATATTTACCATTTATATAAACAAATAATACTTCTGGTATTCTAACACATTCAGTTGGGTTATTATTTTTATCTAGACATTTAATTACATCTAAATTTTTAACTATTCTTTTTATATTTCTATCTGAAGTTCTAGTTACATCTTCTATATACTTCTTAGAGTATAATTTGTTTGAATCGTAATAAGATTCTTTTAATATTTTCTTAATTAAATCTCTCATCACCAATTAATTCTTACATGTTCAAAATCAAATTCTCTTTCATGTTCATACATTTCCGTATCATCACCATACCTATCTTCATTCATATTGTCAAGCCACCTTTTAAAAGATTCTTTAGTGAAATAACCTTCAACAGTGTTACTACTCACATGTCTAACCCTATAAACATCAGGTGTTTTACCACCGACCCAATCAAAGTCACTCTCTGTTAATATGTTCTTAATTAAATTTCTCATTTTATTTTACTAAAAGGATTTCCCTCGTCAGCCATGTGAAAATAATCTTCCACTAACTCAAATACATTTAGGGTAGCATAAATTAAAATACCATCCTCCTCTTGTGTTTTTCTAACACTCCAGTTATGATTACTACCAATAAATGAATTTAAGATATTATATAATTTTGAACCTATTTCATTTTTCCATTCATAGATTTGGCCAGTATCATAGTAAGCGTCTTGCCCATAAGGACCTAAATCTTTATAATCATCCCATACAGCCGAATCTTCATGATTATAAGGTACTATTTGTGTACGTAATGTACCGTTCCTTTCATGGTTCCACGGAAATATCACACGATACTTAACACCATCTGCTTCAAAAAAAGCCCTTGTATTACCATCAATCCACTTATTAGGTATTTGGGTTCCATGTATAGGTTCCCTCGCTTCTTTTAATACCTTTCTAATTAAATTTTTCATTAACTATGTTTTTTTATGATGTCATTAATTCTAGTAACCAAGTTCATACTTTCACCATCTTTTTTGAATAAACCAGACCCACTACTTTGGATGTCTATTCTTAATTCCTCAAGGTCTTCAATTAATTCAGTATTGTTTTCTTTATAAGCGAATTGTGTTGCTGATTCTATTAACCTAAGTCCTCTTGCTATACTATCAGCAGCTTCATGTAATAAAGCCATACTAATTTCAGTGGAACTCCTTTTTTCATAAGAATTATATTCTGTTAATGATTCTGATTCTTTTAAGTCACCATGAACTTGTTTCTCAAAATATTCATGTGATAAATCTAATAATTGTTCTAAAGTTAAATTATACTTTTCACCATATGGACCAAAATACTTTAAAAATCTCCATAATTTTTTCTCTTCAAATCTATAACTGTCTACATACCAACCATCGGTATTTCCGTCTTCATCACCAATATACTCCTGTATAGCTTTAAGCATATCTTTCGTATGTTTTAAACCAGCTGAACTATTTAAATTTTCTACATAGTTTAATAGTTGGTGTGTCTCATCTGTTAACTCCTCAACCCAATCTTTGGTTCTTACTATGTAGTGTAACCATTGTCTTGGGGTTTTTACACCATAAGTATCATTTTTTACTAAACTGGTTGATTCTATCCACTCCTTGAAAGTATCCATTGGGTCTATCTCTCTAATCCAATCAAAGTCTTCAGGATTAAAATCTTCTTTTAATATTTTTTTAATTAAATTTTTCATTTTCTTAGAATTTCATCTAATAGTATACAAACTGTTAAAAATAAACACACCGATACCACTAATATTAGTTTACACCACATTATTTTTTAGCCCAAACTTCTCTTTCATTTTTCAACACAACTTCATCAGCACTAAAGATAGGTTTTTCTGTTCCGTACTCAACAAATGAGTCGTGTTTGTATGGGTTATAAGTTATAAGTGTCCAACCATTAGTATCGTAGTCTCCACCAGAATCAATAATTTTACCAACAACTCCAGCGTGAACATTTTTTCTTTTTTCTTTTCTAACTCTATTCAATCCACCTTTTTGTACTTTAAATAATACATCTTTTAAATGAATATCTGTATCGTAACCAATAACAGGTCCACCACTTTTTCCTGCTTTAATAGAATAATAAGGGGGTCTGTTTAAGTTTCTATGGATAAAAACCCAATCTTCATAACCTCTATGACCTTTTAATGAGGTTATTTCATCGTATTCTGAACCAAATTGTTTATCTTCTTCTTTAATGGGTCCTAGTTGGTCTCCCTTAAGTCCCCAATAATTTAAATCTTCGTTTCTTAACTCTTGTCTGATTTTATCTCTTAGCCCACTTTTTTTATTCTTATTCATTTTTTTAGCTTTTTTAATTTTATCGTATAAACCAGATTTTCTATTTTGTTTTAAAGCTTCAGCCGCTTTAGAACCTTTAGGTTGTGAACCATGGATGATTAAAGCGAAGTTATCGTCTGAACCCCAAGCTAAGGAATCATCAACATCAATTGGTAGGCCTATTTCTTTAGCTTCTTCAGCTGAATTAACAACAGTAGAATATCTTAAGTTGTTACTTAATATTTCTTCTTTATTGTTTTTATCCATTGAAGCTATAATCTTTAAATTTTTTGGTAAGTTGTTTTTTCTACTCATCCAAAAAGGTAAGGAAACTGTATAAGCGTAAAACAATGTGTTTGGCATTCTTTTAGATACCTCTACCCATGCGTCAAAATATTCTTGACTAAAGAAATCACCCGCTTCATGAATTCTTAATATATCTGTATCAGATAAACCATGGTAATTCATTGATTTAACAATCAAATCAGCCATTTTATCTTTGGTTTTCATTTTCTTAAGTAAGTCTAAATTTTTAAATGCTTGTACATTAGCTCCTGGGTATTGACCTTGTGCTCTAGCTGCGTAACACATCATTTCAGCTTTTGAACCAGGTTTAACATTTTTATCCCAAGAAGAAGGTTTATTAAATTTACCACCTTTAATTGGTCCCTCCCATTTAGCGGGAAAGTTCTTACATACAGTAGCAAATGGACATGTGTAACCAGCTGGTAATGAAAAATAAGGCCATTCTAATTTTGCGTTAGCTTTTGAAAAACCTAATACACAATCTTTTTTAATATCGAAACCTAAGTCACCAAGTTCTTCATCATCAACACTATCTATATGACCAAATGGGTCAAACTCTTCTTCATCATCTTCGAAGATATTATAAACTTCAGTGATAGTTTGGTCTTCTATCATCTCCACTACACCATGTGTATAATCTAACCATATCATATATATGTCAGCCTTATCTCTTAAACCAAATTTTTTCTTACAGTATTGTGTGAACTCTTTAAATAAAGGAATATAAGCTTCACTCGATAAAGCGTCAAGAGCAAAACGTGTTGGGAACCATTTAGTGTATACATTATCGTTTTTATCCATTCTTGTATCACTAAGTAATTTACCTAGAATCCCACCCTCTTCTTTTGATTTTCTTTCATCGGATTGTTTTTTACTTTCAGCATAATCCTTCCAATAATCAACATCAGACTCTTTTAATATTTTTTTAATAATTTCTTTCAAAATGTATTCATTTATTAATAAATATCACGTATATTTGTAATATGAAAATTTTATATCTACATGGTTACCAAGGAAGTCCAAACTGGGATAGAATTGGTTATTTAGATTCTTTTGGTCATGAGGTTATATCACCACAAATTGATTATGAAAATGAACCTAATTTTTTTGTAAATTTATTAAATACAGACTTTGATTTTATTGTTGGTAATTCTTTAGGTGGGTTTGTGGCTTTTTATTTATCACTATATAAAGGTAAACCTAGTTTATGTATGAATCCACCACTATATATGGATTTAAAAATAAGGATGAATTTACCACCAACTTATGATATTAAAGGTTGTAGTTATATACATATAGTTTCGGGCACAGAAGATGATGTTGTAAACCCCTTTAAAACATTTGATTGGTTAACTGAGAATAAACCTACAGCTGACTTTAAATTAATAAATGGTATGGGTCACAGATTTGATTTAGATAGATTTATAAGTTTTACTAAACCTATAATGGATAATCTTACCCTTTAATTCCCATTGACTTTAGTTTCTTAATAGTAGCACAAGCTGCCCAACCTAAAGCTAGACCAGCGTAAAATTTGTAACCATAAATCAATAAACCAACACCAAGTAAACCTGCTGCAGCTGAATTAATCCACCAAGAACTTAAAATTTCTAATACTTTTTTCATTTTATTTGGTTTTTATTTTTATTATATCTCCATCGATTTCAACTTTAAAATCATTAGGTGATAGATTTTCATAATATATCTTTAAATAGTCTATTCTATTTTTAAATGTTTTTGGAACCTCCACTTGTCTAACAAATGGACCTTTTTTAGGTTTTTTTTCATTCCACTTAATTAGGTTATTTTTATTAGAGTTTTTGAAAAAATCTACTTCATCCGTAAAAGACCATTTTTCCCCTTTATGGCGTTTATAATAAGTAGGACCACCAATGTCTCTTACTTGATACTCTACTTTACTAGCTTCTTCTAATAATATATATCTAATTAAACCTCTCATCTTTTTCCACCATCATATTTAACACCGTGACCTTCATTTATTAATGTTTGTTGTAATGAAGTCTCACCTAAAGTATCAATAAATATCTCACCTAAACATCTACCGTATTTACCGACACCATGTGATTTTAATATAAATATATTGTTATTTTGATTTAATAAATCGATGACTCTTTGTTTGGCAGCTAAACCTTTTTCCTTTTCCTCTAAATCCCTAGTCCTACTTTCATAAGCATCAATACCATGAAACCTTATTCTAACCTTTTTCCATGTATCAAAACCAAGGTCTACCAAAGCGTCAACTGTATCTCCATCAACAACTCTATCTAATTTAGCGTTATAAGTATACATTATTTTAATTTGTGGATTCTTACCTTTAATTCACCATCACCTTTTACAACTCTGTGGTACATCTCTTTGGGTATGTATGTTGTTTCCGTTAGTGGTTTCGGTAATTTGTTATCTAATTGAATCATCCAATTAGTCTTACCTTCTGCTTTAACCACTCTATCTTCTTTGTCACGATGCCAAACTAATTCACTTTCATTTGTATCTTCAGAAAAAGTCCTTAAAGTGTAATTACCACCCTTTTGTTCATGAAATGGTAAACTATTTTCTTTTTCCCATTTCTCTAAAGCTTCCTCATCGAAATCTTTTATATCTGAATCATAACCACATTTGTGACATAATGTTGGTCTATCATCATCAGACTCCATCTCCCAATCCCATAAACACATAGGACATTCTATTTTATTTTCTATTTCCATAAATCATTTAATACCATCTATAATACTCTTGAACTTTTTTAGATATTCGGTTCTTTTAGAGTCTACATTAATTAGCTGTACACCAGGCTTTAAATACTCGTCCCTAATCTTAATATAATATTTTCCATCAGAATCCATTCCTAATTTTTTAAAAAACTCTTCAGTAAATTCTTCACTAACCCCAGAACTTAACAATCTATCTTTTAAATCCTTTTTTGCTATTGGAACTGAATGTCCAACTTCACCACTAGGGGTAGATTTAGTGGCTTCATACTTTTCTAAATAATGGCCTAACACATCTTCATGCTTTCTTGGTTCCTTACCTCTTTTGTTTCTCTCATCAATATTTTTCATTAAAACATGTATGGGGGCGTGTAATAAAATATTCTTTACATTAGGAACATATTTTAAAATACCATTACCTATATCATCAAATATAACCTTTTTCCAACCACCATACTTATATTCTTGTGCCATATACCAGTTTCTAGAGTCAACTCCTTTTATTAAATCTTTATTATGGGGGTGTAACGGAAATCCTACAGTAGTCATACCCCTGTCTCCAGCTTTTGTTTTCCCATCATCAAAAAACTTTCCTTTTCTAACTTGAGCCATTTCTTTATGAAACTCTTCACCCGCATTTTTGTTGGGTCCATCTCCAGCATGGTCATATTTTATTCTGTTTTCGATGCCTTGTTTATCGTTTGTTCCAAAATGGTCACTATCTATTACAACCCATTGATTAGGGTCTGTCGCTTTGTAGAAAGGAACAGCGTCTAATAAATTAGCAGTCATAGATTTTCCTGCAGAGGATGTACCATCTATTAATATAGCAATTTTATTATCTGTATTTTCGTTTAAAATTCTCATTAGAGATTTTATTCTACCTAGTTCTTCGTTTAAATTTTTCATACCCTTTTACCACCAAGTTCCACCACCAGATAATCCTAATTTTTTAGCGTAACGTGGAAGTCTACAAGACCAATAACCAGCTTTACACTTGTCGTTATGTCTTCCTTCCGCACAACCGTGTCTAGCGTTGTAAGACTTTTTAGCTTGTTTATTACTTAATTTAGCTTTTAGACCACCAGAACCAAACCTGATTAACTTAATACCTCTTGGGTTTGAATCTGTTTTCTTTGAACAACCAGCAACATAAACTTTATAAGCTTTACCACCAGATGTATCTCTAGTTGGTGAACCAGACTTTTTACCTTTAAACTTATCGTCCTCAGATAATACTTCTGTGTTTTCCATTGGGATGTCCAGCCAAACCTCTTTACCTTCAAACATAGTCTTCTCACCTATATTAGTTTGAAGTAATTCTTTATCTGCTAAACATAAATCTATCTCACCCCTTTTATATAATTCTCTAGTCTCATTAATTAGATTAAAGAAACTCTCTGAACCATATCTATAAATGTTTTCTACTAAAGGTATGTTACGGTCTATGTGGTATTGTAAACTTTCAGATATAGATTCTTTCTTAGCTTTCTTACCCCAAGACTTACCTTTACCTTTATCTTTACAAGCTGCCTTTGTAGGTCTACAAGCTGGGTATTTAGCTCTTTCTTCACCTTCTTTCCTACCACACGATTTATAACCACCTTTACCGTCAGGGGCGTTACAATCTACCCAACCACCAGAAGAACCTTTAGCACCTTTTCTTTTGAACCAATCACCTAAGTTTGATTCTGAACTAGCTTTTTTAGTTAACTTTCTTTTACCTTTCTTTTTTTCTGTGATTAAGTTGTGGTTTTCTATTTCTTCAGATTCTTTTTTGGATTTACCCCAATTAGCAGCTCCAACTTTTCTACATTTAACTAAAGCTCCTGAAGCATAAGCTGAAGGCCAAACATCATATCTAGACTTAACTTTATGATAACAAGCGTCTTTTTTTGCCTTCTTTTTTTTAGATTTCTTCTTAGCTTCAAAAAGTAACTCTTCTAATATAATTTCTGAAATATCCATTAGTCTCTAATTTTATTCATTATAAAGTCAAAGACTTGGTCCATATTATTTTTAGCTTCTGAAACATGGTCTTGTGCCCAATCATGTCCATTTTCAAGAATCTCTTCTAGTTTACCTTCATCTAAACCAAGTAACATTTTTGATTGTCTATGTATTTGCTCTAAGTTAGAAAAAAACATATAACGTGAACTTCTTTCTTCACCTTCTTCTTTAACTATTTTAGTAACTAAAGACTCTAATTGTGATTCATTAAGTTTTATAATTCTCTTTTTCATATCTATACTTTAAATATAAATATTAACCAGGTCGTTTAAATTTAATTACAACCCATATTAAGTATAATAAACCTATAATCACATTTAAAAAGGGTATATAGAAAAAAGTATTTAATTTTTTAACACCAACCTTTGTTAAATTATAATCTAACACCATACTTTTTTTCATTAATATATGTGTTAAAGGAAATGTAACTAAACAACCAATAATAAAACTAAGAAACATCATCAAAAACCTCTATCCTTTTTTCCACCTCTTTTAAGTCAGACCAATTACCTAAGTAAGTTGTCGCTTTTGTTGGTCTATTATCTATCCAATGATATGTTTGACCTTCTTTAATTCTTGGTTTATCCATTACTAGTCCATGGTAATTAAAACCATTATTTTTTAACCACTTTTCAGTAACTTCCCTATCTTTTGATTCTCTAGCCGTAAAAAAAGTTATTATATCACCATTTTGGTACCATTTATTAATTATTTTTAATGCTTCAGGAAAACATTTAGCTGTAGCATATAAGTGGGAATCTTCGTTTGGGATGTCATCACATATAGTCCCGTCAATATCTATTAAAAATACTTTATTCATTTAGTTGTTTTATTATATTTATTAGTATATGAAAAATATTTCAAAAATAAAGTTAAACTTAGTTACAGAAAAGTTATATGTCGAGGGTATTGTAAATAAACTTTACGAAGATATCGCTAACTATGGTGAGGGTGATGTTAAAGCTAATATATTAATGGAGTCCATATTAAAAGAAGAAGAAAATAAATCTATTATAGGTGACATTGTTGATGACTTTAAATTAGCACCTAAATTTATTTTTACTTTTGGTACTGGTATTGGTGCATTTTATGGACCAATACAAAAATTGTTAGAAGGTTCAGGTATTGTAATTAGTGAATATGAAACGTATTTATTAATTATTACAGCAATAGCAACTTTAATGAATGAGACTGATTCTAATAAATTAGTTAGTTATTTGAAAGAGAAGGGTTTATACTCTTTTTTGAAAGATGTTAAAGATTATATTACAAATAGTAAAAAACTGATAAACTCAGTTACTAAAAATGTTTTAGGAGCGACTTACTCTTTATCTGATATATTAGGCTTTACAGCTTTACTAGTACCAACAATGAAACTAATGTCTGACGTTATTAATGATTATGGTGTAACATCAAATACGTTAGGTGTTATGTTAAAAGGTATTATTCTTTCAACTTCAGTTTATGGTATTAAAAGTATTGTTAAAAGAATTAAAAATAAAATTAATTAACTTTATTAACAACTTCGCTAATAAAAGATAGTAACTTACCATTAATAAAAACCTCCACAATAGGTACTTTTTTACCTTGGTACTTTTTTACCATATTTTTATCTGTCATCGGTACTTGTTCAAAAGGTAAGTCATAATGGTCAGCGACTCTACCTTTTACTGGTGGGTTATAACTAGTTATTAAAACTTCATCACCTTTTTTAAAATTTTTCATTCTTATTGTTTTCTAAATATAGAAAAGATGTTCTTAAGTCGGTATTTTTTGACATTAGAGGTATCTTTTCACCATCGTAATATAGTTCACAATATAATGACGATGTTAACCCTTTGTCAATGTTATACTCTATATTTTTTTTAATTAAACATAACTTAGTTAAATCAAAATATTTTTTAGTAACAAACATTGTGTCACATATTTGACCTTCTTGGTGCTGAACAGTTGTTAAAATAATATCTTCCGTTTTTGGATACTCTATCCTCCTCTCCTCAACCTCAATAAAATTTAAAATCTCTAGTGTTGTTAATTGGTGTTCTATTATTTCTTTCCCATTAACCTCTATTATTATATCACCACTTATTATTCCGTAGTCTTCAGAATAAGTTTTTATTTTTGTTTCCTCTTTTATTTTTTTAAATAAGTTTTTATGCCATACATCATCAATTATTTTATTTACTTTGATTTGATTTTTATTTGAGATGGTACCTCTGGCTATTTCGCAGCCGTATCCTACTAGAGTTATTTTTACAATATCCATGACGTGTTTTATTTAGTATGAAATTAATCTGAGATGTTATTTTTAGAAAAATTCTTAACATAGGAACTTTTTATAATAAATATCTAAATATATTTTGTGGCTCACTAAAAAATAGTTATATTTGTATATGAACATAAAAAAAATAAACCCTATGAAGTTGACCGTAAAAATATTATTCTTAATCACATTTTTAATAATTAATTTTTCTTGTGAAAAAGTAGAACCAGTTGAAACACCTGAAAACAATGTAATCATTAATCAAACAGAATACCCTTTGATGGGTATAACTTGGGTATTATCTGATGGTCGTATCTATGTTGAGAATATGGATAATAACGATAAACTTTATTATGACCACTTCGGACAAAACCAAAACATTAGTGTATTAAATCCTTTTGATGGAGCTCAAGTACCTTTCGACACTTTGGTTCAAGATTTTACTACATGGAATTTTGGTAGTACTAATTTTACTTTAAATGGTTTATCTTCTTATGGGTTAGCGGGCAACACTACTAGTATTAATGTTAATGGTTTGGAAAATGGTTCTTCTAGAACTATTGTTGTACTTGAACTAACTGATAGTAAATTAACAGTACAAGTCGGTGAGGGTTATGCTTCTGATGGTACAACTAATTACCATTATTTTTCTACTCTAACATTTGTTCCTGTTGGGTTTACTTGTAGTAACTGTCAACCCGATGTAATGTTTGGTTATACTTACAGTGGTGTTATTTCTAACAACACTACACCTAATAGTAACAGTATAGTAGGCACTAAATGGGTGGTGACTAAGTATTATGATGGGTTCTCAAACAACTACCCTAACGACACTTTAGACTTCTATAGTGGAACACAGTATCGTATAAACAACGGTACACCAACGAACTACACCTCCTATAGTGTATTCGGTAACAACATGTCCGAACTAACCTTATATGGTTTCTATACGATTGGTGGTGACTTTAGTGGAATGGTACCCGATAACTTTGTAACAAACGGTGAGATAAATTCAGCTTTGTTTACTGACATTTTTAACACTAATAACGATAAGTTAGTTTGGATGGTTAGGATTCAATAATAACATATCTGTTAAAGTAAAAAAGGGAAGACTAATCGTCTTCCCTTCTTTTTTTCTGTTTATATATTCCTTTCTCTTTTATTCTTCTATTTTTGACTGAGGGTTTTTCAAACTCTTTTCTTTCGTTAACCTCTCTCATCTGACGAGTCTTTATAACTTTACTTTTATATTCTTTTAAAGCTCTAGTTATATTACCTTTATTTACCTTTATTTTTAACATACTTAATTATATAATAAATTTTTTAAAAGATAAAGACTACCTATTCATAGGAACATTTTTTTCCTTATCGTAAAAGACTAAACCTGTAGAATTTATTTTCTCTTGTAATTTTTCTATCCTTTCATCCATCTCTGCAAGTTTTTCAGACATTTTTGATTCATCATTTTGCATCTTCTCAAGATAGGTTTCACACTGTTCTATTTGTTTTTGACACCACTCTGTGTATTCATCATCACCACTACCTTCTGAATCAAGTCTATCAGAAAAATTACTTAAGTTTCTTCTTACAAGATTTAACCTATCCCTCTTATAGTACATACTACTTTTCTTCTGGTTTAGTTCATAACGTTCTGATTGTAAGTCACTTAGTTCTTTTGTTACTTCGTCATCTAACTCTAAACTATCATAATAATCACCCATCACTTTTTTAGTGTATCTTTCCATTACACTCTTTAGTTGGTTTAATATTGCTTCTGCTCTTTGTGTTTGACCTCTACCAGGGCCACCTAAATACTTACCAACAACCGATTCTTTTTTATTATCGTCTTGGACATTCCAATAATCTATTGTGGTGTTACTAAGATTTGCACCATCCATAAATTGTTCTTTAGTCATTTGTTGAGCTTTACTTAGAGCAACACTACCACTGTTATTCAATCTACCGTTAAAAGGTCTGTAATGTATCGCCACCTTCCAATAATCAGGTGCTGTGTACATATATTGTGGTGAGTAACTTTTTTCTGGTTGTGCTTTATCAATTAAAAAGAAAATTGGTCCCTGACCAAAGTAAGATTCGAAATAACCCGAATAACCTCTCATAGTAACACACCATCTTGTTCTAGAACCATACCTACAAGCGGCTTTGTGTGTTTTAGGCATCATTAAAATAAATCTATCATCTTCAAAAACTTTATCAACACCAGTCTCCTTCATTTCTTTTCTAGAAAGTTTTTGTTTCGCTATTTCAACAGCGTCTTCAAACTCTTGAGCTGATTTAAATTGGTTAATGTCTTTGACTTCATACTTAGAAGGGTTTTTAGAAAAATGTTCTAGGTTATCTTTAAGTAGACTAAGTTTATTAGTGTTGAATGATGTCTGTGCATTTCTACGAAGTGCGTAAACCTCATCCCATCTAGGGTCTTCAGCGGTATCAGGTACTTCTTCAGCTGTCCAATTATAATAACCAGAATTTGAATTTGCATTATCTTTAAACCATTTAATGGTTCTACCATTCATATAATTTTTAACGGACCATTCTAAAAATTTATTTGTTTTAGAGGGGTCTGCGTTTGCTAATGAGTCTATAATATCCCAACTTGTGTTTGGGTATTTTTTTTTGATGTTTTCAAGTCTACCTTCTATTAAAAGTTTTTCTATATTTTCTAATACCAATTCTGTTACCTTTTTTGTTTCCATACTAATAAATATTAGGTAAAAATAAAAAAGAGGGATATTCTCCCCCTTTTATTAAAACTCAATATCGTTTAAATTTATTTCATACTGTTGACCAAAACCATTTTCAAATCTATGTCTATATCTATAACTGTCAGACATATTAAACCAAAGGTTATTAATCACCCTTATGAAAGACTTAATTTTATCATCACAGTTAAGGGTGCTAAGTCTTAATCTTTGGCTAGGTTCCACTTTTGTTATAACATTATTTAATAAACTCATTTTTATTAAACCATGTTCATCAATAAACTTACTTTTAAAAAATTTTAAAAATTTAACATGACTTTTTATGTTACTAGTTAGACATGTTCTAGGGTCAATAAAGTTTTCATCAAGTAATTTATTAAATCTACTTACATTAACTAAATCCTCTAAACTAAAATCACACGCAAAGTATTCAGGTACAAAACCTAAAGTATCGATAAAATCAAAATTAATGTTAGCTGTTCTAATTTTATTTCTATACTTTTTTACGATAGAGAAAGAGATTGGTTTTTTAGGTGCTAAACTAAAGTTTGTATTTTGAACATAAAAAGTAACTAATTTATTTAAATTGTCTTGATTCTTTTTTCTAACAAACAAATCCCAAAAACCCATTAATGAAGATTCACTCCTAATATGAAATTGGTCGATGTATTTGACTATTTCAAAATTTTTACTTGTGTATTCAAATAGATTTTGTTCATTTGACTCAATTGAGGTGAACTTAAAATAATTTGATAAAAAAGAACCATATTTTTTTGATTTATGATACCACTCACCACCAACGTATTTATTTGAGATATTAAGAAACGTATGTTGTAATAGAGACATTTCTGTTTCAAAATTGTTAGTATTGGTACTTAACTCCTTACTCTTTTTTAACATCCTAACAGAGGTCTGTAAAGGTGAAGAAACCATAGTCACCTCAATTTGATTATTAACTAAGAAATCAACAAACTTATTATTGTAAATAATTTTACCATTTAATCTATCTATTCCAGCAGAACAACAATTTAAGTCAAAGTTATCTAGTAACTGTTTGTAGTAATCTTCTATTATAAATTGACAGTTAGGATTTAGATAAACACTTATACCTATTTTGTTTATAATACCAAACCTATCACTACTAACCATAGTAATAGATTCACCATTAGTACCAACCCAAGCTCTACCATAACCATCCATATTTAAAGTTGGGTTTATAGTTTGCGATATAAAGTTTTGGGGATTGGGGTAAATAGGTAATCCCCAATTCAAACCTTCACCTCTATTAAAACAAAACAAATCAATGTCATTGATTACTGGTTTAGTATTACAGTAAGTTGGCCTGTCTTTATTGATAAGGTTATGTATAGTGTTAGCTACCGCACCTCCAGCAATGTAAGATTGTTCTGAATAGTCACCAAGATGAACACCATTATTATGACATTCATCTGTGATGATATTAAGGACATTATTATAGGTCTCTCTATTGTCTAAAAACTCTATAACTTCCTTCCTATTCATTATACTAAATTATATTTAGAGATTATTGATTTGGCAACCAAATGTTGTAGGTTGGATTTTTTGATTTCATCCCAAGCGTACTGAATAGCTTTCATGTGGTCATTAAAACCACTCTTAATCAAATTACGACCATGGTAAATAGAAGCTTCAACACTTCCTTTTGTGGTTGTAACCTCACCTTTAAAATTTCTAACTTTTTTTGGTGTTACAATTTTGTGTCTGATATCGAAGTTACCGACTTTACAAACATATTCCCCACCTCTTGTTGCTTTTGATTTTGTTGCCATTTTTTTTTATTTTTTATTTTTTAGTTATACAATACAAATATAGTAATAATTTTAAGAATAAAAAAGACCCTTACGGGCCTTTTTTTACCCTCTTCGTCTCCCACTACAGACAGGACCAATACCAGACTTAATAGATTCTGGTGTTGTCAATTTTTTCTGACAAGCTCCACACCTTCCGTGGTGATAGACTCTTACCATTGGGTACTTGTCTTGGTCGTTGAAAAATTTACTTAACATCCAATTAAATACTTGTACCTTTTGGTCATTCCATTCTGTGTCAGAATTTTTACTGTGTTTGTACTTTTTATCTGAGAAACAAGTCCCAATAAAAACATACTTACCATATTGTCCGAGTGTCGAAACAAACCATACATCTTCTTCTTTGTGTTTTTTAACTTTAAAAGTTACGTGATTATCCGTATCAGTGTTCGATAAAGTAAACAAAGAGTTCCCAGCAAAAACAAAATCCCTTAATTGTTTCCCTCTAAGTTCATTCTCAGGGATAAAATTATGTTTTTTCTGTTTATTAGGTATTTTTACGAAGTCCATAGTTTATATCTTTTTTTGTTCAATACAAATATAAGAAAAATATTTAAATAAAAAAACTTTTAACAAAAAAAAAAGACCCACATTTCTGTGGGTCCCTCAATAATATGCATATATTTTAAAAAACTTACTTCTTGTTTAGTAAGTTAACTAATACCACTACGGCTAGTAAACCTACAAATCCAGAGTTACCTAAAGATTCAATTAAAGCTACTACATTTCCAACTACATCCATTCCGAATACTGGTCCTCCAAAGAGTACTTGTACTAGAATTCCTACAGTTAAAAACGCGAACATTAAATCCGTTATTCCTTTAAAAAAACCTTTTACTTTTTCAAATACATTTTCCATTTTTTTTGTTTTTTTTGTATTGTTATTTGATAATAAATATCGAAAAAAACTGAAAACCTCTATATTGTTGGTTTTTGGTTACTGTAAAATACTATTAATAAACTGAGGACTTTCTAAAAAACCACCACCATATCCAGTCTTAGAAGACCACTTTAAAACACCTGATTTATTTAAATCTATAACTTTATAATACTCGTTAAAGTGTGAGTCTTCTTCCCACGCTATATCATTAATTAAATCAAAATAGATACCTTCTTCTGGTAGATAATTCCATGCGTGGACTATTGGTATCATTGACTGAACATAACCTTCTATATAATGAACACCTGGGACATACATTGCTGTATTATAAGCTGTGTCGAAACAACCTTTCTTTTCACAGAAACTACCAGTCCTTCTCATTCGTTTAACAAAGGAGTCTA